>CABEAR010000499.1_pt1 | contig 42703 bp, 47 predicted proteins | sample 3422041 | NCBI WGS metagenome assembly CABEAR01 (sample SAMEA5534326, study PRJEB31848) | metagenome | biome: tundra; feature: field; material: soil | place: USA | collected 2013-05 | depth 0.15 m | reverse complement strand
CAGCCACAGCCCACCCGCCCACGCCGCCTAACCCAGGGCGGTTCCGCCTATCCGCCAACGTGGCTAGGCCAGGCGCCGGTCTGTCGCCCACCGCGTCAGCTGGTGGCGAGTCGAGAGCTGGAGCTTGCGGAGTACCGAGGAAACGTGGCTCTCGACGGTCTTAATGGAGATGTAGAGCTCCCGCGCGATCTCCTTGTATGTGTAGCCGCGGGCGATCAGGCGCAGGACCTCCCGCTCACGGGGCGTTAGCTGGTCGAGTTCCGGATCGACCGACGGCAGGCCCGGGCCGGCCTGGGGGAGTGCCGCGAAGGCGTCCAAGACGAATCCCGCCAGCCGGGGCGAGAAGACGGCGTCGCCAGCTGCTACCCGGCGCACCGCGTCCACCAGCTCGGCACCGGAGATCGTCTTTGTCACGTAGCCCCGTGCGCCCGCGCGGATGACGGCGATCACGTCCTCTGGCGCATCGGAAGCAGACAGGGCCAGGAAACGCACCTGCGGGTGCGCGGCCTTCACCGCCGCCGCGACGGCCTGGCCGCCTCCGCCTGGCAGATGCACGTCCAGGAGCACGACATCGGGCAGGCATTCGGCGATCAGGGTGATTGCGGGCCCGACGTCGTCTGCCTCGCCCACGACGTCGACCTGGTCGCCGAGTTCGGCTCGGACCCCGGAACGAAAGAGGCCGTGATCGTCAACGAGGAAGACCCTCGGCCGCTGGCCGCCCGGAGCGTGCTCAGTGGTCACGTCCGGCTCGGCTGTCGTTCCCCGGCAGCGCGGGGCATCGTCAGGGCCACCTCGGTGCCCTCGCCCCGGACGCTGCGGACGATCGCGGAACCGCCGCGGCGGGCCATCCTGGCGTGCACGGACTCGGCCAGCCCCTTCCGGTCATCGGGTACCGCAGCGGGGTCGAATCCTCGCCCCCGATCGCGGACGAACAGCGACACTTCGGCGGGCTCCACTTCAGCGAAGAGCGAGACGACGCTCGCGCCGGACCACTTCACGGCATTGACCGTCGCCTCACGCGCAGCCGCCAGCAGGGCACCCAGGGCATCGTCCAGCTCGCAGTCTCCGACGGTAACGGCCTCGACAGCTACCCCGTGCTGAGCCTCCACCTCCTGCTGGATGAGGCGCACCCCGGCGGCGAAAGTCATGCCCTTGCCGTCCACCGAGCCGGGCGCCCGGCCGTCGAACAGCCAGGAGCGCAGCTCGCGCTCCTGAGCCCGGGCCAGCTGGATGACCTGCTGCGGGTCGTCGGCGCGGCGCTGGATCAGGGCGAGCGTCTGCAGAACCGAATCGTGGACCCGCGCGGCCATGTCGGCCCGTTCCTCCGCGCGGGCCCTGGCCTGGCGCTCGACGACAAGGTCGCGGGCAATGCGCAGCCACCAGGGGCCCAGTACCACCACGATCGCGGCGATTACGAGCGCCACCCCGCCGAGCGGCCCCAGCACCGCGCGGCGAGCATGCCCGGACAGCAGAATGAGCAGGCCGGCAGCCAGCAGCAGGCTTGCGATCGACGCCCGCAGCACCGTCCGGGATCGCCCCCTGTCGCCGGTAAGGCCGAGGAAAGGCTCGGCGAGGCGGTGTACCGTCGCCTGCTCATCCGCGGGAGCGTTTCTCCAGATCAGCACGATCCCGGTCACGCAGATGACCAGCGTCAACGCCAGCGAGCCGAGCCAGCCGGCGCCGAGTGCGGAGCCGATGAGAAGAACCATGAGGAGCACTGACCCCAGACCCGCAGCGAGCGCGATGCCCCGCCGGTCTGTCAGCGCCTTGCTCGCGATGTTGGTCTTCTCACCGGCGGCTGGCACCAGCAGCCAGGCCAGGACGTAGGCGGCCGCACCGAAGCCGCTCACGAGGCTGGCCAGTATGAAAGCGGTCCGCACGACCGTGAGGTCAAAGCCTGTCCGCACCGCCAGGCCGGCCGCCACCCCGCCGGCCAGGCGGTCCTCCTGCTGGCGCCGCAGCGGCCCGCTGCTCCTGGGTTCCCGCTCCCAACGGCCGACACCGTAGCGGCGGAAATGCCGACGGCCCGGCCATCGTCCGGGCTGCACGGGGGCGTTGTCGTGCCAGCCCGGCCAGGGACTGCCCTGGTGCCGGGCGGTGCGACAGTCCGGCCGCGTGCCGGTTCCTTCCTCCACGTGTCCATCATCGCGCCATTACGCTCACCCGGCTATCCGGACTAACCCTGACTCCGCCGGGGCGTGATCGGGGTCGGATCCGGGTCGGATCGGGGGTCTTCCCGATGGCCTGGCCGGGCTCGCGGCAGCACGCTGGAGCCATGAACACAACCACTGCTGCGAAGCCAGAAGCCGCCAACCAGCAAGCCAGAAGCCAGGGCGGGCCACAGCCGCTGCGCCGCCCCATCCAGGACCGGTTGCTGGCGGGAGTCGCTGCCGGCGTCGCCCGCTACCTCGGCGTCGACGTCAGCGTCGTGCGGATCGTCCTCGCCGTGCTTGCCGTCGTCGGCGGCGCTGCCGTGCCCGTCTATCTGGCCGGCTGGCTGCTGATTCCCGAAGAGGGCTGCGAGCAGTCCCTGGCCAGTCAGTTCATCCAGTCCCTGCAGGCCCGGTCGCGCTGACCGGTCGCGCACACCGATCGCACCGGCCCAAGGAGGTCGCATCGACATGTCAGCCTCATGCAGTCCGCCCCGGACGCGTGCCTATTCATCCCGCCGCCGCGCCAGCTACGTGAGCCCTGACCGGCGCGTCTCCGACGCCGAGCGGGGCGAGGTTGCTGACCGCCTGTCCAAGCACTACAGCGACGGGCGGCTAGACCAGGCCGAGTTCGACGAGCGTCTCGATCAGGCGATGAAAGCCAAGACCCAGGCGGACCTGGCCGGGCTGTTCGCCGACCTGCCCGGCAGTGACGAATCCGAAGCGGCGGTGCGGCAGCAGAACGGCCACCCGCGCCACCGCGGCCTCTTCCTCGTCCTGGTCGTCGTGATCGCCGCCACCGTCGGCCAGGCCCTGGTGTTGCGACCTGTCCCCTGGCTGCTGATCGGGCTGCTGGCGTTCCTGTGGTGGCACTACGGTTCCTGGCATCGCCGCCCGTAGATCGCCGGCGCTGCCGGGTTCACGACAAGTCGCGGCCTCGATTGGTCCGCGGCAAGATAATCTCACGGCAGACTATCTTGCATATGCTGCATCCATGGCCACGGAATCTCGACAGCTGACAGTCCCCGATCTGAGTCTCATGTTGTCCCACGCCAGCCGGGTGCTGGCGACCCGGATGGCGGCGGCGCTGGCCGGGATCGGGATGACGCCGCGAGGTCAATGCGTCCTGGTCCACGCCCTGCCGGGCGAGCTGACTCAGGTGGAGCTGGCCAGGCTGACCGACCTGGACAAGACCACGATGGTGATAACGCTCGACGAGCTGGAGCAGGCGGGATATGCGGAGCGGCGGCCCTCGCCTGCGGACCGCCGGGCCCGGATCGTCACGGTCACCGAGGGGGGCGAGCGGATCGCCGCTGCCGGGCGGGAGATCGTCAACCGCGTGCATCGCGAGGTTCTTGAGGCACTGCCGCCCGGCGAGCGGGAGACGTTCGCCGCTGCGCTCGCCCGGCTCGTCGGCGGGCCGCTGGCCACGCCGGTGAAAGGCACGCGGCCAGTACGGCGGGCGCGTTACCCCAGAAGTTAGATCCGTAACAGATTGTCCTTAGTAAAATCATCTATTATGGTCTCACCCGGCGGCGTAGGACCAGGAGAGACCTCATGACAACTACCGTCCACGGACGCTCAGGCGGCTCGCGCAGGCCCGGGCTCGCCGTCCTCCCTGCCGCGGTATTGATGATCATCCTCGACGGCACTATCGTGACCGTGGCGCTGCCGTCCAACCAGCGGGATCTGGGCTTCGCGGTTCGCCAAGGGCATGGTGGCGCGATGGTATCCGCGGTGAGCCTGGGCATGATCGTCCCGTTGTACCCGCAGCCGCGGGAACGCGCGAAGGCCATCGGCGCGTTCAGCTTCGTCGGTGCTGCCGGCGCCTCGATCGGCCTTGTCCTAGCTAGTGGTGTCCGCACCCCATGCAGCGGGTCCTCGGATACGGCGCGGCCGCCTCCGGCCTGGCGCTCTTGCCCGCTGCGGTGATGATCGGGACGATCTCACTCGGCTTCTCCGCCCGGCTTGGCACGCGCTTCGGTGCTCGTGCCGTTCTTCTCGCCGGGCTCAACCTCATCGTTGCGGCACTCACGCTGCTGGCCCGTGCACCCGTTCACAGCAGCTACCTCGTGCACCAGCGGCGGCTACCACCTGGCGTTCGCCGTGGGGGCCGGCCTCACCGCCGCGGCCGCCATCCTGGTAGCCATCGTGCTGCGGCCCAACGCCGCCGTCTCGCCGCCAGCCCAGGATGAGCCCGCGGCCCAGCCGGTCTCGAGTGCCCGGGCCTAGGTGCGGGCATCGCGAGGAAATGATCCGCCTCAGCGGGTGGTTACAGCCTCCATGGTAGACGAGACGATGCGAGCAGTGCGATTCGAGCGCTACGGCGGGCTAGATGAGCTTCATGTGGCCGAGGTTGCCCGGCGTCGGGCTGCCCCTGGCCGGGTGGTGGTCGAGGTGGTGGCGGCATCCATCAACCCGGGCGAAGCGTCGGTCAGAGAGGGACGGCTGCAGGAGAGATGGCCGGCGCACTTCCCCGAAGGCGAAGGCAGCGATTTCGCCGGTGTCGTGACCGAGGTGGGTGACGGAGTGATTTCGGTCGCTGTCGGCGCCGAGGTGATCGGGTGGTCAGAGGAGCGCGCCAGCCACGCTGAGGCCGTCAGCGTCCCGGCTGGCCAGCTGGTTCCCAAGCCGGCCGGGGTCTCCTTCGAGGTGGCTGGTTCCCTGTACGTCGCCGGCGTTACTGCGTGGGCGACGGTTCGCTCTGTCGGCCTCAAGCCCGGTCACACGGCCGCGGTCTCTGCTGCTGCCGGCGGCGTCGGTTCCATTGCGGTCCAGCTTGCGCGCCGCGCCGGAGCCACCGTGATCGGCATCGCGGGGCCGGCCAGCGCTGACTGGCTGGCGTCTATCGGGGTGACGCCGGTGGCCTACGGCGAGGGCTTGGCTGAGCGTCTGCGCGCTGTCGCCCCGCAAGGCATTAACGCCTTCATCGACTGCTTCGGCGGCGGCTACATCGACCTGGCCGTAGATCTGGGCGTGCCCACAGACCGGATCGACACGATCATCGACTGGTCGGCGGCCCAGCGGACCGGCGCCAAGATCGAAGGGCTCGCCACGGTCGAGGATCCTGCCGCCGTCCTGTCCGAGCTGGCCGCTCTGATCGCCGCAGGCGAGCTGGTGGTCCCGATCGCGCGGACCTACCCTCTCGAGCAGGTCCAGGAAGCGTACGCAGAACTGGAGCAGCGGCACACCCGGGGCAAGATAGTCCTGCTTCCCGCTCGCCGGTCGAGCTGAGGAAGACGTTCGCCATGAAATTCGCGCTTTTCTACGAGTCCGCCGACAACGTCAGCGTGAAGGCGCCACCGCACTTTCCGGCACATAAGGCGCGGTACAAGGAGTTCCATGCGCGCGGCCACCTGCTGATGCTCGGAACATTCGCAGACCCCCAGCAGGACGGCTCTATGGCGATTTTCACGACCAGGGAAGCTGCCGAGTCATTCGCCAAAGCGGACCCATTCGTGCTGAACGGCGTTGTCCGGAGCTGGTACGTCCGCGAATGGAACGAGGTCCTGGCCACGGCGTAAAGGCCAGCAGACCAGGTGCCTGGCGGCCGCAGGTTCTAGAGTGCACCGTGTGGCCGAGAAGCTCGTGGTACTCGTAAGAACCGATCTCGGCATGGGCCGCGGCAAGCTCGCCGCCCAGGTGGCGCACGCTGCGGTCGTGGCTGCGCTGGCCGCCCAGGGCAGCGCAGGCCTGAGCACATGGCTGGCGGAGGGTCAGCCGAAAGTCGTGCTGAGCGTGCCAGACGATGAGCGGCTCAGCGCGATTGCAGCCGAGGCCGGCGCCGCCGGCCTGCCCGTGCACGTGATTCGAGATGCCGGGCGAACTCAGCTGGCGCCAGGAACGCAGACGTGCTGCGCTATCGGCCCTGCAGAGACCGCGAGCGTGGACGTGATAACCGGCGGCCTGTCCCTGCTGTGATCTGCTGTGGCCGGCTACCGGGATCTGCCCGCTGAGGGCCATCAAACCAGGACCATGGGGTTCCACTTGGTGGCCTCCCTGGCCTCGGATTTGCGTGGTGCCCGCGCGGTGCCCGCTGCCCGCCTTCATCACATCGAGTCTGAGGAACTGCGCGGTGCTGAGGGCGCGGCACGTCGCGAGGGGCGGCATCCGTGCGGGCGGAACCCCGTTAAGCCAGCGTTTTCCGGGGCAGGCGGCGAGTCGTGCTGTCCGTGGTCGACCTTCGGTCGCCCTCGATGTTCCTGTCATCGGGCACGCAGCGGGCACTTTGACACCGTCCTCGTGCCTCGGGAGGGCATCCCTGCGCGCCTGGCAATGCTCCTGCGGTTCTTGCCTGGTCGGTCCGACACCAGTGCGGGCCGAGCGCCGACGCCCGCGGCGCGTCTCCGTTCCCCGCGATCTGCCCGGCCAGGTTATCGAGCGCGCACGTGCCACGCCCGGCCAGCGGTCACGGCAAGATCATCAGGAGCCGGCTCAGCCCGAGATGATCAACTTGTGGCCATCTCGAGTCCGGCATCGGCACCCGGCAATATCTCGGTCCGCATCTGGAATGCTAGGACATACCGGCATTCAAGGCACGCTTAACCTAGCACGTTCTGGCCGGTCTTCTCCCGAACCGCAGAGAGGAACGCCGCGTAACTCCACGTCAAATCGCGTACGCTCTTCTCATATCCGGTAGTTCCGTCGAATTGCTCGCTGAGCTCGAGGTGATCGCTGTGGAAGATGATCGCATTGAGCATCTCGTCCCCGGCGCTCTGCAGGGAAGCGGCGGCCCCACTCCACGGCGTCGTTGCGTCTACCCCGATCAGGCTGAAGAAATCCTCTGACAAATTGTCGAAGGGCACCGTCTGAGTTTGGGTAATTGCATTCGCGAGTCCGTAGTAGAGTTCCGCGAAGTTTCCTGTGCAAACTGGCCACGGATGTCCTCCTGCGACCGGGTCTAGCGTGTCGCCATCATAGCTGTCGGCGGGGTAGCGGCCGAGCACAGGCCCGATACCGCGGCCCTGGTCGGCCGCATTTATCGGGTAGAAGGAGGGAGATGAACTGTCTGCCCACTGGCGGCGAAGCTGGGCAGCTGTGGCAAGCAGCTTTGTATCTGTGTAGGGGACTGCGCCATATACGCTCGCCATCACAATATCGATATTTGGATCGTAGCCGGAAGGCTGCGGAGACAGGATCGATACATAGGACGTGCCATTCCAGTGATTCAGCAAGGCGTCCTCGAGCCAGATTATTGCATTGGCAGTTGCTGGCGGTACCGCGATGCCATATGGGTTGCTTGTAATCTCCTGAAAGCAGCGCAGCTGCACAGCACGGGCGAAGAACGAGTAGCCATACTTTTCCTCCCACAAGTTCGTGGTGGGACTCTGATACGCGCCCAGCAGGTAGTTGATGTTCGTAGCAATGACGGTCGTAGCCGTCGCCTGCGTCGGCGCGTCGAGCTGCGGAAAGGCCTGGACAATGGCCAACGTCTGGAGTGCCGGGCCGTCGCTCTGCTCAGACCACGGACGCGGCTGGCCTTCGATGGTGTAGCACGCATGGCCTATCGTGGGCGGGCCGCTATTCTGGCAGGTATTTGCGAAGTTCACGTAGTCGGTCAGAGGCTGGATGCCCGAGCCGGCCTGGGCCGGAATGCTGGCTGCCGCAAGCTCAATCGCGGTGTTGGCGGCATCGCGTGTCCAATTGTACACGTAGTCTTGATTGACGGCAGGGCCGACAGCGAAAGTCGGAGCCGCGATGATACATCCTGGTGCCGAGAAGTCTCCCGGTGCGTTCGGATCAGTGAACACGAATCCATCACTCGACATATTTCGCAGCATGAGCGAAAACATGTGCTGCGCCACCGCCGGCAGACTGGACTGCGACAGCGAGGTTTGTACACGTCCATATTTCAATAAGGTCATCTGAGCGCCTTCCCTTGGTCTGGAGTTCTATGGAGCATAGGAAGTTTATGGAGCAGGGGAACGAGAGATGTACTGACCCGATTGGCGCGGGCGCCGAAAGCTGACGCTATGCCAAGCAACAGGGGGGCAACGCCGTGCCGAGAACATGGCGAGTTCGGAGGGAAGCCGAAGCCGATCCTGGCTCCGCGACGCAAGCATCGACGTGCGACGCGCCGCCTACCCGGCGCGGGCATCCCTGGGAATGCGCTGAAGGGAGCCCAGTAGCCAAAGTCCTCGGGCGTGGCTACCCTCCTCGTCTTGTGCGGCAGAACTATGCCGGAGGCCGCCGCTCGGTGGGGCTCATCAGCTGGCGTGTCCCCGGCCCGTTGTCGGACTGGGCGACCGGCACGGGCAGCGGGTCGTTGTCGCCGGGGATCCCTCCCGGAATGACAGCTCGGCGAGCTGTCAAGCAAACCAGCCAGCAACGAGCTGCCGGACAAGAATGACGCCTTAACCCGCTGCGGCAGCACGGCGTCCTCGGTGGCCTGAGCCGCCTCGAGGTCCTTGGCCTGTACTAACAGCTGCCCCGCACGCTGGTGACCAGGCAGCTGACGCGGGCTGAACGGCGAGACGGTCTGCCGTCGACCCAAATTTCCGACTACAGCAGCCCCGAGCGGGACTACGCATCCGTGTCGCGGCATCGCGCTGGCAGCTGGCTGTCATGGTGCCTGGGCGGACGGTCAGGTCCGGCGCCGGGCGTTCATCAGCCGCAGGATGAGCGGGGTGAAGATCAGCTGCATCGCCAGCTCCATCTTCCCGCCCGGCACCACGATGATGTTCGGCCGTGACATGAACGAGTCATGCAGCATCGACAGCAGGTAAGGAAAGTCGATGCCCTTGGGATTGGTGAACCGGATGACGACGAAGCTCTCGTCAGCGGTGGGGATATAGCGAGCGATGAACGGATTGGAGGTGTCGACCGTCGGCACCCGCTGGAAGTTGACGTGCGTCCGGGAGAACTGCGGGCAGATGTAATTCACGTAGTCCGGCATGCGGCGCAGGACCGTGTCGACCACGTCCTCGCTGGTATAGCCGCGGGCAGTCTTGTCCCGGTGCAGCTTCTGGATCCATTCGAGGTTGATGATCGGGACGACCCCGACGAGCAGGTCCGCATGCTGGGCGACGTCGGCCTTGTCGGTCACCGCGCCGCCGTGCAATCCCTCGTAATAGAGCAGGTCGCTGCCGGGGTCGACTTCTGTCCAGGGCGTAAAGGTCCCCGGCGTCTGCCCGAAAGGCGCGGCCTCCTGCGAGTCATGCAGATACTTGCGGAGCTTTCCTCGGCCGTTCTCGCCATACTCGCGGAACAGGGTCTCGAGTTCTTCGAGCAGGTTCGCCTCGGGCGAGAAGTGGCAGAAGTGGCTATTGCCCTCCTGCTCGGCTTCCGCCGTGGCGACCTTCATCTGGTCCCGGTCGTATCGGTGGAATGAGTCGCCCTCGACGATCGTCGCGTTGATGTGTTCCCTGAGGAAGATGTGCTGGAAGGTCCTCGTCACCGAGGTCGTGCCCGCGCCGGATGAGCCGGTGATGACGACAATGGGGTGCTTAGCCGACACGTATCCTCCTGCGGTCAGGGAATCCGGAACAGGGAACGGCTATTGAAAAGCGAGTCGTCGAATGTCTGGTCGTGTCCGCTGGCTTGCTCACGGTGGTAGCGCTCTATCCGCAGAACCTCGTTCCGGGAGCCGAGTATCAGCGGCACCCGCTGGTGCAGACCCGTGGGCTGGACTTCCATGACGCGCTCGCGTCCGGTGCTGGCGCCGCCGCCGGCCTGCTCGACGATGAACGAGATCGGATTGCACTCGTACATCAACCGTAGCCGGCCCGCCATGGCTGGCTCCTTGCTGTCCCTGGGATAGAGGAAGACGCCGCCGCGGGTGAGGATCCGGTACGTTTCGGCAACGAGCGAGGCGATCCAGCGCATGTTGAAATCCCGGCCCCGCGGCCCGGTCCCGCCTGCCAGGCACTCCTGGATGTAACGGCGCACCGGCGGCTCCCAGAAGCGCTCGTTGGAGGCATTGATCGCGAACTCTCCGCAGTCCTCGGGAATGCGCAGTTTCGGATGAGTGAGGACGAAGGCCCCGATGTCTCGGTCGAGAGTGAAACCGTCGACGCCGTCGCCGGTCGTGAGGATCAGCATCGTGGACGCCCCGTACAGGGCGAAGCCCGCGCACACCTGAGCGACGCCCGGCTGGAGGAAGTGCTCGACAACCGGCTGCACAGCCGGGTCGGGGCTGCGCAGGATCGAGAAGATCGTGCCGACAGAGATGTTGGCGTCAATGTTGCTCGATCCGTCCAGCGGGTCGAATACCAGAAGATATTTCCCGCGCTGCCCGGTTGCCGGGACGGGGTAGATGCCTTCCATCTCCTCCGACGCCATCGCGGCGAGGTGGCCGGTCCATTCCGTCTCGCCGACCATCACCTCGTTGCTGATGAGATCGAGCTTCTTCTGCACCTCGCCCTGGATGTTCTGCACACCGGCGCTGCCCAGTGCGCCGACGAGCGCGCCGCGGCCGACCTGGTTGCTGATGATCTTCACGGCGGTTGCCACCGCGTTCAGCAGCCCGGAAAAATCACCGGTCGAGCCGGGATGGCGGTGCTCGGCCTCGATGGTGTAGCGAGTCAGTGTCTTGCGCTCTTCCCGCACGGCTGGTAAGCCTCCTGTCCACGCCGGGAACCTGGCGTCAGTCGCGCCCGTCCTGAGGCTATGCCGACGGCGGCAGCAGCGCCTAACCCGCGAGAGCGGGCGGCCCTGGGTGAACAGGCCCACGCGGCGCCCGCCGCGCTGACGGCGACGCTGACGACCACCGCTGACGACCAGGCCGGCGCTGCCTATGGTGCGCCGGACCGAAGGCAGAAAACAGAGCCGATGGTCGGCAAGACAGAGGACTTTGTGCTCGCGCCGTGCGCATTGGCCAGCGCTGCGCACGACTTCGGCGGCCGCGCTGCACACACTTCGGCAGCCGCGGCGGACGCTGTCAGCCGGGGCCAAGCGGTGACCGCGCGGCTGACGACTGCCCCTCCGGTCTGCGGGAACCCGCTGCTGACCTGCCTCAAAGTGCTCGCGTAACGTTGCGACATGATCTCTCGCCGTCAACGGCGCGAGGTGCGCGCCAAGCACTCCCGTGCGGCGCTGTCCATCCGGGAGGTAGTCGCCGCGGCGGCTCGCGCGGGCAGGCAGCACACGTGGCGGGTTCTCGCCGCCGCCGTCGCGGTGTCGGTAGCGACAGCGCTGATGGAGATCGCCGTCGATGACCTCGTCGACCGGACCAACCTGCCGCTGGCGCTGCTCACCGGCTTCAGCTCCTCCAGCGTGAGCATCCTGGGGGAGGTGTTCCTGTCGGGATTCCTGTGCCGGCTCGTGAGCGAGACCGAGCACCGAGCCAAGGACACCTCTGTCCGGCATGTAGCCCGGACCTTGCCGTGGGGCCGTCTCATCCGGGCGGACCTGCTCGTGGTAATGCTCGTCGTCGTCGGGACGATCGCGCTGATCATCCCTGGACTGGTTGTTTTCAACCTCCTCGCTGTCGTCGGCCCGGTTGTCGAGATCGAGAACAGGCCGGTTCTGTCGGCCCTGCGCCGGTCGTCGCATCTGGTCCGGCAGCATTTCTGGACGGTGGCGCTACTCGTCACGCTGCCGGTGATCCTGGCCGGCGGGCTGGAAAGCGCCGTTCCGCACCCGGACAGCGCCGGGACGATCCTGGCCGCCCTCGCGATCCGGGGGCTCGGCGAGGCAGCGGTACAGGCCGTGATCGGCCTGGTTCTGGTGGAACTCTGCTACCGGCTCATTGCGCTGGACCGGAAGCCTGCTGCCCCCGCGGCGCTCAGCGAGTCGCCGCCTGCTTGACGAGCGAGCGCCCGAAATCCCAAATCAGCCCGCTGCCGCGGTGGGCATCTGCCATGACATCGGCGAACGCCTCGCGGAACATCTTGACCTCCGCGTCGCCTATCGTCAGCGGCGGCAGCAGCTTGATCACGTCCATATGGTCGCCGGCGACCTGGGTGAGGATGCGGTGCCGCTCGAACAGCGCGACCACGACCATCTGCGCGAAAAGACCGTGCCTGGCCGCCTGGAGCACGTTCCACCCGGTCCGCAGCTTGAGCGAGCGAGGCTTGCCGAACTCCAGGCCGATGATCAGCCCGCGCCCGCGTACCTCGGCAAGAAGCTCCCACTCCTCGGCCATCGCCCGCAGCTCGTCCATCAGCGCCTTGCCGGTCCGCTCGGCATTGCTGACAAGCTGCTCGTCCTCGATGACGGCGAGCGAGGCTAGCCCGGCGGCCATGGCTGCGGCATTGGAGCCGAACGTCGAGTCGTGCACAAGCACCCGGTCCATGGAGGAGTAGACCTTCTCGAAGATCCAGCCCTTGGCGAGCGTCGCGCCGACCGGGACGAACCCGCCCGACAGCGCCTTTGCCACGGTGACGATGTCCGGCTCGACTTCGTCATGCTGGTAGCCGAAGAACCGGCCGGTTCGCCCCAGGCCCGTCTGAACCTCATCGCAGATGAGCAGCGCGCCGCGGTTGCGGAGCAGCTCGCGGGCGGCGGAAAGGAACCCCGGCGGCGCCACGTTGACGCCCTTGCCCTGCACCGGCTCGATGATGAGTGCGGCGACGTCTCCCTTGCGCAGTTCGGCGTCCAGCGCATCCAGGCTGCCGAACGGGATGCGGGAGTCCGGCAGCAGCGGGCCGAAGCCGCGCCGGAATTCCGCCGAGCCGTTCACGGACAGCGAGCCGACCGTGAGCCCGTGGTAGCCGTGGTCGCAGTAGAGGACGCGCGGCCGGCCCGTCGCAAATCTGGCGAACTTCAGCGCTGTCTCAACCGCCTCGGTCCCGCCGTTGCAGAAGTAGACCCGGTCAAGCCCTGGCGCCTTGGCGAGCAGCCGCTCGGCGAGCAGGCCGGGCAGCAGAGCGCAGTCGAACTGGACCAGGTCAGCCAGCTCGGCGTCGAGCACGTCGTGCAGCGCCTTGCGCACCACCGGGTGGTTGTGCCCGACGCCGAAGACGCCGAAGCCAGCGAGGAAGTCGGCGTAGCGCGCGCCGTCGCGGTCGTACAGATAGGCGCCGTCTGCCCGGTCATAGACTTTGTCGAAGCCGATGGCATGCAGCATGCGGGGCAGCTGGGGATTGAGGTAGCGGGCGTGCAGTTCGTAACCCTCGCCCTGGCGGGCGGCCAGGAGGCCGGGCAAGTCGAATCCCATGACTGAAGTCCCCTCTCTCCGGCAGCCCGCTGGACGGCAGCTCCGGGAACGTCCTGCGTCTCGCATCTGTGCCTGGCATCGGCCTGATCGCCTCGCCGGCCTTGGCCACAGCGGCTGGAGCCTGATCCAGTATCGACCGGTTCCGCAGGTGACCGGCACCGGGCCCGAAAGTCGGGCCCGAAAGTCGGGGCTGGCTAGTGCCCGTCCGGCAGGTACCAGCGGTGCGGGGCGATCAGGCGGTGGATCGAGTCAGGCCCCCAGGAGCCGGGGGAGTAGAGCTCGACAGGGGGCGGATTCTCGATAAGCGGAGTGGAGATCTCCCATAGTCGCTCGATCCCGTCCGAGCTGGTGAACAGGGACTGATCACCCAGCATCGCCTCCAGCAGCAGCCGCTCGTAGCCCTCGAGCTCATGGGCCCGCAGGAAAGAGTCATTGTAACGGAAAGCCATCTCCGCTTCGCCGAGGCGCATGGCGGGACCAGGCTCCTTCGCCAGAAAGCGGGTGGCGATCCAGCCCGGGTCGTCAAAGTCGATCACGAGCTGATTTCCCCGGCCGGCTCGCCTGGCCCGCGCATCGACGGGGAACATGCGCAGGGTCGGCTCCCGGAGGTTAACCGTGATCACCTGGCGGCGCTGCGCGAGCGATTTTCCTGAGCGCAGGTAGAAGGGCACGCCGGCCCAGCGCCAGTTGTCCACCTCGATGCGCAGGGCGCTGAACGTGTCGGTCTGCGATCTGCGGGACACGCCCGGCTCTGCCCGGTAGCCGCGGTACTGGCCGCGGACAACATGTGCGGTGTCAATCGGCTGCATGGCGTCGTAGACCTTGGCCTTCTCGTTCCGCAGCGACTTCGCGCTCAGCGACGTCGGCGGCTCCATCGCCACGAACCCCAGTACCTGGAACAGGTGCGTCACGATCATGTCCCGGAACGTCCCGGTTCCCTCGAAGAACTGGGCGCGGCCCTCGATGCCGATCGTCTCGGGCACGTCGATCTGCACGTGGCTGATGTGGTCGCGATGCCAGATCGGCTCGAGGAATCCGTTGGCGAAGCGCAGGGCGAGGATGTTGTCGACGGATTCCTTGCCCAGGAAGTGATCGATGCGGAACACCTGGGACTCATCGAAGACCGCATGAACGGTCTGGTTGAGAGCCCTGGCCGAGGCCAGATCGGTACCGAACGGCTTCTCGATGATCACGCGGGAATTCTCGGCAAGGCCCGACTCGCCCAGCATCCCGACGACTGAGCCGAACGCGGACGGCGGCACTGCCAGGTGGAAGATACGGCGCGGGCTGCCGCCGATCTCCTTCTCGGCCGCTCGCACCGCGGCGACGAGCGGACCCGGATCCTTCGGATCCGCGGCGCCGAAATGCAGCATGGCCTCGAAAGCCTGCCAGGCGCCGCCCGTCGGCTTGGCCGAACCGAACTCGCGGACAGCATCCTTGGCGTGTTTGCGGAAGTCCTGGTCACTGAGCGCGAACTGCGTCGGGGACGAGCCGATGACCCGGTAGTTCGCCGGCATCAGGCCTGCTTTGGCCAGGTGGAACAGACCAGGAAGCAGCTTGCGCCGGGCAAGGTCGCCGGTGGCTCCGAACAGGACGATCACATGGTCGTCAGGACGGGCGACGGCCATCTTCTGGCGCCCCGGCGAGATGCTGGACTTCGAGGTGCCGGATTTGGCCGGGCCGGACTTGGCCGGGCGGGACTTCGCGGGGCTCGGCTTGGCTGAGGGGCTCACCGGACCTAAGTTAGCCCTTCTTCTCCGCATGGCCGCCGAACTCACTGCGCATCGCGGACAGAACCTTGGCGGTGAACTCGCCCAGCCCGCGCGACTCGAACCGCTGAATTAGCGCGGCGGTGATGACGGGCGCGGGCACGCTCTCGTCGACAGCTGCCAGCACCGTCCAGCGGCCTTCGCCGGAGTCCGATACGTGACCAGCGAAATCGTCGAGTTCTGGCGACCGGGCAAGCGCGTCAGCGGTCAGGTCGACAAGCCACGAGCTGATGACCGAGCCGCGGCGCCAGACCTCGGCGACCTCGGCGACGTCGATGTCGTACTGATAGAACTCCGGATCGCGCAGCGGCGTGGTCTCCGCGTCGGCGGCTGCCTGGTCCTGCTGGCCCACGTTGGCGTGCTTGATGATGGACAGGCCCTCGGCGACCGCGGCCATCATGCCGTACTCGATGCCGTTGTGGACCATCTTGACGAAATGCCCGGCACCGTTCGGCCCGCAGTGCAGGTACCCATCCGGAGCGGTCCCCGTCCGCGTCCTGCCGGGCGTTGGCTCGGCAGTGCCGATGCCGGGAGCGATGGTCGCGAAAATCGGGTCCAGCCGCTCGAACGCCTCGTCCTCGCCGCCGATCATGAGGCAATAGCCCCGGTCCAGGCCGAACACGCCGCCCGAAGTCCCGCAGTCCAGGTAGTAGATCTGCTTCGGCGCGAGCTGCCGAGCCCGGGAAATGTCGTCCCGGTAGTAGGAGTTGCCGCCGTCGATCACCGCGTCGCCTGGCTCGAGCAGCTCGGCCAGCTCATCGAGGGTCTGGCCGGTGATGGCGGCCGGCAGCATCAGCCATGCGTTCCTGGGCTTCTCCAGCTTCGCGACGAAGTCCTCGAGTGAGGTCGCGCCGACCGCTCCCTCGCCCTCGAGCTGCTTCACGGCGGCGGAATTGACGTCATAGACAACACAGCGGTGGCCGTCGCGCATCAGCCGGCGGACGAGGTTGGCGCCCATCCGGCCGAGTCCGATCATGCCGAGCTGCATGGGCCTGTCGGTTGCCATTGCTGTTCTCCAAGTTCCTAGCTCTTCAGGCTGCGGTAGCGGCGGATGAGGACGTTAGTCGACGAGTCGTGGGCGAGCTCAGGCTCGGTCTCGCTCTCGAGCTCGGGGATGATCTGGACTGCCAGTAGCTTGCCGAGCTCGACGCCCCACTGGTCGAAAGAGTCGATGCCCCAGATAGCGCCCTGGGTAAACACGCTGTGCTCATACAGCGCCACGAGCGCGCCGAGCAGCCGCGGGGTCAGCTTCTCGGCGAGCAGAACGTTGGTCGGGCGGTTGCCCGGCATCACCCGGTGCGGTGCCACCTCAGGCGGGGTGCCCTCGGCCAGGATCTCCTGCTCGGTCTTGCCGAAGGCGAGAGCCTGCGCCTGGGCGAAGACGTTGGACATCAGGATGTCGTGGTGATCACGCAGCGGGTTGAGGCTCTTGCCGAAGCCGATCAGGTCGACCGGGACGAGTTTCGTGCCCTGGTGCAGCAGCTGATAGAAGCTGTGCTGGCCGTTGGTGCCCGGCTCGCCCCAGTAGACGGCGCCGGTCTGGTAGTCGACTCCGGTGCCGTCGATGGTCACGTGCTTGCCATTAGACTCCATCGTCAGTTGCTGCAGGTAGGCGGGGAACCGCTTGAGGTACTGCTCGTAGGGCAGGACCGCGGCAGTCTGGGCTCCGAAGAAGTCCCCGTACCACACCGCCAGCAGCCCCAGCAGGACCGGGAGATTCTCGGCAAGCGGGGCAGTGCGGAAATGCTCGTCCAGCTGATGGAATCCGGCTAGCAGCTCGTGAAAATGCTTCGGCCCGATCGCGACCATCGTCGACAGGCCGATGGCGGAGTCCATCGAGTACCGGCCGCCGACCCAGTCCCAGAAGCCGAACATGTTGGCCGTGTCGATGCCGAACTCGGCGACGCGCTCGGCGTTGGTCGAGACCGCGACGAAGTGCTTAGCGATCGCATCCTCGCTGCCGAGCTGGCCGACCACCCAGTCTCGCGCCGAGTGGGCGTTGGTGAGCGTCTCCAGGGTGCCGAAGGTCTTGGACGAGATGATGAACAGCGTCTCGTCGGGGGACAGATCGCGGGTTGCCTCGACGAAATCGGTCGAGTCGACGTTCGACACGAAGCGGAATGTCAGGTCGCGGCGGGCGTAGTGACGCAGCGCCTCGTAGGCCATCACCGGGCCGAGATCCGAGCCGCCGATGCCGACATTGACAATGGTCTTTATATTTTGGCCGGTATATCCCTTCCATTCCCCGGACCGGATCCGCTCGGCGAAAGCCGACATCCGGTCTAGCACCTCATGGACCTGCGGCACCACGTCGACGCCGTCCACGACGAGCGAGCTGCCCTTCGGCATCCGCAGCGCGATGTGCAGCACGGCCCGGTTCTCGGAGACGTTGATCGGCCCGCCGCCGAACATCATGTCCCTGCGCTGCTCGAGGCCGGACTCCTGGGCGAGCTGGATCAGCAGGCGCAGCGTCTCGTCGGTGATCCGGTTCTTCGAATAGTCGAGGTACAGCCCCGCGGCTTCGGCAGTCAGGCGCTCGCCCCGCGCCGGGTCCTCGGCGAAGAGCTCGCGCAAGGGCCGCCCGCTGATCTCGGAGTAGTGCTGCTCAAGCGCCTTCCACGACGGGCGGTCGCGAAGCGGGGTGGTCGGCATCTGTAGTCAGTCCTCCAGGTGGTGTCGTCCGGCCAGCCGGCGAGGACCGCGTGGGCGGCCCGTCGCGGCGAAGATGGCCTCCGTCAGTGTCCAGTTTCCACGCAGGGCGCCGCGCGCGTCGCGCCGGCTACGGCCAGATGCCGCGGTGGGCCGCGCCGCCCATGCCGCCCATGCCGGTCACGCCGTACCGCGCAGGAATGCACCCATGAACGCAATGTCAGTCTGGCCCGCCGCAGGGCGGCCAGCTGCCTGGATCACTGACCGGACGCGGTCACCTCATGCCACAGCCCGCCGTTCAGGTTCAGGTTGTTCCCATTGGCCTGACCGGGGGTGCTGTCGCCGACATAGGTGTAGAGGGGATGCCCGTCATAGGTGGCCTGGGTGGAGCCGTCGGACCGGGTGATCGCAGCGAGCCTGCCGGTCACGCCCAGGCCCGCAGACGGCTTCCCGGTGACCGGCGGCCAGTAGGCCGCGCAGGATCCGTAGCACTGCGACTTCGCCGGGGTGTCAGGGGCGAACCAGTACAGCGTGTAGCCCCTGGCGTTGGTCAGGACCGTCACGCCGCGGATCTTCGCGGCCTTCAGGCTGGTGCCCGCAGCCGCTGCCGCCGGAGCCGGGCCGCCAGCCCTGGCGGCGGTGATGCCCAGCAGCACCAGGGCAACAATGGAGAGCCCGGCGACGGTCAGGCCTGCGCCGGGGACCCCCGCCTGCATCCTTGCCGGCAGCGGGCTGCGGGCGGCTGCCCGCCCGGCCCGGTGGTCGGGTGCGGCCGGGACGGCAGCGAGCACGGCGAGCGCCGCGAAGGCGGCGACCTCGATCGACCCGGCGGTGATCCCGGCAGTGGTCCGGACCTCCGTGAAACCGAACAAGCCGATCCACGCCGACAGGAGATAGCCGCCAAGGGTCGACAGGGCGAAACCGGCGCCCGCCGCGGCTGCGAGCCGGCTGCCGGTCATGAGCACGGCTGCGCTGAGACAGAAAGCGGCGATCACCTGGAGCAGGAAGAGCCAGCCGATCGTCGGGATCGTCCGGTAGCCGGTCAGGTACAAGTCGAGGTGGATTGCCCCGGTCGCGGCCAGCAGCCCGGCCCCGGCCAGTCGCAGCCCCAGTCGTCGTCTGCGCTTCATAACCGTTTCCACGGCGCCGTGCGGCGGCTGGTTCAGCTCGATGAGCGGACGGGCACGCGGTGATAGCGGCACCCGCGGCCCGCGCAGGGCGACAACGCTGGACTTCACCGAGGCGAGGCCGCCGTCTGGTGCCCGCGGCTGGCAGCAAAGTTGACCGCAACGGGTTTGGGCCCCTGGCCGCCGGGAAGATCAAGTACCTTCGTCAGCTCGTCATGCCGGGCGGCCGCGTCAGCGCGCGCACAGGAGCTGCTGCTCGCTAGCTATGATTGTCTAGTTTTGCAACAGGCCAGATAGACATTGTGGGATGGGGCACACCGGAAGGCCACTTCTTGATCACCTTCGAGAGCGTGACAAAACGGTATCCAGACGGCACGGTCGCCGTCGATGACCTGGACCTGGAGGTCACGGCTGGTCAGACGATCGTCCTGGTCGGCCCGAGCGGGTGCGGCAAGACCACCTCGCTGCGCATGATCAACCGGCTGATCGACGCGACCAGCGGCCGGATCCTGCTCGACGGCAAGGACATCCAGAAGTCCAATCCCGCTACGCTGCGGCGCGGCATCGGCTACGTGATCCAGCAGGCCGGGCTGTTCCCGCACCGGACGATCGAGGACAACATCGCGACGGTGCCGCTGCTGATCGGCTGGGGCAAGGGGAAATCCCGCGACCGGGCTCGCGAGCTGATGGCACTAGTCGGACTGGAGCCGGGGCTGGCCCGCCGCTACCCGTATCAGCTCTCAGGCGGGCAGCAGCAGCGCGTGGGTGTCGCGCGCGCGCTGGCCGCGGATCCGCCGGTGCTGCTGATGGACGAGCCGTTCAGTGCCGTGGACCCGATCGTCCGGGCAAGCCTGCAGGACGAGCTCATCCGGCTGCAGGCCGACCTGCACAAGACCATCGTGCTCGTTACGCACGATGTTGAGGAGGCGATCAAGGTCGGGGACCAGGTCGCCATCTTCCGGCCCGGCGGCAAGCTCGCCCAGGTCGAAGCGCCGGAGCGGCTGCTCGGATCGCCCGCGGACAGTTACGTCGAGAACTTCCTGGGCTTTGACCGCGGCATCCGCCGCCTGTCGTTCCTGGCGGCCTCCGGGCTGGCACTCGACGACAAGGCGGTCGTCACCGACGAAACACCCGCGGCGCAGGCACTGCAGGCCGCCGCGCGGGCTGGTGAGTCCTGGGTACTCGTCGCGGATGCGGAACGCAGGCCCCGTGGCTGGGCCGCGGCCGACGAGCTCGAGTCGCTGCCTGCCGGTGCCACGGCCGGCGCGGCGCGGCTGATGCCGTACGGCCACACGTTCGGCGTGAGCACGGACTCGCTGCGCGCGGCACTGGACGCAACCGTGCTGTCGCCGACAGCTCACGCCGTGGGAGTCGATGACGCCGGCCGGGTGGTTGGCATCACCTCCTACGAACGGCTGCGGACCGCGATCCAGACGGCCGACGAGGCACCGCGTCAGGGCCGCGCGCGAGAGGAGGCCGGACAGTAATGGTCTGGTCCTGGATTCCGGGCAATGCCGCCTCGATCTGGCAGTACACCCTGGACAATGCCTATCTGGGGATCGTGCCGGCGCTGATCGGCCTGGTTATCTCGGTGCCGCTGGGTATTGCCTGTGTCCGGTGGCGGTGGCTGTACCCACCGGTGCTCTCGACTGCCAGCGTGCTCTACGCGCTGCCGTCGCTCGCCCTGTTCATCGTGCTGATTCCGTACACCGGGCTGTCGGACACCACGGTCATCATCCCGCTCACGCTGTTCTCCCTGTGCGTTCTGGTCCCCAATGTGGTCGATGGCCTGCGGTCTGTCCCCGAGCCGGTCCGGCAGGCGGCAACCGCGATGGGCTTCGGCACGCTGCGCCGCCTGGTCCAGGTGGAACTGCCGATCGCGGTTCCGCTCGTGATCGCCGGGCTGCGGGTCGCGGTTGTCTCCAGCATCAGCCTGGCCAGTGTCGGCCAGCTCATCGGCGTCTACAGCCTTGGCTATTTCTTCATCGACGGGTACCAGCGTGATTTCCCCACCGAGATCTTCGTCGGCCTCGTTCTGATCATCGCCCTGGCGCTCGTCTGCGATCTCCTGCTCGTTATCGCGCGCCGGCTGCTGACCCCCTGGCAGGAAACCCGGCGCCAGCGCGGGATCCCGCGGGTTATGATCGCCGAGGCGGCACGGCCGGCCGGGGCATGACCGGGCAGCTGGCCGGGGGAGCGGCATGAACTTCCTGAGCTACGCATTGGACTGGCTGCGCGCGCCTGCCCAGTGGCACGGCTCCGACGGGATCCCGATCCGGATTCTCGAGCAGCTCGGCTACAGCGGGCTGTCCCTGCTCATCGCGGTGCTGATCGCGGTGCCGCTCGGCGTGCTGATCGGGCACACCGGCCGCGGCGCCGTGCTGGTCGTCAATATCGCCAATGCCTGGCGGGCGATCCCGACCCTGGGCCTGCTGGTGCTCGCCGTAATCACGCTGGGCTTCTCGCCGCTGGCCTGGCTGATCCCCCTGGTGGTGCTCGGGATTCCGCCGATCCTGGTGAACACCTACGAGGGCGTGGCAGGCGTCGATGCCGGACTCAAGGATGCGGCCCGCGGCATGGGCATGACGCAATGGCAGCAGCTGCGCAAAGTGGAAATGCCCGTTGCGCTGCCGCTGATCATGCTGGGCCTGCGCACCGGGGCGATCTTCGTGGTGGCCACAGCGACAATCGCCGCCTACATCGGCCTGGGCGGGCTTGGCCGCTACATCATCGACGGGCTGGCGACCGACAACTACGGCGAGGTGGCCGGCGGCGCTGCTCTCGTCGTCCTGCTCGCCCTCGCGGTCCAGCTCTTGTTCGTCGGCCTGCGCCGTCTCGTTGTCCCGGCGGGCCTGCGCCGGCAGGCACGGCCGTCATGATAGCGTTTTGGCCTATCAAAATAGAAGGGATTTATCCTATGCCTCCGTCCGCACGGCGGACCACGCACGCGTCCCCGCTGAAGAAGGGCACTCTCGGCGGCCTCGCCGTCGTTACCGGCCTCGTGCTCGCCGCCTGCGGCAGCAGTAGCAGCGGTAGCAGCACCAGCAGTTCCAACCCGCTGGCGTCCGGCGCAGCCAAGGGCACCGTGGTCGTTGGCTCGGCGAACTTCCCCGAGAACGAGCTGCTCGCTGAGATCTACATCCTCGCCTTGCAGGGAAAGGGCATCAAGGTCACGCCCAAGCTCAATATCGGCAGCCGCGAGGTCTACTACCCCGAGGTCAAGAACGGCACGATCACGGTCATCCCGGAGTACAACGGCGCCCTGCTGACGACGTCGGTCGACACCACCAGCACCGCAGCGACGACCGCGGCGGTGGACGCCGCGCTGCAGGCCAAGCTCCCGTCGTCGACCGAAATCCTCAACCCGGCCCCGGCGCAGGACAAGGACTCGGTGACGGTTACCCAGGCGACCGCGACGAAGGATCACCTGACGTCGATCGCTGACCTGAAGCCCTACGCCGGCAGCTTCGTTTTCGGCGGCCCGCCGGAGTTCAAGACCCGCGCGGACGGCCTGGCCGGGCTGACGAAGAACTACGGGCTGACCTTCAAGTCCTTCTCGCCGCTTGATGAATCCGGCCCGGTAACCCTGGCCGCGCTGACGGACGGCAAGGTGCAGGCTGCGGACGTGTTCACCACGACGCCGCAGATCATCACCGATCACCTGGTGTCGCTGGCCGACCCGAAGGCCAATTTCGCTGCCCAGAACGTGGTGCCCCTGGTGTACAAGAAGGGCGTCAGCTCCACCACCGTCGCCACCCTGAACGCCATCTCGGCGCAGCTGACCACCGCAGCCTTGCTGCAGATGGACAAGGCGATTGTCCTCGATCACGCCAACTACTCGACGGTCGCAGCCGGCTGGCTGAGGGCGGCGGGTCTGAAGTAGCCTCAATCCCCGGCACGGCCCATGTCCCTTGGCGCCGTGCCGGGGATGCACGGCAGCTGCCACTCCATGCGGCTAGGATCGGGCGCCTGATGGACTCCCGAGATCTCGCCGAGTTCCCGTTTGCCGCAGCGCTCACGGCACACGAGGGCGGCCTCTGCCCCGACACCGACTATGACTGCGAGCGCTTCGCCGATGCCACGTTCACCAACGAGCGAGCGGGCAGCAGCCGGTTCGCCGAATGCGTCTTCAGCGTGGTGTCCTTTCAGGGCGGCCGGCTGCAGCGGGCCCGGTTCAGTGACGTGTGGCTGCGTGAGGTGCGGCTGATCGCTACCAGCCTGGCGGAGACGCGCTGGATTGACGCGGTCGTCGCCGGGAGCGTCGCCGCGGGCGTCGAGGCTTTCGGGGCGCAGCTGCGCCGGGTCGTCTTCCGGGGCTGCAAGCTCGACTCGGTGAACTTCCGCGGCGCCGCGCTGACCGACGTGACCTTCGAGGATTGCGAGCTGCGCGATGTGGACTTCGCGGGCGCGACGCTCACCAGGACAGCGTTCCCGAAGTCGCGCCTCAGCCGGACTGACTTCAGCCGGGTGCAGATGAACAAGGCCGATCTCCGCGGCGCCGAGCTCGGCATCATCATCGGCCCGGACTCGCTGCGCGGCGCCATCATCAGCACCGCGCAGCTGATCGGCCTGGCACCGGTGCTGGCGCAGACGATGGGAATCACGGTCAGCGACGACTAGGCATGCGGCGATCATGAACCCTGGGAAAGGGAAGCCCGTCGACGTGTTCGCGAGCGCCGTCTGGAGAATCGGCCGCTTCAACGCAGCGCACCCTGGAGCCACAGCGACGCCTACCACGGATGGATAACTGCCCAGCCGGGTTTCCCGGAGTGTCGACGTCGGCTGCGGTACGGGCAATCTCGTTCGTGCTCTCGCGCCAAGGGCTGACGCCGCCGAAGGCGTCGACGCTGAGCGTCACCGCCACCCCGGGCCGAGATGCGAACTCCGCGGATCGGGATTGCCGTGGTCAGGATGAGGAATACCACCAGCAAGGGGTGCTCGACGCACCGGAGGACGCCCCTCGCGGCCTCGCGCTGACCGGGTCAGTTGGGAACTCCTGGCGGAATGCTCACGGCGATCTCGCCGCCGAGCGCGAACCCGGCGGACAGAGCGAGATCGTCCCCGCTCCAGAATCGGCCGGCGTCGTACCAGTTCGGCCGTCGGCCACCGGTGAGGAGCCCCATCGCCTGGTAGGTGACGGCCAGCACCTCCGCGCAGTAGGCAGTCTCCAGATCGGCGTCAGGCATCCCGCGCCTGATCGCGGGCATCCGCCCGGTCAGCCACCGCGACGCAAGCCGGGCCGCAGAGGGAAACGGCGTGCCGTCCATCCGCGCAATGGCGCGCAGGACGGCGTCCTCCACCTCGCGGGGCACCGGGTGATCGAGCTGGCGCACCCACGCCCGCTGGCCGTACCTGGTGGCCCACACGACGACAGCATCCCGCAGGTCATGTAGCTGAACCCCGCGGTGGCGGTTGCCTGACCACAGGTCGGGCAGGGACCGGCCGAGCTCGGCGTGCCACATCAGCGGCGGCAGGTCGTCAATGACGACGGCCATGCCGACGTGGTTGACCGGGCTGTTGGTCGCCACCCGGATCGCCCGGTCGGCCACCGTGCGCCCGCGAAACAGCCACACGTCACCGGTACGCGACAGATCGAGGGCCTCGTCGAGGCTGATACTGACCGGGGGGACTGAAGGCACGGTCGTAGCCTAGGCACGTGCGCTGGTGGAAAGTACTGGGCCTGGCAGGCTTCGCAGGGGTAGCCGCCACCGGAGTGGTGATCGCGCGGGCCGAGCGCCGCCGCCGTTCCTACACGCCGCAGGAGATCCGGCAGCGGCTGCACGCACGGCTCGCCGAAGCGTCCGGGGTTTCCGAGCCCGGACGCGACCCTCTATCGGGCCCGCCGCGTCACTGAGATTCCGGCGCGGTCAGTGGCAAGCCAGGCGGCGGGAGCCGGCCAGGCCGGTATCGAGCAGGAGGAGCACCACAATCGCCGCGACATCGGTTACTGGCAGCTCACGGCGATCGGCTCCAGCGGGGTCATCGGGCCAGGCTGGCTGCTTGCCGCCTTGAACCGCGGTTCCCGCGCCCGAGCCGCGGCACGAGCCAGCCCCGCTGAGAGCCCCGCTGAGAGCCCGGCCTGAGCCTGATCCTGGTGCCGGTCAGCCTGGTGCCGCTGCGCTTTTTCGCAGGCGCATGGCTGTTTCGCCCGCGCATGGTTCTGCGATGATGAAGCACCCAGATGATCCGGCAACTGCGGGGGGACAATGACCGAGATCGATCCCCATGCCGACATCGAAATCAACCGGCACGACGATCATGTGACTGTGCGGATCCCGCTGGCTGGCGATGTCAGCCAGCTGTGGCATCGGCGCTACCTGGCGCTCGCCCGCGCCAAGGACGTGCCGGCCAGGGTGCAGGAACTTCCCGGCCGGACCTGGATCGTCGTTACCATTCCGCTGAGCACCGACCGCCCGAATGTGCACGCGACGATGGACGCCGCCCGCTCGCTGATTGCCGACGCCGACATCGCCGAGCAGTCAACGGCGGCCGCCGAGACCGAGGCCATCGTCCGCGAATGGTGGGCGCATCAGCACGACTGACACACGGCCACGGGTGGTTTGCATCCCCACGGCAGTGACGGGCGGGACGGGCGCGGAGCGTAGAGTCGCGCCCGTGGCAGACGACGACTGGCGAGTGACGGTCACGCTTCGCGATCAGCGGCATGTCGGGCGGGCGCTGCAGTCCCTCCTCGAGCACAAGGCCGAGGACGATCCGCTCCTTCGGCTCGGTCATCGGGTCGCGGTAAGCACTGATGGCGCCAGCGTCTATCTGTACACCGGCACCGAAGTGGCTGCGCGAGAGGCAGACCGAGTCGTCCGCGAGGTCATGGCACAGCGCGGCCTGGCCGCGGACTACGGGCTCGACCGCTGGCATCCGCTGGAGGAGAAGTGGGAGGGCGCCGCGGTCGCGCTGCCGCGGACCGCGGGCCAGGAGCAGGACGAGCACCAGCGGCTTGAGGATGAGGAGACCAGAGAGTCCATCTCGACCGGGCATGCCCTGTGGGAGGTCCGCGTTGAGCTACCCTCACATCATGACGCAGTGGAGCTGGCCGAGCGGCTGCGCCGGGACGGCCGCTCGGTAATCCGCCGCTGGAAGTTCCTGGTTGTCGGCGCCAATAACGAGGACCGGGCGAAGGACCTGGCCCGGACGCTCGCGCAGGAGGCCCCGGCAGCGACGTCGGTGCATCCGGAGCAAGCGGGCGTCATAGTTCCCTACATCCTTTTCTGACCGGCCCGGAACCATGCCCCGGAACAGTGCCCGGGCTGGGTGCGGCGTCGTAGCGCGACCGGATGATCATATGGCTGAACGGCTGGCCGGGCTCCGCTGAGCTGCTGGCTGTGGTCACCAGAGCTTGTCGATGGTGCCTGGATAAAGCTTGATCCGGCTATGCGTAAAGGCCGACTCGTTGCGGCGGGCCCGCGCGGAGAAGAAACTGGCCATGACGATTTTGTCGAACTGGTCGCTGGGAAACGGGCTGCCGGACGTTCCCCCGACCAGCACAGAGCCGTCGAGGACGCGCCATCCAGTGCTCTCGTAAAACGTCTGCAGCAGCCGGTCGCACGTAAAGATCCCCAGATCTGCGCCGCTGGCCTGGACGGCCGACCGGGCAGCTGCGACCAAGCGCCGGCCGAAGCCCTTGCGGCGCTCGACGCGACTGGTTACCACCGTGCTCAGCCCGCTCGCGACATAATGCTCACCGGCGTGCGTGATGTCCTTCGTCAGGATGTCCAGGGCCGCAACAACAATGCCGTCATCGGTGAGGATCATCGACACTGGCCGGAGCGCCGGGTCGTGCGTTGGCCGCACCGCGGGCAGGCCGCTGCCGCCGGGCCAGACCTGCTGCTGCAGGGCCAGCACCTGGCCGCGCAGCCCAGCGGGCGTAGCAGTCTCCGGGAAGGTCTGGATGAGCATCCCGGAGCCACCTCGCTGAATCCTCGTCCGGCCTGATCATTCTCCGGGCATGTCAGCGTGACATTGCGGGCAGGTCGTCGGGGGATCGGCGACGACAAAGCTTCCGCATTCCGGGCACACCCGCCTGAGCCAGCACACCGGATCGCCGGGCGCGTCTGCCGCAGCTGCCCAGTTTTGCTCTGCTGGCAGCGCTCCAGTCACCTCCCGTCGGCCCTGCGCGGCCGTGCCGGGGCCCGCAAGCTCTTCGTTATCTTGGGCGCCGCTGCTCATCGGCCCGTCGCTGCTCGTAGGAAATCGCCGGTCATAGGAACAGGCGGTGCGTCACGGATACCGTGGCCGATATCGCTGCCCAGCCACAGAGAAAAGCACGCACCGATGTTAAAGTACTCGCGGTCATCGTCGCCCGCCAGCGCGCCGGTCAGATGACCTGCCCAGCGGAATCTTGCTGGCGGAGGCGGTGCCGAGTTACCCCAGCTGACCAGCGAAGACTACGAGGACCTGCTCGCATTCCTGCACTAGCCTGCCACGCTTCCAGCACTGGAGCCAGACCCGGGCGCTGCCGTCGGCCTGACCCCTGCACAGCAACAGCTTCTCCGGGCGATCAAGGGTCACCCAGGACCACAGGGCACGACGGTAAGCGAGCTTGCTGATTACCTGCTGCTGGGCCAGCCGCGAGCCCGCGGCAACGACCGCACCTCCGGCCAGGGCTTAAGGGGCGGCCTTACCGGGCGGGCTGCTGCTCGCCGTCGATGGTCAGCTCGACGTGCTCGGGATAGAAGCACATAAGGCCGGCGATGCCCTCAGCGCTGCTGATGGGCGTCTCATAGCTCCATACGAGATCATCGAGAATTTTGCCGCCGACCTCGGCTGACCAGTACGACGCCTGGCCCTTGAAGGGGCAGGCGGTCTCCCGCTCGGTAGGCCGGAGCAGGTCGGTGCGCACATCGTCCCTGGGCAGGTAGTAACGGGTCGGCAGCCCTGTCTCGTCGAGAAGGACGGGACGGTCGGATTCTGCGAGTTTCTCGCCACCGGCGGTGACCACGACGTGCATATTTGCGGGCGTAATTGTGATCTTGTGTCCTGAAGCCATGCTCGCAGCAACCCCCCGGCGGCCGAGATGATTCCGGCGCGCCGCTTCGTGACCCGGCTGGGGACGGGCAGCCGTGGATAACTCGCCGCAAGGTTCGGCAGGCGCTCCTGCGCAACGGCTAAGGAGCGCCGGGCACAACGGCGGCCGGATCATCTAGGGCCGCCCACCTCGTCAGCCCCGAGGCACAGGAACGGCCGTCAGCCACCGGGGCCGCTCTCAGGACTGCGCGCCGAAGGCGCACTCTGTAGTTTTCAGTCCGGTTCGCCGCGCGGATACTCGGTCTCGCCGCCCGTGGCCCTCAGCTGGTGGCGGCGAGAATGAGGCCGGCCGTCTGGCGCGGCTTATCCCAGTGCGGGAAGTGCCCGTGCCCCAGGCGCTGCCGGCCCCGAGTCTTCGCGGCGGACCGGGCGTCCTGCGGACCGTGGCGGCGGATTGGCAGTCCCCAGTACCCGATGGCGGCGCGGCTACAGGCCGTAGCGGCGCACATGCACGGAAGTGGGCGCGGGATACAGGGCAGTGACAGTGCCGATCGCGGGCTGCCGAGGCCAGCCGATCCGCTCGTGTGCGGGCCTTAAGTCCGCGCCGAGCCGACCATTGGCCCTGGCCTGGAACCGCTAGTCCGCGCGATGGTAGGCAATGGCGGGGCCGCCGCCGCAATGGCGGCGCCCTGCCTGCCAGGGCAGGATCAGGCCGGGCGGGAACAGGACGTGACCGGCAGGAGGGAGTAATCCCTGGAGGCGCGGGCTCTGGCACCGGCCGCGTGCGTCACCGCTCGCGCCAGGAAACGCTCTGCATACTTCGCAGGAGGAGGCGGCAGCAATGGCAGTGATCAGGTTCGAGCCGTTCAGGGACCCCTTCGAGCGGCTCATCTCGATGGCCGCATCCGGGACACGGGCCCCGCTCGGCATGCCGATAGACGTTTACCGCGCCGAGGATGGCAGCTACCACGTCGAGGCCGACCTGCCCGGCGTGGATCCGGACAGCGTCGAGGTAACAGTTGAGCACGGCACCTTGACGATCCGGGCCGAGCGCACCCCGCGCTATGGCGAGAGCGAGCAGGTCATCGTCGCCGAGCGACCGCAGGGATCGTTCACCCGACAGCTCACCCTCGGCGAGGGCGTGGACTCCGAGCACCTCACGGCCGTCTATGCCGACGGTGTCCTGAACGTGACTATCCCTGCGTCGCCCAAGGCCCAGGCCCGCCGGATTGAGGTCACCCGAGGGGCAGGCGGCCGCACCATCTCGGGAAGCGCCGTCCCGCAGGGTGAGGCGCCCGCCGGCAGCAAGGGCGGCAGTACGAGCGGCAGTACGAGCGGCAGTACGGGCGGCAGTACGGGCGACAGTACGGGCGACAGTACGGGCGAGGATACGAGCGGCAACTAGGGCGGCGGCGCTGGCGGCGGCTGAAACTCTGGCTGGTCAGCTGCCGCCCGTCGGCGATTCCAGCGCGGGGGCCCGGTCGGCGAGGGCCCGGACCTCATCGGCGACGCGCGGCCACACTTCCCGCGGGAGGTCGTGCCCTACCCCCGGCAGCATGACGAGCCGGGCACCGCCGATCGCCGCAGCGGTGCGCCGGGCTGCGGCCGGGCGCAGCAGCGGGTCGGCCTCGCCGTGCAGCACCAGGGCAGGTACCCGGAGCTGAGCGAGCCGGCCGCCGTGCCACTTCGCGCCAACCTGGCGGCTCTGCGCGCTCGTGTCCCGGACGCCGCTGACGACGTCGCGCTGGATCCGCTCGCGCGCTGCCGCCTCGACCCGATGACTGACTCAACCGGGGCCGAGTATTCCTTCGCTGCCCCCACCGGGGACTGGCTGGCCGACCTCGTCGACATCGGCCAGCAGGCACGCGCGGTCATGCGCCGACACCGGTGGCTGGCCACCCTGGTAGCCGCCCGCCCTGTGCTGGGACCCCAGGGCATTGCCCTGCTCGAGCACGTCCTGCACGTGCTCGAACCGCACCCTGCGAGCATAGCGGCCAAGCTCGAGGCGTTCGCCATGCTCAACGCTGTCACCGCGGTCTTCGTCCAGAACGAGCTGGCCGGCGGCACCGCCTGCAGCAACGAAACGCCGCCTACCTGCAGCATGCCGTGGCAGCGGGCGGCTACCCGCGGCTCGCGCAGCTCCTGGCGCAGGCCTCATCAGCGCAGCCGACGGGACCTGCGGACAGGTATGGCGACATCCTTGCCCGGGTCCTGGCCGGCCTCCTGTCACCGTCTCCACGCGACTGACCCGGGCGGGGCGCGACCGACCCCGGCGCTCCCGCGGTCCGGTCAGCCGCCGGGTGACGGTCTGGCGGCCGCGTGGAAGGCCTCCAGTGCCTCGCCCGGCGTGTCGTAGTAGGCGCCAGGGCCGGCCGCGGCGCTGATTCCGTACCGGTCGAGTTCGTGACGTACCGGCAGAATCACGCTGGTGATCACGAACCGGATCTGCCGGTCCCGCAGCTGCCCGGCGACGCCCCGCAGGACCGATGCCGCCGTGTAGTCGACGTCACCGATGGCCGCACAGTCAAGAACCATCCAGCGCAACGGGCCTCCTGCGCCAGCCAGCGCCCGCACGTCCTCGATCAGCCGGGACGCATTGGCGTAGTAGAGGCTGGTGCCGAACCGGTACACCACCAGGCCCGCCTCGGTCCGGGCACCGGGCAGCACCGCGGCCGGCTGCCAGTGCCCGGCCGGTGACTTGACCAGGACGCTGTTGTGCGGCCGGTAGCTGTGCCGCAGGTGATCGATGATCGAGGCGACGACGGCCAGCACGATGCCGTCCTGAACGCCCAGCACCACGACCGCCGCGGCGGCCAGCAGGGCGACGGCGAACTCGTTGCGGCGCACGGACAGGATGCGTGCCAGCGCGGGCAGGTCGATGAGCTGGACGGCGATCAGGAAGACGATCGCGGCCAGGGCGGCGATTGGCAGGTAGAGGAGCGGCCCGGTGGCAAAGAGCAGCACCAGCAGCACGATGGCGCTGGTGCTGAGCTGGGCCAGCTGGCTGCGGCCGCCCGCGCTGTCGACCATCTGGGTCTTGGTGGGGCTGCCGTTCACCACAAAGGTGCCGGAGAACGCCGCGGCGATGTTGGCGGCTCCCAGACCCACCAGGTCGGTGTCCTCGCTGACGGTGTCCCCGTACTTCGCGGCGTAAGCACGCGAGGTCGCGGCGCTCTGGGCGAGGATGACCACGAACATCGATGTAGCGGTGCCCAGCAGCAAGCCAGCACTGTGCAGGCCGAGGGCAGGCGCCGCCAGGTGCGGCAAGCCGCGGGGAACCGGCCCGAGTACCGTCACCCCGCGCGCGGCCAGATCGACCACACGGCTCACGATGATCGCGGCGATGACCGCGATGAGCGCTCCGGGGATCCGGCGGGCGATCCGGCGGGCAACGAGCACGACTACGATCACCGCGGCCGACACTGCCACCGTCGCGGGATGCGCCCGGCGCAGTCCGGTCAGCGTGTGCACTAGCACGGTCAGGGTGCGGGAGCCCGTGACGGTAACCCCGAGCATCTCGGGCAGCTGCCCGATCGCCACGACGATGCCGACGCCGGCCAGGAAGCCGACCAGGACGGTGCGGGACAGGAAGTTCGCCAGGAACCCGAGCCGGGCCACTCGCGCCAGCAGCAGCAGCCCGGCGGTGAGCAGAGCCGCGAGTCCGGCTAGCTGGACGTATCTCGGCGAGCCCGCTGCTGCCAGCCCGGCCAGGGACGCGGCCAGGATGGCTGCGGTCGCCGAATCAGCGCCGACGACGAGATGGCGGGATGACCCCAGCACGGCGAACAGGGCCATCGGGATCAGCAGCGTGTACAGGCCGGTCACGACCGGCATGCCGGCGATCTTGGCATAGGCCAGGACCTCAGGGATGCCGAGCGCGGCGAGCGTGACGCCAGCGAGCACATCCGCTGACAGCTCTGACCGGCGGACCGGCAGCAGGCCTTGCAGCACAGGCCAGGCTCGCGGCCGGAGCCGCCCCGCGGGCCGGGACTGCCGGGCAGCTGACATTCTCGGGTCCTTCCCGGTCACGAAGCGTTTGGCTGACGTTCATCATGCCCGCACGGGATGGTCGTCGCCGGCAGTCTCGGTCCCCGCGCGCTGCCCGACCGGCTCGGTCGGGATGAGACCGGTGCAGAACATGCCGGCGACCGCGAGGAACGCGACGACCCACAAGGCATCGCGCACGGCGCCCAGCCTGGCGTCACTGTTCGCCTTGAGCACCGCGTCGGCTTGCTGCGGCGGCACCTTGTCCTTGGCGAGCTGCGCCCGCAGGTCGGTATCGGAGATGAACGGCACCCCGCCGGCCAGCTGGGTGGTGGCCTGGGTCTGCGCCGGGATGGCCGAGCCGCCCTCGATGCCGTGGATCAGGCCGGCGGTCAGGCTGGAGATCAGGACGGCGCCGACCAGGGCCGTGCCGAGCGAGGCTCCCAGGTTGGTCGAATGTGGTGACGGCCCCGCCGATCAGCGGGCCGGCTGCCACGGCGATGGCGCTGGCCGCCGCGGTCAGCCCGCAGGCCGCTGACCGGCGCTCTCTGGGGAAGTTGCCCGCGACCAGAGCCACGATCGCCGGCATGATCAGGGCAGCCCCGATGATAGGCCCGCCGGCGCCCGAGTATGGCGCCGATCTTGCTGCAGGTGATCATCAGCGATGTCATCACCAGCGTGTAGACGGTGATGGCGGTCTGAATGCCAGTGACCGTGGTTCCGATGTCGGCCGCCACCTGGCGGATCGAGACGTTCATCACCGAGCTGTCGAGGGTCATCAGGAACTGGCGTGCGGGCCGCGGCAGTCATTGGATGAGCGTACGGCAGAGCGCTGCGCGCCAGGGAAGTTGCTCCCGCGCTGTTCAGCTGGCGCTGGAGGCAGCCCAGATGTTGATGCCGGCCTCCACGGCCTGGCTGTCGATGGCAGCGAGTTCCTCGCTGAGGAATGCGGACCGGCCCGCCGCCGCGAGGTTCTCCTCCAGCTGCGCGACGCTGCTCGCGCCGATCAGCGCGGAGGTGACCCGCGGGTCCCGCAGCACCCAGGACAGCGCCATCTGAGCCAGGGACTGCCCGCGGCCCCGGGCGATCTCGGCGAGGGCACGCACGTGCGCCAGATTCTCCTCGCTGAGCTGATCGGGCGACAGGGAGCCGTCGCGGCTGGCCCGGGATCCGCCGGGAACGCCGCTGAGGTACTTGCCGGTCAGCAGGCCCTGGGCGAGCGGCGAGAAGGCGATGCACCCGGCGCCCTCGCGTTCCAGCACCGCCAGCACGCCGCCCTCGATCCATCGGTTCAGCATCGAGTACGACGGCTGGTGGATCAGTAGCGGCGTGCCCAGTTGCCGCAGGATCGCAGCGGCCGCAGCGGCCCGATCTGCTGAATACGACGATATCCCCGCATACAGTGCCCTCCCGGACTGCACCGCCGTGGCCAGGGCTCCCATCGTCTCCTCGAGCGGCGTGTCCGGGTCGACCCGGTGGCTGTAGAAGATATCGACGTAATCCAGGCCCATCCGGCTCAGCGACTGGTCGAGGCTGGCCAGCAGGTACTTGCGCGAACCGTGGTCACCGTAGGGACCCGGCCACATGTCGTAGCCGGCCTTGGTGGAGATGATCAGCTCGTCCCGGTAAGGCCGCAGGTCGGACCGCATGATCTCGCCGAAGTTCGTCTCGGCCGAGCCGTACGGGGGCCCGTAGTTGTTGGCCAGGTCGAAATGCGTCACGCCAAGATCGAACGCGCGCCTGATGATCGCCCGCTGGACGTCCAGGGGCCGGTCGTCGCCGAAGTTCTGCCAGAGACCGAGTGAGATCTCGGGCAGTAGGACGCCGCTGCGCCCGCTGCGCCGATACGGGATCTGCTCATAGCGGTCGGCCGCTGCCAGATAGGTCATGGAGGCAGTCTGCCACCAGGCCTGAGCGCCCCGCGATGAGGTCGGCGAGCCGGGCGCAAGGGTGGCGTCGGGCTGTGGGTGGTCGCCGCCGGTGCGCTGCTGGCGTTCGGCGCCTTGTTCCTGCCGTCGTCGGCGCAGCAGAGATTCCGGCAGCGGCCCGAGGCCGGGACGGGGGTCCTGGCGTGGGCTGGCGATCGCGACTCCGCGGGGGCCCGGCGGTGGCTGCAGGTTGCCATCGGCCTGGTCTGGGTGCTCGATGCGGCGCTGCAGTACCAGCCGTACATGTTCAGCAGGGGCTTCGTGACCGGGCTGATCGAACCCTCAGCCATGGGCAGTCCCGCGTTCGTCGCCACTCCGGTCATGTCCTGCGGCCAGCTCATCCTGCACAACGAGGTGGCCTTCAACGCCGTTTTCGCCACCATCCAGCTCGCGCTCGGGCTCGGTCTGCTGTGCCGGCGCAGGGTGCGCGCCGCCCTCGCCGGGACCATCGTGTGGGCCTGGCGGTGTGGTGGGTCGGCGAGGGCATGGGCATGATCCTCTCGGGCACCGCGTCCCCGCTGACCGGGGCGCCTGGCGCGGCTCTGCTTTATGCGCTGGTCGCTGTGCTTGCCTGGCCGCGGCGCTCGCCGACTGCTGCCAGGGAGCGTGTTGCCGGTGCCGACAGCGTGGCCGGTGCCGGCGACAGCGTGGCGACCGCGAGCCCGCTCGGCCGATGGTGGGCGAAGCTTGGGTGGCTCGCCGTCTGGGGCCTTGCGGCCTACTTCTTCCTGCAGTCGGCCAACACCGCGCGAGGCACGCTGCGCACGGGAATCGCCGGGCTGGGCGCGGGGGAGCCCGGCTGGGTCGCCGCGATGGACCGCGGTGTCGCCGCCACGATCGGCTCCGGCGGTCCTGCTGTGTCCGTCGCGGCGGCAGTGATCTTCGCCGTCATCGCGGTGGGTGTTTTCGTTCCGGCCGCAACGCGGCCGGTGCTCGTGCTGGCGGTGGTGACCGCGGCGGCCATCTGGGTGCTGGGGGAGAACTTCGGCGGCGTCCTCACGGCTCACGGCACCGACCCCAGCACGGGCGCGCTGCTGATCCTGCTGGCGGCCGCCTGCTGGCCGCTCGCACAGGCAACCAGAGCCGCAGCCATCCCATCCAGCGTGCAGGCGGTCATTTCCGTCCCCGTCACTGTCGCTCCGGTCACTGTCGCCCCCGTCACTGTTCGGCCCCGGCAGGTCCGCAGGCCCGGCAGACTCGGCGGCGGAAGCCGCGGAGTTCAGTGCGCTGCGCCGCTGAGGATGAAGTCGGACGCGCGGAAGCGCCGGGTGCGCCGCCGGAAATGGTGAAGCCCGGCCAGAGCGTCACGTTGCGGCCCTCGCTGTCGAGATACCAGCTCGCGCAGCCAGAGCCCCACACCGTGGCTGGCAGCTTGCGCTGCAGCTCAGCGTTGCAGACGGCGGCAATCTGCGGCCTGACCTCGGCCGGGCCGCCGCCTACGGCATCGATGGCGCGTACCGCGTCGAGCACGTAGGCAAGCTGGCTCTGGATCATGAACACGATGGACGAGTGCCCGAGACCGGTGTTAGCGCCAGAGAGCTGGAAGTAGTTGGGGAAGCCTGGCACGACAGTGCCCAGGTAGGTCTGGCCGAAGGCGTCGGCGAGCGTGCGGCCGTCGCGACCGGTGATCTTCCCGAACATGGGGCTGTCCGTGACACGGAACCCAGTGGCGAGGACGACGGTGTCCACAAGGTGCGTCCGGCCATCGGCGGTGACGATGCCGTCCGGCGTGAACTCGATGATCTTCTCGGTGACGAGGTCGACGTTGGCGGCCGCGACCGCCGGGTAGAAGTCGTTAGACGGCAGGACGCGCTTGCAGCCAAGGTCATAGTGCGGCGTGAGCTTCTGCCGCTTGCCCGGGGCGGCGACCGCGCGCTCCAGGTGCGTCTTCCAGACAGCCTCGGCCTTCTTCAGGATCGAGGGCCGCTTGACGAAGCCGAAGACCAGCAGTTCCCGCATCCAGTACGTGGCCACCCGCGAGGCGCTCTGCGCCCCTGGCACGTGCCGGTACACCGCGCTCCGCCAGGGCTCGACCGGCTTGCCGGTGTGCGGCACCACGTAGGCGGCGCTGCGCTGGAACACCGTCAGGTGCTCTACCTGCGGCTGGATGGCCGGGACGATCTGGATAGCGGACGCGCCGGTGCCGATCACCGCAACCCGCCGCCGCGCCGGGGACCAGGTCGCGTCCCAGCGCGCTGAGTGCATGACCCGGCCGGCGAAGCGCTCGATGCCGGGGATATCGGGCAGCGACGGCTCGGCCAGCGAGCCGGCCCCGGCGATCACGAACCGGGCGCGGACGGCCCCGTGCGGCGTGGCGATGTGCCATAGCCGGTCGGTCTCCTCCCACCGGACGCCGGTGACGTCACAGCCGAAACGCAGATACCGGCGCAGTCCGAACCGGGTGGCGACATCGTTCAGATAGGACCGCAGTTCCGGCTGCGCGGGGAAGGTGTTGGTCCAGTCCGGATTCGGCGCGAACGAGAACGAGTACAGATTCGACTGAACGTCGCACCGGCAGCCGGGATACGTGTTGTCCCGCCAGGTGCCGCCCACCTCGTCTGCGCGTTCCAGGGCCACCAGGTCCCGGTGTCCGGCCTGCAGCAGCTTGATCGCGGCGCCGAGGCCAGCGAACCCGGCGCCGATGATGGCGAATTTCACCTCAGCCGACCGGGATGCGCCAGCCTGCTGGCCAGACGTCGCGGCTTGGCTGTCAGCGCTGATCACTGGTGTCCCCTGACCGGGTGACGGGGCCGATGGCGGCCTGGGCTGGCGGGAACTGGGCCGGCGGGATCTGGGCCGGCGGGATCTGGCGGCTCGCTACGGCAACGGCGGCCAGGAAGGTCTGCTCGATCAGGGCGACCAGGTCTGCTCGTGCCACCGCCGGGCGGCGATGCCAGGCGGCGACCATCTCCGCGGTCATCGCCGCCCAGCCTGCCGCCGCGAGCCGCAGCAGCGGCTCGGCCAGGTCGGCGCCCATGCCCAGCGTGAGGCGGTCCACCAGGGCATCGCGGCATCGCTCGCAGACGCCGCGCAGGGCCGGCGCCGGCCGCGCTGCGGGTCAGGGCGAGGAACTCCGACGGCCTGGCGCCGACCCAGTCGACGTAGGCGCCGATGCCCGCGCGCAGCCGCTCCAGCGGCGGCAGTTCCGGGGCCGGGTCGGTGGCCTGCAGGAAGTCCCCGGCGGTGGCTTCGAGCACGGCGATGAGGAACTCGCCACGGGTGCCGAAATAATGATAGGGCAGTGCCCGGCTGATCCCCGCCGCGGCTGCGACGTCCTCCAGAGCCAGGTCACCGAGCGGGCGGTCCCGCAGCAACGTCATGCCCACCGCGACTAGCTGGGATCGTCGCTGCTGCGGACCGAGACGGCGCCGGGCAGCCGTTTCGAGCATGCCCATATTTTATTGATACTTGCTCAATAAGTCGATGCGCGTCGGCCAGGCTGCGGCGGCGCGGCCGATAATGCCGTGTGAGGATTCCGGGGAATGGAAGGCAGCGGGTGGTTGAGCTGAGGTCGCCCGGCGAGATCGAGGCGATGCGGGCGGCGGGGGCCGTAGTGGCGGCCGTGCTGGACGCCGTCCGGAAGCACGCCGCGGTCGGCGTCTCGCTGGATGAGCTGGACCAGGCCGCACGATCGGTGCTGGCCGACGCGGGTGCCACGTCGCCGTTCCTCGGCTACCAGCCCAGTTTCGCCGATACCCCCTATCCGGCGGTGATCTGCACGTCGGTGAACGATGCGGCGCTGCACGGGATCCCGACCGGTTACCTGCTGCGCGACGGGGATTTGCTCAGTATCGACTGCGGAGCGGTGCTCGACGGGTGGACCGGCGACGCGGCGATCTCGCTGACCGTCGGCACCCCGCGCCGGGCCGACAGCCGGCTGATCGAGACCGCCGAAGCGGCCCTGGCAGCGGGGATAGCCGCCGCGCGGCCAGGCCGGCGGCTCGGTGACGTGTCGGCCGCGATCGGCTCGGTTGCCCGCGCCGCGGGCTACGGGCTGAACACTGACTTCGGCGGCCACGGTGTCGGCCGCACCATGCACGAGTCGCCGTCGGTGCCGAACGAGGGCCGGGCAGGCAAGGGCCTGAAGCTGAGCCCCGGCCTGGTGATCGCGATAGAGCCGTGGTTCATGGCGGGTGGCCAGGACGGCTACCGCCTCGACGACGACGGCTGGACGCTGCGCACCGGTGACGGCAGCATGGCGGCCCATGTCGAGCACACGGTCGCCGTTACTGCGGCCGGTCCGGTCATCCTCACCGCGCCCTGACGTCAGCGGCCCCGCTGGCTTCAACGAGCGCCGCCGCGCCCTGTAACCGTGTCGCGGATGAGCTCAGCCAGCCGAGCGGGTCAGCGTCGGCGCGCAACGAGAACCGCCGAGTCGACGTGCGGCGGCGGCCGAAACACCGAGCGCGGCAGCATCGTCATCCGTCGACGGTAAGCGGGCGGCCCTGCGAGCTCAAGTGATTTTCCGCGCGGTGCGCCCCGTGTGCTCGGGGTCGTCGGGGCGAAAGGAGCCACCGGGCCGGCCCTGGGACCAGAGAGCGAAGTAGTGACACAATCGGCGACATGTCGCAGCAAAGCGATCACCGCGACGTGGATTCGGCAGCCGAGCCGCGAGCGCCCGCTGCGGGCGTGCCGACCAGGCAAGGCAAATTGTCACGCCGGCGGCCCGACATGCCCGGCGTGGACGGATCCATCTCGCTCCTCGAGCATGCACAGGACATCGTGACGGTCATCGTCGGCGTGATCCTCATCGTGCTCGCCGCTGTTCTGCTCGTTTCGGGCATCGTCGATTTCCTGACCTTGCCGTCGAGGTCCATATACGGTGCGGCCAGCACGCTGCTTGACCAGGTTCTGCTCGTGCTCATCCTGGTGGAGATCGTCCACACCGTCGTCTTGTCCCTGCGCGCGCATCGGCTGGTGGCGCAGCCGTTCATCATTGTGGGGCTGGTCGCGGTGATCCGGCGCATCCTGTTCGTGCTCAGCAACCAGGTCCACGTCAGCACGTCCGAGCTCGCCCTGTACATCGCCATGATCGTGGTTTTCGTCGCGGCTCTCATCGCGGTCAGCCGATTCGAGAAGCGTGAGGAATGAAGCGTCGAGCGCCGGCCGGGCGATGTGCGCCGAGGTGAGGAATGCAGTACCGCATCGCCCCGGCAGGTCCGAGACCGAGGGCTGCCCGAAATCTGCTCGCTTTGCTCACTCCGCCCTCGGCCGTGGCGGCCGGTAGTTGCTCGTGCTGCACACCGCTGGCTTTAGGGCTGCGGACTGCAGGCGCCAGGCGCAAGTCCGGGCGGCACCGCCGTATTCTGGTCGGGGCACCGGGAGATGGCCGGCACCAAGGAGCCCACGCGGCAGCAGATCTGGCCAGCGCAGCCGTATGGGGTGCGGTCGCCTGCGACCATGGCAAGCACTGCGGCCGCCACGATCACTGGCACTATCAGTGCCATCACAGCCTGCGCCGGCCTGAATGCACTTGCTCCCGGCCGGGGCTCTGCTCCTGCCGGGTCAGCCGGGCGAACGTCGCCAGCAACGAGGTCAGCCCTGGGTCGAAAGCGGATAGCTCGTCTTCTATCGCCGCCAGAGCCCTGCTGTCCTTGCCCGAGAGACTCATCTCCATCTCCAATCGCGGTGACCTGCCGGCTCACCCGCTACAGCTCCGCACTGCTCCTGAGGTTCGATCACGACGTCGGCCAGCCCGGCCTGGTGTCCAGCGGCCGGGGGAGGTAAGGCCTCATGCCATGATCACGGATGGGCAGCCGGCGGGGACGACCCGCGAGATCGAGATGCGATGCGCACGGAGGCCAGCAGGACGGGTTTGGCCGGGCCGCTTGGCTGCGCTGGAGTTGTCAAGCGGCCGGGTGACGCCGCAATGGCTGGCAGCGCGCCTGTGCGCAGCCCGTTCCGCGGCGACAGCAGCTCGTTGGCCCCTGGGGTTCGCTGCGATCAGCGCTCCGACTGGCATCAAGGTCTCCCAGCGCACGCTGGCCAGGTCCATGACTTGTCCTCGCATAGGTCCGCCGCTTAGTCGTTCATCTGAACTACCAGGCGATGCCCGCTTCATCCGCGCCGTGACACGGCGGCTCAAGGTGCGGCTGCGGCGATCTGGACCCTGGCCGCCCGATGCGAGCTCGGGCTCGGCGGCCCGCTGGTTGGCGCCTTTCAGGAGCAGGCCCGCGCGCTCCAACGCTGGCGGAATTCCGGCACCTGTTGACTGCGGGCGGCCGCCGACTCAGTAGTCAGCCGCCCGTAATCGTTCCGGCGCTGGGACCACGCCGGGAGTCCGCCCGCTCTCAGTCACGGTCTGTGGCCGGACCTCTGCCCGCGCGCCATCGCCTGCCGCCCCGGGTCCCCGCAGCCGGGACTGCTCGCCGCTGCGTCCGAAAAATTTTGACTAGGCAAAGATATGGTAGGTTGCAGCTGTTCACCAGGTGCAGCGGTGGAGGACGTGATGGGCACTGATTCAGCATCATCCGTCGGACCCGGCCGGCTCCCCGGCGAGGTGAAGCGCCCGAGTCGGCACCGCCCTGCGGTAACGGTGTCAGACAGCCCCGGCTTCCTGCTCAACCAAGCAGTACTCACACTGAACGGCAGCCTGGACCGGGCCCTGGCCCCGAGCCTGACCGGCGCCCAGTGGACCGCCGTCTGGCTGCTCCACGAACGTCGGATTAGCACAGCTTCGGAACTGGCCAGGGCAGTCGGCACCGACGTCGCGGCCGCGTGGCGCCTGGCCGGCCGGCTGGCCGACAAGGGCTACCTCGCACGCAGCCCGGACCCGGCCGATCGGCGCGCCGTCCAGCTGAGCCTGACCCCTGCGGCGGTTGAGGCCTGTCCCGCCTGGCGGGCCACCGTCGCCGCCACCCTGGCCGGGCTCCTGGACGATGTCGCCACCGAAGACCTGCCGATCCTGAACCGGGTCCTGGTGCGCATCGTCGCCAACGGCGCAGGCGCACCTGACACCTACCCGCCAGCAGCACCACCCGTTCGGGGAGCAACCCCGGCACAACCCCAGGAGAGGAACCGTCGATGAGCGTGTTCACCGACGCCGAGAAGACCTACCTCGACAACCAGCCGCTAGGCCGGCTGGCCACCATCGGCCCGGACGGTGCCCCGCAGACCCGCCCGGTCGGCTTCACCTACAACCACGACCTGGACACCATCGACATCGGCGGGCGCGACCTGACAGCCAGCCAGAAGTACCGCAACATCCTGGCCGATGTCCGCGTCTCCTTCGTCGTCGATGACCTGGCCAGCGTCACGCCGTGGAAACCCCGCGGTATCGAGATCCGCGGCACCGCCGAGGCGCTGGTCGCCGAGCCGCTGCGCGAGGGATTCACCGCGGACCTCATCCGCATCCATCCGGCCCGCGTGCTCGCCTGGGGACTGGACACCGATGCCTACGCCGCGCCCCACGCCCGAAACGTCCCAGGCCGCGCGCATGAGAACCCACCCAGACCCGTCGACCGGTCGTGACATAGGGAACCCGCGTGTCACTGGACTATCCCATCTCCGCACGAGCCTGCTACGGGTGCCGGGCGACGTGGGCGCGGACGCTGTTCGGGTATCGGCGCGTCGGAAACGCGCAGGTAGTAGGCCATGCCCACGGCGGCCGGCGGCGGCCACTCCTCGAAGTCGAGCCAGGTGCTGGCCACCTGGAGGAGTACCCGCACTGGCGCGCCCGGCGGCAGGCCGCCGCCCGGATGGTGGTCCAGCCAGGCGATGTCCTGCTGAGTGATGATCTTCAGCTCGCCGGGATCGCCGTGCAGCCAGGGCCCGACGGTGATCCGCGCCATGACGCCGCCCCGCCCGGATGGCCGCGCAGTCGCGCAGCTGCCCGGGCAGGAAGAGGTCCCACCATCCAGTCACCATCCTGGTCGGCGGAAGCCGGGTCAGGTCGGCGCTGTCATGATCCGGGCCAGCCCAGAACTCGTCGGCCGGTGCGGCATGCTCGACGAAGTCCCGCCAGAACGCGACCGGTGCGCCCGCAACGTCGACGTCGGCGGCCTGCAGCGGAACCCTCCGCAAGGCCCGTTTCACCCTGGCCATCTGGCGCGGGTTCGGGATGACGCCCGGCAGGCCGCCCCGTTCCTGCGCACCGATGAGTCCGGTCCAGGTCAACGCGTTCCTGATATCCGGCGCGCCATGATCGTAGAAAGCGGTGATCTTCGCAGCGGTGATGTTGAGCGACACCGACCGCAGCGGCGGATCGGCATATGGCGCAACGGCCCACTGAGTGTGGCCGCCGGTCATCGACACCTGGCCGTCACACCACGATTGATCGCGCAGCCACGCCACGGTGGCCAGACCGTCATCCCGTTCGGACGTGAACGGGCGGAACTGACCGCCCGAGCCGAAGGTCCCGCGCGTGCTCTGGATGAACACCTGGAAACCCCGCGCGCCAGCGGCGCGGCGAACAGGACCGCCGCGCACCCGGCCCGGCGGTAAGGCGAGCGGATCAGCACCACCGGAAGCGGCCGATCATGCCCGGCAGGCCGGTAATGATCACCGAGCAGGACAACGCCGTCCGTCATCGGAACCGCGACATCGGGCCGCACCACGTAAGGCGCCGCTGCGGCGGGAAGACCAATCGCGCGGTCAACCACCCTGCCAGCGATGCGGTGCAGCGGATTCATCAGCCAGCATCTGCGATAAAGGTCACGACTGCCTAGTGGGCAAGCCCCGGCCTCGCCGCTGGCGGGCTCCTGACGACCCTGCCGACGTGGCGTTTTTACTGCCACGCCCCCTGGCTCGTATGCCTGCCCATCCTGATCAAGGTCGCGGGCAAGAGGTGACCGGTGGCGGAATGCTTGCAGCAGGGGATGGGGCAGACGGCCCTGGCGAGGAGCTCCGCCTCCGGCAGTCCTTCCGCCGGCACACTGCGGGTGTCCATGTGCGCCCTAGATGATCGATTCCAAGGGGTCAGTGGTCATAAGCCAGGAGTGAGCGCTTGACGGGCTGGCCGGCTCGGTCGTTGTGCCAGATGGCGGCGGTCAGTGCGAGGATGCGCTGCAGGACGCGG
>CABEAR010000490.1_pt1 | contig 42722 bp, 46 predicted proteins | sample 3422041 | NCBI WGS metagenome assembly CABEAR01 (sample SAMEA5534326, study PRJEB31848) | metagenome | biome: tundra; feature: field; material: soil | place: USA | collected 2013-05 | depth 0.15 m | reverse complement strand
AGTAAATACGGCGACCTGCTCGACCGCCTGTCCACCCCCGACCGCCAGACCGTGACCTTCAGCGGGCAGCGGATCGAGAAACTCACCAGGCCAACCCCTGTCCAGCGGCGGGCCTTCGAGCTGCTCGGCGCGCCTGTCCCCCTCACCCTCCAGTAGCCAGTAAGCGTTTCCGGCCAGGCCCAGGCCAGGGATCATCTTGCCAGTCCGCAGGACCATCACCGCGATCAAGATCACGCAAGTTCAGCTTAGTGAAAATCGGCGTCAGCGCAGGTCCCGGAGGCCGCGCGCACCTGATCGCGGCGCGGTAGCCGGGATAATCGTTTGATCGCGGCGCAGCGACCGGGATAATCGTTACCCGTGACCCGGCCTGCGCATGTCGCGATCGTGACCGGCGCGAATCACGGCATCGGGGCGGCGGTTGCTGCCGCGCTGGCCGCGCGCGGGGCAGCTGTTCTGGCCACCTACCTGCGGCTGGAGCATGCGCCCGATCCGGGCACTCCCGAGCTCTATCGCCGGCAGCGCGCGCAGGACGCCGCCGCGCTAGTCGATCAGATCCGGGCGGCAGGCGGCAGCGCAGCGGCGGTCGAGGCCGATCTCGCCGATCCGGCCGTGGTGCCAGATCTCTTTAATGCAGCGGAACGGGAATTCGGCCCAGTCGACATCCTCGTGAACAACGCGTCCGGGTGGCTGGCCGACACATTCAAGAGCGAGGCAGCCGACAGGTTCGGCCGCGTTCTGCAGCCGGTGAGTGCGGAGACGTTCGATCGGCAGTTTGCCGTCGATGCCCGGGCCGCCGCCATGCTGATCGCGGAGTTCGCCCGGCGGCATGCGGAGCGGGGCGCCGACTGGGGCCGCGTCATCTCTCTCACCTCAGGCGAAGGCGCTGGCTTCCCCGAAGAGGTCTCCTACGGGGCCGCGAAAGCTGCCCTGGTCGACTACACGCTGGCGGCAGCGCGGGAACTCGCCCCGCTCGGCATCACCGCAAACGCGGTCCACCCGCCGGTCACCGATACCGGCTGGGTGACCGAAACGGTTTCGGCGGCAGTCGCCGCCAGCCCGGATCTCGTGCATGTCGCGACGCCGGACGATGTCGCCGAGGTGATCGTGTTCCTGGCCAGCGACGCGGCCAGGCTGATCACCGGCAACATGCTGCGGCTGCGCTGAGCTGGCTGGGTACTTCTAACTGGCGGTGCCTACCTGGCGGGTCGTCGGAGCCGCGCGACGTCCAGCGGGGGAGAGGGAAGCGGGTCGCCCCGGTACCCCCCGACCATGCCAAACCTGCCCAGGCCCCAGTCGGCAGCGGCTGCCGCGATCTCTTCCGGCGTGCGAGCGACGAAATTCCACCACATGAGCAGGGGCTCGCCGAGCGGGACACCGCCGAGCAGGAGCAGCCGGCTGCCCCGTGCCGCCGCGACCAGGACCTGATCGCGACCGGTGCCCAGGTAGAGCAGGTGCCCCGGCGCCAGCAGCGTTCCGTCGACGTCCGCTGACCCGTCCGTCACGAAGATCACGTGCTCGTAGCCGGGTTCCAGCGGCAGCCGGGCCCGGGCGTCTTTCGCGGCAACGACCTCGGCGCCGACGATGTCGGAGAACAGCCGGGCGGGGGACCGGGCACCGCCCAGAGACCCGGCGAAAACGGTGATCGCGAAACCGCCGATCCCGGTGGCGGGCAGCTGGGCATGGTGCTCGAAGGCCGGCTCGGTCAGCCGCGCCGCGTCGGGCAGCGCCACCCACAGCTGCACGCCGTGCAGCTGCGGATCGTGCTCGGCCGGAGACTCCTCGGAATGAGCGATCCCGCGGCCGGCCGTCATCAGGTTGAGCTGCCCTGGCCTGATCATCTGCTCGCTGCCCAGGCTGTCGCGATGCAGGACGTTGCCCGACATCAGCCAGGTCACGGTCTGCAGGCCGATGTGCAGGTGCGGCGGTACCTGCATCCCGGCCGCGCCGTCGACCGACATCGGCCCGTAGTGGTCGATGAAGCGCCACGCCCCGACGCTGCGGCGCAGCCGCAGCGGCAGCAGCCGGCGCACGGTCATGTCGCCGACCCTGGCCTCCCGCGCGCCGGTAACTTCAAGACCAGGAGCCTTAACGGGCCTCTCGCCTGTTTCAAGCTCCGCATCGGCAGTGCTCACGCGGCTGCTCTCCCTCCGGGAGCCCTCCCGGCGGCGCAATCAGCCGCCATGCACCTGAAACGTCCCACCATGCACCGTGAGGTAGTCCTGGCCGACTGCTTCCGCTTCCGCCTGGGTGGCGTACCCGATCAGTCGGCTGATGTCATGCACGGGTCCGTCAGGGTGCGTCCATGTGACGCCCCAGGGGCCACCTTGCGACCCGGCGAGGCGCCGGCCGACTTCATCGTTGACAGCGTTGTGCAGCTCATTCGCCTCGTGGGTGCCCGATGGCATGTGGGCCTGCCGGTAATAGTCGTTGGCGTCCACGCTCTCATCGATTTCGTCCCATGAAGAAACGTCGGGGGGAACTTGTCCGCTGTCCTGATCCTCCTTGATCATGGCCACGATGGCGTCGGCGTAGCGCTGTACGTCTCCCGTGTTAGTCATGAGCCTGCCTCCTTTGTGTTGCCGTAGGCGGCCCCATCATTTCGACGGCCGGGCAGCCGGTAACAGGGCAGTTCGACCCGGCGGCCGCAGGACCTCGGTCACCGATGTCTGCAATTGGCACCGGAGGCTCTCGGTCTGCGCAACCCATTGGGCGGACGAGTTTGAGCATGCTCACCGGTCCATTTCCTCTTTGACGTCGTCGGGGTCGTCACGGTCATCTGACCAGATTTCCCTGGCGGGATCAATCGTGTACTGCTCGTCTGTGGCGAGGCCGTCGGCGTGGGCCTTTTCCAGGCAAGCGCGGACATCGGCGGCGTGCTCGTCGTGCTCTTCGTCGGTGAGCGGGCGGATCTCGTCGGCCGAATCGGCCTCGAATTCGGGAGGCTCCAGGTCGCGTAACCGGGGAACGGGTGGCCGACGGCTGCCGTCGGCGGCGTAGGGCGACGACGGATGGCCGGGCGGCAGCGGCCTGAGTCGCAGGCTCAGCTCGTCGGGCCCGGCAGAGCAATCCGAAGCCTGCCGCTCATCGGCGGCGAGCCCCGTGCCATCGGCAAGCCCCGTGCCATCGGCGGCACCGGCATCGTCGGCAAGCTCGGTGCCGCCCACCCCGGAACGGCTGGTCGGACGTCATGCCGTCACCGGCGCCGCGCCAACCGCGGTCAGCCGACGAGCGTCTTGACCGCGCTGGTCAGTTGGGAGAGTGCCTTTTTCGCGTCGGCGAAGTACATGTTGGTCTTCGGGTCGACGTATAGCTCGTTGTCGATGCCGGCGTAGCCGTGGCCCATCGAGCGCTTGATCACGATGATGCGCTTGGAGTGGTCGACATCGAGTATCGGCATGCCGGAGATCGCCGTGCCTGCTCGCCGGGCTGCCGGGTTGGTGACGTCGTTGGCGCCGATCACGAGCGAAACGTCGGTGCGGGCGAACTCGGGGTTGATGTCGTCCATTTCCTTCAGCAGCGGGTAAGGCACATTGGCCTCGGCCAGCAGCACGTTCATGTGGCCGGGCATCCGGCCGGCGACTGGATGGATCGCGTAGCTGACCTCCACCCCCCGTGATTCGAGCACCTCGGCAAGCTCGGCGACCTCATGCTGTGCCTGCGCCGCAGCCAGGCCGTAGCCCGGCACGATGATCACTTTGGAGGCATAGGCGAGCTGGATGGCCGCGTCGTCGGCCTCGATTGCCTGGACCCCGGCGCCGCCGGTGACAGCCGCCGTCACCGCGGAGTCTCCGGTGCCGAAGCCGCCGATGATGATGTTGGCGATGGACCGGTTCATCGCATCGGCCATGAGCTTGGTCAGGATCCCGCCCGAGGCACCCACCAGGGCACCGGCAATGATCAGTGCCCAGTTGTTGATCACGAAACCGGCCATCGCGACCGCGGTTCCGGTGAATGCGTTCAGCAGTGAGATGACAACGGGCATGTCGGCCCCGCCGATCGGCATCACCATCGACACGCCGAACGCGAGCGCGGCCACGAGCACGATGTACAGCGCGATCAGGCTCGGGCTGGCGAGCAGGTAGCCGCCGGCGCCCAGTGCAACGACCGCGAGGAGAATGTTGATGAAGCGCGCGCCGGGGAAAGTCACCGGCGCCGAGGTGATCACGCCCTGCAGCTTGCCAGCGGCGATGATCGAGCCGGAGAACGTGACCGAGCCGATGATGACGTCAAGCACGGTGGTAACCGTCGTCGACGCGGCGATGTTGCCGCCGCCGCTGGTCAGCGTCATGTAGTCGTGAATCCCTACCAGCGCGGCCGCGCCGCCGCCGACCGTGTTGAAGATGCTCACCAGCTGCGGCATGGCCGTCATCTGGACAGTCCGCGCGTAGTACAGGCCGGCCCCCGCGCCGATCAGCGTGCCTGCGATGATCACGATCCAGCCGGTGGCGCTGACGCCTCCGGTGTGGATGATCAGGGCGACTGTCGCTGCGATGGCGACGATCATGCCGCTGGTCGAGACCTGGTTACCGCGGCGCGCGGTCGCCGGGTTGTTCATCAGGTGCAGGCCGAACACGAAGCAAGATGCTGCGGCGACGTAGACGAGCTGGATGACCCAGGAGAAAGTGCTCATGCCTGCCGTCCCGCGGTGCTAGCGCTGTTAGCTGACTCCGCGGTTGCTTGTTCCGCAGCGGGCCCCTTTACTGCCGGAGCCGCCGGTCGGCGACGGAACATTTTCAGCATCCGTCCGGTGACGACGTAACCGCCGACGACATTCATCGCGGCGAAGGCACAGGCCACGAACGCGATGATGTAGCCGATCGTGTTGTGGGCGGTCAGGGCGATCAGCAGGCCTCCGGCCAGCACGATCCCGTGGATCGAGTTGGCCGCCGACATCAGCGGTGTATGCAGCGTTGCGGGGACCTTGCTGATGACCTCGAAGCCCACCCAGAGACTGAGGATGAAGATGGTGAGGTCAGTGAGAAGTGCCGTCGACACGTGCGGTGCCTCCAGGGGAATCGGCCAGTGCAGGCTCAGTCGGGGCGGCGGGCTCGGCCAGGGCGGGGTGCACTACCTGGCCGTCACGAGTGATGATGACGCCCGCCTGGAGCTCATCGGAGAGGTCGACGGCCAGCGAGCCATCCTTGACCAGGTACAGGAGCAGCGCGCTGATGTTGCGCGCGTACATGGCCGAGGCCGCGGCCGACATCGTCGACGGCAGGGTGCCTGCCCCGATGATCGTGACGCCGTTGCCAGTCACCACGGTCTCACCGGGCTGCGAGCCCTCCGCGTTGCCGCCAAGCTCGCTTGCGCCCATGTCCACGATCACCGAGCCGGGCGCCATCGCGCTGATGGCGCTGGCATTGATGAGCTGGGGCGGGCGCCGACCAGGAACCTGCGCGGTGGTAATGATCACGTCCTGCTGGGCTATGTGCCCGGCAAGCTCCTCTTGCTGAGCCTGCCGCTCCTCGGCGGTGAGCTCCCGGGCGTAACCGCCCTCCCCGGAGGCAGGCCCGACCGCGGTCAGCTCGATAAACGTCGCTCCCAGCGACGCCACCTCGGACTTGGTCTCCGGGCGCACGTCGTATCCGCTCACCACGGCGCCGAGCCGCCGGGCCGTGCCGATAGCCTGCAGCCCGGCCACGCCAGCGCCCAGAACCAGCACCTTGGCGGGCCTGGCTGTGCCGGCGGCTGTGATCAGCAGCGGAAAGAATCGCCCGTACGCAGCGGCCGCGACGAGCGCCGCCTTGTACCCGGCGATGTTCGCCTGCGAGCTCAGCGCATCCATCGCCTGTGCTCGCGGCAGGGTGCGCGGGATGAGATCCAGGCTCACCGCCGTGACGCCAGCATCCGCGAGCTGGCGGACCAGGACCGGGTCGGTCAGCGGGGACAGCATCCCCAGCAGCGCCTGTCCTTTCCGGAGCCGGGTAATTGTCTGCTGGTCCGGCGGGCCGACCGTCAGCACGGCGTCCGCGGCCGACAGCGCCTCATCGCGCGAGACGATGGCGGCCCCGGCTTCTGCGTAGCTCTTGTCCGGGTGCCAGGAGCCTTTGCCCGCCCCAGACTCCACCAGCACCTCTAGCCCGGCGGCGCGCAGCTTGGCTACCGCTTCGGGTACCAGTGCGGCGCGGCGCTCAGCTGGCGCTGCCTCCTTGACGACGGCAACCTTCATAGACGCGACCTCATGACTAGGGGGCCTTAGTTTATGGAATTCGGGGCGGCGATATAAGGGACGTTCGGCCACTGTTCACAGTGCCGACTACTCTAGCTAGACGCCGAATCTGTCCTGCGGCTGCTGTGGGTGCCGCAGGACGTGTGCCCTCCCTGGCTGCCTGTGCGGGCCCCGGCGCACCGCGCCCAGGTCGGCAGCACAGGAATTTTCCGACGTAAATAGTTGCCATATAACATATTAAACACCGACATGCACCAAGGATAGCTGGGATGAGACCGCAGCGGCAGCCTCACCGAGCTGCGAGATGATTGGCGGATTTCTCCTGGTCACAGATGGCCGGCAATTTGTGCGCGCCTGAGCAGCGCCTCTGGCGGTTCCCGAGACCAGCAAGGATGAACGGCTGCAGCGGATGGACGGCACCGACCACCCCGATCAGCGACCGCAGTTCCAGTGCGGCCACATCAGCGACGTCATCGCGCGGCGGCTGCTGACAACGCAGCGCCGTCTCACCTCCGCGGCGCTGGCCAGTGACGCGCGAACGCGGCTGCAGCGCAGGCTCGCGGCAGTCTGCGACGCGATGAAGGCGCCGGGCGCCGATGCGGCGCGCATCGCCCGGCGGCTCGACCGCCTGCTCGCGGACATCGGCGCGGCCACCAAGGCCGGTCGTGCCGACGATAGCGGCGGCAGGGACAGCACCCACCAGGGGCGAGCGCGCTAAACGCCAGCACGCGGATCCCTGCCGGGGCGGGACTTTCTGAGCAGCGGCTGCCAGTGAAATCCGCATTCCCGTAGATTATGAGCACTTCCGGCGTCGACACGCGCTGTTTTTCTGCCAGGTGTTTGTGCAGCGGCGCTGAATCGCTTAATTTCAGGCACGTCAAGAGGTCGCGAAGTCCGGCTGCCCTGTCCGCGCGACCGCCCGTGGGGGAAACGCAGGAGTAGAAAAATGAACAAGCGTGACCTGATCGATGCGATTTCGGGCCGGTTGGGAGATAAGAAAACCGCGACCGAGGCCGTAAACGCGGTACTCGATGCCATCCAGGCCGCTGTCGCCAAGGGGGACAAGGTGGCGATTACTGGATTCGGGGTATTCGAGAAGACAGTCCGGCCCGCCCGCACCGCGCGTAACCCGGCCACCGGCGCATCGATCAAGGTGCCCAAGTCCTCGGTGCCCAAGTTCCGCGCAGGCTCGGACTTCAAGGCGATCGTCAACGGCGAGAAGAAGGTAGCCGCGGCGAAGCGCTAGGTCAGCGCCAGGAAACCGGGCCGCCCGCAGCGGCTGGCCCACGACGGCCTGCGGCGAGCGCGCACGAGCGCCGTTCGCTGCAGGCCGTCGGCTCGCTCGGCCTACCTGGCCGGCGAGCCGGGCTTCAGCGCAGGCCGGAGCGCTTGCGCAGCGCGGTCTCCAGCAGCCGGCCGATCAGTTCGTCGAACCCGAGCCCGGTGGCTTCCCACATCTTCGCGAAGTAGGAACTCGCCGTCATGCCCGGCATCGTATTAATCTCATTAACCACGATCTTCCGGTCGGGCGTGTAGAAGAAATCCACCCGCGCCAGACCCTCGCAGGAGACCGCCTCGAATGCGGCGGCGGCGAGCCGTCTGATCTGGCCGATGTCCTCGGGCGGAATCCGCGCCGGGATGGTCATCCGCGTTCCGCCGAAATATTTTGCATCGAAGTCGTAGAACTGCTCGCCGCCATCGATGTCGAGCTGGCCGGGCAGGCTTGCGTCGGGCGCGCCGCCGTCAAGACCCTCGAGCACCGAGCATTCGATCTCGCTGCCGGTGATCGCCGCCTCGACCAGGACTTTGGGGTCGTGCTGGCGGGCGATCTCGATGGCTTCGTGGAGCTCACCGATATTGGCGGCCCTGGACGTGCCGATGCTCGAGCCGCCGCGGGCCGGCTTGACGAAGACCGGCCAGCCCAGCTTCTCGATGGCATCGAGGACCCGCTTGCGTTCTGCCGTCGGCGCGAGGCCAGCAGGCTGCCAGTCGCGCTCCCGGACGACCACCCGGGGCCCGACGGGCAGCCCGTGCGCCTCGAAGACGACCTTCATGTACTCCTTGTCCATGCTGACGGCGCTGGCCAGCACGCCGGCGCCGACATAGGGCACTCCGGCCATCTCCAGCAGGCCCTGAATCGTGCCGTCCTCGCCGAACGGGCCGTGCAGCACCGGCAGCACCACGTCGACCTCGCCCAGCAGGCGCCGGATCTGGCCGGGCGCCGTCGTGGCCAGCGCACGGCTGCCCTGCCGGGCCCAGGGCACGATGTCGGCGCCCGGCTCGGCCACCGACTCGACGGACGGCAGCACACCGGCCGTGATGGCCAGGCGGGCGGGATCGTCTGCGGCCAGTACCCAGCTGCCATCTCTGGTGATGCCGACCGGCACCACCTCATAGCGGTCTCGGTCGATGGCGGCAAGTATCGCCCCGCCGCCGAGGCAGGAGATGGCGTGCTCGGGGCCCCGCCCGCCGAACACGACTGCGACCCTGATCTTGCGGCGCTCGTTCACGCTTCCTCCAGTCCCCTGCCGCGGTGTGTTGCGCTGGGGTTCCTGCCTACCGGACCGGTTACCCGCCCGTCAGCCGATCCAGTGCCTCGATGGCGTCGGCCAGCAGATCCGCGCCGTCCTCCAGCCCCACCGAAAACCGGACCGCACCAGGATCGATGCCCGCGGCAGCGAGCGCCGCGGCATCCATCTGCCGGTGCGTCGTCGAGGCAACATGACTGGCTTTCGTGTGGGTGCCGCCGAGCGAGGTAGCGATGCTCGCGACCCGCAGCCGGTCGGCGAAAGCCATCCCCGCCTCGCGCCCGCCGTGCGGCGTGATCGTCACGATCGCGCCGAACCTGGTCCCCTCCGGCCCGGCGTCGAACTGGCGCCTGGCCAGCTCGTGACCACGATGGCAGGGCAGGCCAGGATAGTCCACCGCTCGCACGCCAGGATGCCGGGCGATGCCAGCGGCGAGCATGTGCGCGGTTGCGCACTGGCGGGCTGTCCGCAGCGGCAGGGTTTCCAGGCCGCGCCGTAGCAGGTAGGCCTCATCCGGTGCGAGCGAGCCGCCGGTGTTGATCCGCACCTCACGAATTCTGCGGATCAGCTCGGGCCGTCCGGTGACCACGCCGCCGGTGACATCGGAATGCCCGCCGATGTACTTGGTGGCCGAGTGCAGCACCAGGTCCGCGCCGTGTTCCAGCGGACGGCACACCACGGGCGGGGCCAGGGTCGAGTCGACGACGAGCAGCGCGCCGGCCTCGCGGGCCAGATCAGCCAGCGCGGCCAGGTCGGCCACGGCGACGGTGGGATTCGCTAGCGTCTCCGCGTACAGGATCGACGTCTCCGGCCGCAGCGCCGCCCGTACCTGGGCAAGATCGGTGATGTCGACGAAGTCGGTGCGTACCCCGAAGCCCGACGCCACGTTCGCCAGGAAGCTGTAGCTGCCGCCGTAGACGGCCGATGACGCCACCACGTGCGCACCTGCCCGGGTGAAGGCCCAGAACACTGTGCTGATCGCCGCCATGCCCGAGGCAAAGGCCTGCGCGGCCACCGGCTCGTGCAGGTGCACGCTCTCCAGCGCGGCCACCGCGCCGGCGAACGCCTCGACAGTGGGGTTGTCGATCCGGCTGTAGCTGTAGCCGGGCATGGCATCGGCCAGCACGGACGCGTACTCGGCCGAGGAGCCGAACGCGAACGCGGCGGTCCGGTAGACCGGCGTTGCCAGCGGCCGCTGCGCCGGTACCGGCGGCGAGGGCAGATGCACCGCGCGGGTGTTCTCGCCAGGCTTGTCAGACGCCATAGCGCTCCGGCTTGGCCGAGCGGCTCGCGAGCAGCAGCGCCGCCTGGCCCACTCCCAGGCCGTCCTGCGTGACGGCGACCACCACCTCGGTAATCGGCATTTCGACGCCGTGCTTGCTCGCCAGCTCAAGCACTGACACCGAGGACTTCACGCCCTCCGCCGTCTGCTTGGTGGCCGCGGCCACCTCTGCCAGGGACATGCCACGGCCCAGGTTCTCGCCGAAGGTGCGGTTGCGAGACAGCGGCGAGCTGCAGGTGACAACGAGGTCTCCCATCCCGGCCAGGCCGGCCAGGGTGTGCTGCTCGGCGCCGAGCGCGGCCCCGAGCCGGGCGATCTCGGCGAGTCCCCGGGTGATCAGCATGGCCCGGGTGTTGTCGCCGAATCCCATTCCGACCGCGATCCCGACGGCGACGGCGATGACGTTCTTGACGGCGCCGCCGAGCTCGCAGCCGGCCACGTCGGGATTGGTGTAGGGACGGAAGTAGCCGGTGTGGCATGCCTTCTGCAGCTGCTCGGCGGCGGCGGTGTCCCGGCAGGCCACCACCGTAGCTGCGTACTGGCGCTCGGCGATCTCCCTGGCCAGGTTGGGCCCGGACACGACCGCGATCCGGCCGACCGGCGCTCCGGTTACCTGGGCGATCACTTCGCTCATCCGCTTGCAGGTGCCCAGCTCGATGCCCTTCATCAGGCTGACCAGCAGCGCGTCGCGCGGCAGCAGCTCCGTCCAGCGGCTCAGGTTCTCGCGCAGCGTCTGCGCTGGCACGGCAAGGATCACCAGGTCGGCGCCCGCCAGTGCCTCGGCCGGATCGGCGGTGGCGCGCAGCGCCTCGGTAAGGGTCAGGCCCGGCAGGTAATCGGGACTGCGGTGCGCTGTGCTGATCGTGCCGGCGAGCTGCTGGCTGCGGCACCAGAGCGTCGCGGGGGTGCCCGCGTCGCAGAGCACCTGTGCGAATGTCGTGCCCCACGAGCCGGCGCCCATGACAGCCGCTCTCACGACGGCTTGGCCTCTGCGCTGCCGGAGTCGTCATCGGGCTTGTTCTCGGTGCTGGTGTTGTCATTTTCCTGCAGTGCCCGCAACTGCTGCCGCAGTTGCCGGCGGCCGACCGCTGGGTGGTAGGGCTCGGCGGGAGGTACCTCGCCGCGCAGCTTCCCGAGAAGGTCGGCCACGTCGGTCATGATTTTGTCGGTGGCCGCGCGCAGCGTCTGGCTGCTCAGCGGCCGACCCTCGAATTCCGACAGGTCGACCGGCGGCCCCGCCAGGATCTGGACGGTCTTGCGCGGCACCAGGCGCGGCCGGAAGCTGCCATACGGCAGAATGCGCTGCGCGCCCCAGTGCGCGACCGGCACGACGGGCGCGCCGGTGGTGAGGGCAAGCCTGGCGACCCCGGTCTTGGCCACCATCGGCCAGCCGTCCGGGTCGCGGGTGACGGTCGCCTCGGGATAGAAGATCACGCACGCACCGTTCCTGAGGCCCTGCTCGGCATCCCGCAGCACGAGCGCCGCGTTAGCCTGGCCGCGGTGCACCGGCAGCTGGCCGAGCTTGCGCATGATCCAACCGAGCAACGGGACGTCGAACAGGGGCGCCTTGGCGAGGAACACCGGATAGCGGCGCGCGCTGTCGGTGAACAGGGACAGCGCGAGCACATCGGCGTAGGACAGGTGATTGGCGGCCAGGATCATGCCGCCTGCACGCGGGAAGTTCTCCTGACCGTGCCAGTCGTCCTTCATCAGCATCGGGATCAGCGGCCGCAAGATGATCTTCGAGACGTTGCGCCAGGCAGGCGAGTAGCTCCCGTCCGGGCGTTTGCTCGGCAGTCGCTCGCTCGTCATGTGGCCAGTCTCCCGGTTCAGGCGATGCCGTGTCGAGGCAGGATCATGGGCATGGTGTCCGACTGCTCATCCGGCTGGTCGCTGGTGGTTCCCGTCAAAGTACTTGCCCGCGCCAAGTCCCGGCTCACCGGCCTCGACAGCCGGCGCCGAGCCGAGCTGGCCCTGGCGATGGCGGCCGATACCGTGGTGGCCGGCGCGAGCTGCCCGGCTGTCGGCCAGGTCATCGTGGTGACCGACGACGAGACCGCGCGCGGCGAACTGGCGGGCCTAGGCGCGACGATCATCGGCGACGAGCCCGCCGGGGGGCTGAATCCCGCGCTGGTCTTCGGGGCCGCCTACGCCAGCGTCCGCTGGCCCCGCTGCGGCCGCGCTGGTCTGGCGGCGGACCTGCCGGCGCTCGGCTCCGCCGAACTCGGCCGCGCGCTGACCGCGGCAGCTGCCCGGCCCGAGGCCTTCGTGCCCGATGCCGCGGGAACCGGGACGACCCTCTACGCGGCTGCGCCGGAGTCGGAGTTCCGCCCCCGTTTCGGTCCCGGCTCGCGCGCGGCCCACCGGGCGAGCGGCGCGGCCGAGCTGGACATTGCCGGCATTGCCGGACTGCGCAGGGACGTGGACACCATCGCCGACCTGCGGCTCGCCGCGGCGATCGGTCTCGGCCCGCGCACGAGCGTGCTGGCCGCGCTGCTGCTCGCGGAACTGCCCTAGCTGCCGACCACGGCAGCAGCGCCGACCAAAGCCCCGCCGGTCTCAAGCCCCGCTGGCTACAGCCCCGCCGGTGAGAGCCCTGCGGGGCCTAGATGTGCACGATCGGGCACGTGAGGGTGCGGGTGATTCCCGGCACTGCCTGAATCTGCGCCACCACGAGCTTGCCAAGATCGTCAACGTTGTCCGACTCGGCCCGGACGATGACGTCGTAGGGGCCGGTGACATCGTCAGCCTGGGTCACGCCGGAGATCTTCCCGATGCTGGACGCAACATCGGCGGCTTTCCCGACCTCAGTCTGGACGAGAATGTACGCCTGCACCATGTCGTCCCTCCAGTCGCCGTCGTGATGGCCACGCTACCTTAGGAACACCGGCGGTGGCCGGGGGAGCCACATGGAACGTCGGGAGGCCGTCATCACCGTCGCGGATCTTGGCGAGTTCGGCCTGATCGCGGCGATCCAGGCCCTTGTCCCGCGGGGTGCCGCGCAGATCGTCGGAATCGGCGATGACGCTGCGGTGATCCGCGCGCCCGACGGCCGGGTGGTCGCGAGCACTGACCTGCTCGTCGAGGGACGGCACTTCCGGCGGGACTGGTCGGGCCCGCTCGACATCGGCCGCAAGGCCGCGGCGCAGAACCTGGCCGACGTGGCCGCGATGGGCGCCCGTCCGACAGCACTGCTCGTCGGCCTTGCCGCGCCGGGCGATCTGCCCGTGTACTGGGCGAAGGATATGGCCAGGGGGCTCGCCCGGGAGTGCAGCGTGGCCGGGGCCTCAGTTGCGGGCGGCGACGTGTCGGCCGCTGATTCGATCATGCTGGCGATCACTGCGCTCGGCGACCTGGCGGGCGCAGACCCGGTCACCAGGAGCGGGGCGCAGCCCGGTGACCGCCTGGCCGTCGCGGGCACCCTGGGCAGTTCTGCCGCCGGGTTGGCGCTGCTGGCAGCCGGCCTGGCCAGTGGTCCGGAGGACGACGGCCCGGTGGCGCCTGCCGAGCCGGTTCTGGCCGGCCTGGTGGCCGCGCACCGGCGGCCGCGACCGCCATATGCTGCCGGTCCGCAGGCCGCTGCGGCCGGCGCCACGTCGATGATCGACATCAGCGATGGCCTGGTCCAGGATCTCGGCCATGTAGCGGCCGCCAGCGGCGTGGCCATCGACATCCGGCCGGGCGCGCTGACGGCCAGCGGCGTTGCCGCGGCCGATGCCCTGCGGGCGGCCGCGGCGGCACTGGGCGGACGGGACTGGCTGGCCTGGGTTCTGTCCGGGGGCGAGGACCATGCACTCGCCGCCACGTTCCCGCCTGGCGCCCCGCTGCCGCCCGGCTGGTCGGTAATCGGCACCGTCCAAGAGGGCAGCGGGGTTCAGGTGGACGGACGAAGCCGCAGTGATCTCAGCGGCTGGGATCATTTCCGTCATGGAGGTATTTAGCAGAGGTCGAATATGTAACAACTGAGTTTCGGCGGCTACCAGGACGCGCTGTAGCTTGATATAAAGCCAGTGATGCCGCGACGTCGCAGTGAGTGCATGCCCAAGCACAGGGCGCAGCGCCGGAAGGTTCGTTCCGGCCGTGGCGTCGGCTTGAGTGCTGCCAGTCAGCGTTCGGCGGCGACCGGCAGAGCGCGGGCCCGCGGCACCGGCCCCCGCTCGCGCGCGCTGCCCAGGACATTCGTCTCCCGCTGGGTCCGCGGGAGCCTTGTCACGCCGTGGTTTGCAGCTGGCGCCGGCATTGTCGTCGCCGCGCTGCTCGCGGTGGAGTCGCCGCACCAGGTGCTGAGCTTCGGCCCGCCGGTGTACCAGCACTGCAGCAGTCAGCACTGCACCGCTGGCGTGCGGCCGACGCCTGGCTCGCTGGCGGGCAGCACGCCGGGCGTGCCGATCAAGCACGCACAGCCGGCCAGCGTCCGGCGCGCCGCCGTCGGGCCGCACGCGTTCGCCGGCGAGCCCGCCCGGTCCGCCGGGAATCGTGCTGCCCCGGCACACCCGCCGGCCGCCCCCGTCGTCACCGTGCATTTTCAGCTGCTCGGCCGGCACCGTCCGGGCTATCGGGGCTTTGCCGCGCTCATCACGCTGCAGGGCAGCAAGCCCGGCGACTGGACTTTGCGCTTTGTGCTGCCCGGCGCGCAGATCGAGCGCGTCTGGGGAGCGCACTGGCGGCCATCACCCAGCGATGATGGCGGCACGGCGACCGGCCAGCCGTGGCCCTGGCCGCATTCGGACGGCGATCAGGCCAGAATCGCGATTCTGGGTACAGGAACGTCAGGACCGCCGACAGGCTGCGTTTTCGACGGTGCCCGCTGCTCGTTCAGCTAGCGCTGCTCATTCAGCTAGCGCTGCTCGTTCAGCTAACGCCCCGCGCGAGGATAGATCACGCCCGGCGGATGCCGCCACTGTGTGTCAGCGGGTGACTTTTCCCGCCTTGATGCAGGAGGTGCACACGTTCAGCCGCTTGGGGGTCTTGCCCACCACGGCGCGCACGGTCTGAATGTTGGGGTTCCAGCGGCGCGGGGTGCGGCGGTGCGAGTGTGACACGTTGTTGCCGAAGCCCGGCCTCTTGCCGCATACGTCGCAGACGGAAGCCACGGGATCGCTCCATTTGGGTGTTAGCGAGACAGGTCACCGCTCGGCTGTGCCAATGCGGTCACCGAAGGGTATCCGACAGATGGGCACAAGCGCGAGCCAGCCCGGAATCCAGGCCGGACGCAGCCTGGCGTTCCGGTGGGTCCGCGGTCAACCGCGCTGACACGGGCGAGTCCTATCCTGCCGGTATGGCGGCGGTTGAGGTGATGGACGGCGAGGCTGTCCGGCGCTGGTTCCGCCTTGCGACCGATGCGCTCGCGCAGACCAGGTCGGCCATCGACGCGATCAGCGTTTTCCCGGTACCGGACAGCGACACCGGGACCAATCTCCATCTGACTCGGCTGTCGGCAGCCGACGCGGTCGATGACCTGCCGCAGGACGCGAGCCCCGCGCAGGTGTGGCGGGCAGCGGCTGACGGCGCCATGCTCGGCGCCTGCGGCAACTCCGGCATCATCGTCAGCCAGTTGCTGCGGGGGCTAAGCGACGTCTGCGTGCCAGCAGCGCCGTGCGACGGCACGGTGCTCGCCCGTGCCCTCGGGCACGCCGCCGGGCTAGCCAGAGCGGCAGTTAGCCGGCCCGTCGAGGGAACCGTCCTGACCGTCGCCGAGGCCGCAGCGCTCGCGGCGGCGCGCTACGCCCAGCTCTCAGCCGTCGCCGCGGCCGCCGCGGCGGGTGCCCGGCTGGCTCTTGCCCGTACCGGGCAGCAGCTGGACGTCCTGGCCGACAGCGGCGTGGTCGATGCGGGCGCGGCTGGGCTCTGCGTGCTGCTCGATGCACTCACCGCGGCGATCACCGGCACTCTCCCGCCGTGCTACGAGGTGCCAGCGCCCGCCGCGGCGCCGGCCAGGCTCCGGGGGGCCCGGCGCGGCCCGCAGCGCGCAAGCTATGGCTACGAGGTCACCTACCTGCTAGCGGCTCGCGCCCCCGAAGTTAGCCAGCTGCGCGAGCGGCTGGATGCGCTGGGCGACTCGCTCGTCATCGTCGGCGGCGATGATCACGTGCACGTGCACGTGCACGTGCCCGTGCCCGACGCGGGAGCGGCCATCGAGGCGGGCTTGCAGGCTGGCCGGCCGCGCCGGATCACCGTGACCTATCTGGGTCCCGGTGCGCCGCAGGCGCGCCTGCACCGGGCGGTGGCCATCGCGGATGCTGACGGGCTGGCGGTCCTGCTGGGCGAAGCCGGCGCAGCGATCGTCGGCTATCAGGGCAGGCTGCTGCCCACTTCGGCGGCGCTGGCCGGCGCTTTCCGGCAGGCTGGCCGACAGGTCATCGCGGTGCCCGGCACTGCGGAGGTGGCGGCTCTCGCCCGCGAGGCCGCAGCGCTGCTGGCTGACGAGGGAGTCGAAGTATCGGTGCTTGGCCTCCGGTCCCCGGTGCAGGCGCTGGCCGCCATGGCCGTGCACGATCCCTGCCGTGAGCTCAGCGCTGACGCGGCGGCCATGGGCCGGGCGGCAGATGCGATGCGGTGCGGCAGCGTGCGGCCGGCCGGCAGCTCGGTGACGGCCAGCGGAGCGCCGGCCAGCGCAGCTGGAAACGGGGCCGTTTCCGCGTCCACCGTCGGGCAGCTAGCGGACCGGGCGGTGGCGCAGGGCAGCGACCAGGCTGAGGTGGCGGTAGCCGTCGCCGACGTGCTGATATCCGGCGGCGCAGAGCTCGTCACCCTGGTGGCGGGCGACGGCGCCGACCCCGGCCTGGCCCAGCGGGTGGCGGCTCACCTGCGGCAGGCCAGCCCGGGCATCGAGATCGACTGCTACAACTGCGGCGGCCAGGGAGCCTTCCTGCTGATCGGAGCGGAGTAACTGCCGATGGCGACACTCGAGGACCCGCTGCGGCTGGTGATCGGCGACAAGGCCGCCAAGCGGCTGGACCAGGCGCTCGGCATCCGGACCGTCGGCGAGCTGCTGATGCACTACCCGCGCCGGTACGAGGAGCGCGGCGAGCTTACCGAGCTCACCTCGCTGCGGGACGGCGAGCACGTGACTGTCCAGGCGGAGATCGCCAAGGTCACCGTTCGCAAAATGCGGAGCCGGCCGGGCACCATCCTGGAGGCCACTGTCACCGACGGCCGGGGGAGCCTGACGCTCACGTTCTTCGGCCGGGGCCGGCAGGACTGGCGCGAGCGCGAGCTGCTGCCCGGCGTCCGCGGCCTCTTCTCCGGCCAGGTGTCGACCTTCCAGGGCAAACGCCAGCTGGCGCATCCCGACTATGAGCTCCTCGGCGCCGGCGATCCGGCGGCCAGGGCGACCGAGTTCGCGTCCGAGCTGATTCCGGTGTACCGGGCAACGAAGGAGATCTCGTCCTGGAAAATCGCCAACTCGGTGGAGATCGCGCTCGATGTGCTCGACGTGCCCAGTGATCCGCTGCCCGCCGGGGTGCGCGGCCGCTACGGCCTGTGCGGCTACGCCGATGCGCTGCGCGGCATCCACCGCCCGGTCGACCGCAGGGACCTGGATCGGGCCAGGCTGCGGCTGAAGTGGGACGAGGCCTTCGCCTTGCAGGTGGTGCTCGCGCAGCGCCGCCTGGCCGCGGCCGAATACAGCGCGACGCCCCGGCCGCTGGCGCCCGGCGGCCTGCTGGCCGATTTCGACGCCGCCCTGCCGTTCGAGCTCACGGTGGGCCAGCAGCTGGCCGGCACTACCATCGCCGACGATCTCGGCCGCGAGCACCCGATGCACCGGCTGCTGCAGGGCGAGGTCGGCTCGGGCAAGACGGTGATCGCGGTCCGGGCGATGCTGCAGGTGGTCGACGCCGCCGGCCAGGCGGTGCTGCTCGCCCCGACCGAGGTACTCGCGCAGCAGCATTACCGGTCGATCAGCCAGCTGCTCGGGCCGCTGGCGCAGGGCGGCCAGCTCGGCGGGGCCGAGCATGCGACCCGGCTGACCTTGCTGACGGGCTCGCAGGCCACGGCGGCACGCCGGGCGGCGCTGCTAGAGGCGGCTTCGGGCGCAGCCGGGATAGTGATCGGCACGCACGCACTCCTCGAAGATCGCGTGCAGTTCGCCGACCTTGGGCTGGTGGTCATTGACGAGCAGCACAGGTTCGGCGTGGAGCAGCGCGACGCGCTGCGGGACAAGGCGGGCGACGGCAGGCCGCATGTGCTGGTGATGACGGCCACGCCCATCCCGCGGACCGTTGCGATGACGGTCTTCGGCGACCTCGAAGTCTCGACGCTGACCGAGCTGCCGGCCGGCCGCTTGCCGATTGCGACCCATGTTGTGCCGGCTGCCGAGAAGCCGCACTACCTCGACCGGGCCTGGGCGCGGATCCGCGAGGAAGTGTCGCGCGGGCAGCAGGCCTACGTTGTCTGCCCGCGGATCGGCGCGGACGAGCCGGGTGAGAGCACCGGGCCTGGCAGTTCCGCCGGGCCCGGCGGGTCTGCTGGCCGGCCGGATGACGGCGACAGCCCTGCCGACAGGGCCGGCGAAGGTGCCGACGGCCGTGCCGACGACGCCGCCGATGACGCGGCGCCGCGTCGGCCCCCGCTGGCCGTGGCGGATCTCGCCGCCGAGCTCGAGCGCGGCCCGCTGGCCGGGCTGCGGCTGGCCATGCTGCACGGCAGGCTGCCGCCGGACGAGAAAGACAAGGTCATGCGCGCCTTCTCCGGCGGCGCGGTCGATGTCCTGGTGACGACCACCGTCGTGGAGGTCGGCGTGGACGTGCCGAACGCGACCGCGATGGTGATCATGGACGCGGACCGGTTCGGCGTGTCGCAGCTGCATCAGCTGCGCGGCCGGGTCGGGCGGGGCAGGCACGAGGGGCTGTGCCTGCTGGTGACCGAAATGCCCGAGGAGGCTAGAGCGCGCGAGCGGCTGGACGCAGTCGCGGCGACGCTGGACGGCTTCACCCTGGCCAGGCTGGATCTTGAGCAGCGCAGGGAGGGCGACGTGCTCGGCGCGGCCCAGGCCGGGCGGCGCTCCAGCCTGCGGCTGCTGACCCTGCTCGCCGACGAGGACCTGATCGGCCATGCCCGGCAGGAGGCCACCCGGCTGGTGGACGCCGATCCTGCGCTGGCTGGCCAGCCGGGGCTGGCAGCCGAGATCCGCGCGCTGCTGGACACCGAACGGGCTGACTTCCTCGAGAAGGCATGACGAGGATCATCGCGGGCTCGGCTCGCGGCCGGCGGCTGGCAGTGCCGCCGGGCAGCTCCACCCGCCCGACCAGTGACCGCGCCCGGGAGGGACTGTTCGCCACGACGCTGGCGATCCGGGGCACGCTGGCGGGCGCGGCCGTCCTGGACCTGTACGCGGGCTCTGGCGCGGTCGGGCTCGAGGCGCTGTCTCGCGGCGCGGCCGACGCTCTGCTCGTGGAGTCCGACGTGCGCGCGGCGGCGGTGATACGCGACAACATCGCGGCCGTGGGGCTTGCCGGAGCGCGCCTGGTCACCGACCGGGTGGACCGGGCGCTGTCCCGCGGCCCCGGATATCAGCGGTGCCGCGATTTCGTGTTTGCCGACCCGCCCTATGCGGCATCGGACGCCGAGCTGGAGCGGATGCTGCACGCGCTGCTGGGAGGCGGCTGGCTGGCACCGTCGGCGCTGGTCTGCATGGAACGCGCCACCCGGTCAGGCCCGCCGCCGTGGCCGCCGGGGTATGCCGCTGACCGGTGCCGCCGGTACGGTGAGGCGTCGCTCTGGTACGGTCTCGCCGCAGGCGATGAGCCTGCGCCAGCATCGTCTGCAGGAGGGTGAATCCCCGTGCGCCGTGTGGTCTGTCCCGGCTCGTTCGACCCAGTCACCAACGGGCACGTCGATATCGTCGCCCGTGCCTCGCTGATCTATGACGAGGTGATCGTTGCTGTCCTGCACAATCCCTCCAAGTCCGCGCTGTTCACCGTCGACGAGCGGGTTGAGCTGCTGCGCAAGGTCACCGGCAAGCACCCCAACGTGCGGGTGCAGAAGTTTGACGGCCTGATTGTCGACTTCTGCCGGGCCAACGACATCTCGGCGATCGTCAAGGGCCTGCGAGCCGTCACCGATTTTGACTACGAGATGCAGATGGCGCAGATGAACTACAACCAGGCTGGCGTCGAGACGCTCTTCATGACGACCAACCCGTTGTACGCGTTCCTGTCCTCGAGCCTGGTGAAAGAATTCGCCAAGTACGGCGGCGACGTTAGCAAGCTCGTGCCAGAGCAAGTGCTGGAAGCCCTCGATGGACGGCTGAGCCGGTCCTGACTGGCGGCCGCTGGCGCTGCCGCGGCAGCCGCCCCGAGCATCGCGATCGGGCGAAGTTGGGATTTCCGCAGGCCGGACGGTAAGCTTGGGTACCCGACAACCCTTGCCGCTACGTCTGTCTGTCATGCCATTGCCGCGATCCAAGCACGGGAAGCAGCTCGATTCGCGCGGGCCGCTTATATTCGGTACCCGGACCCTCGGTCCAGGTTCGGCACGCAGCGAAACGCGTACCGTTCCGGCTCCGGCCGAGCTGAGCGTGGAGCTCATTGGCGTACCCGAAGGCGCCGACCTCGAGCTCGATGTCCAGCTTGAGGGAGTCGCCGAGGGAGTGCTTGTCACCGCCTCGGTGGTCGCGCCGCTAACCGGAGAGTGCGCGCGATGCCTGGATCCGTTTACCTCGTCGACGCGGGTGCGGCTGCAGGAGCTTTTCACCCGCGATCCTGACCACGCGGGACCGGACGGATATCTCCTGACGGGGGACCTGGTGGACCTTGAGCCCGCACTGCGGGACGCGCTAGTGCTTGAGCTGCCGCTCTCGCCGCTGTGCGCGGAGGAGTGCCAGGGCCTGTGCCCGGAGTGCGGCATCCGGCTCGCGGACGCTGGCGCCGGACACGGGCACGAGGGCGACGCCGGGGTCTGGGCGGCACTACGGGATTTCCAGGTCGCGGACGGTGCCTGGCGCGACGATGCCGCCGGGCCGGACGCCGGGCAGGATGCGGAAGCACCGGGCGGGCCCCCCGCCCGGGAAGCAGCGAAAAAGGAGCACTGAGGTGGCTGTACCCAAGCGGCGGATGTCGCGCAGCAATACCAGGTCACGCCGGGCGCAATGGAAGGCCACGGCGCCTGCGCTCGTGAGCTGCCCGCAGTGCCGTGAGCTCAAGCTGCCGCACACGGCCTGTCCGGCCTGCGGCACCTACAACCGGCGCCAGGTGATCACTCCTTCCTGACGCGCGCCTCGGGGCATAGCGCGGCTGGCCCGCGGCCCGCGCCCGCGCACCGCGGGAAGGTGCCGCGGGAAGGAGAACATGAGTGAGTGAGACGTCAGGTGACGGCCAGGCGGCCGGCGCCGACACCGGCGATCTGCCCGGCGTGCTGAAGGTGTCACTCGGCGCCGAGCTGCTCGAGCGCGCGCTGACGCACCGGTCCTTCGCCTATGAGAACGGCGGCCTGCCGACCAACGAGCGGCTTGAGTTCCTCGGCGACTCGGTGCTCGGCCTCATCGTTACCGACACGCTCTTCCGCGAGTATCCCGATCTGCCGGAGGGGCAGCTGGCCAAGCTGCGCGCGGCCGTCGTCAACATGCGCGCGCTGGCGGGCGTATCGCGTGGGCTGCGCCTGGGGTCCTATATCCGCCTGGGCAAGGGCGAGGAAGGTACCGGCGGCAGGGATAAGTCATCGATACTCGCCGACACGCTGGAGGCGGTGATCGGGGCCGTCTACCTCGACTGCGGGCTGGCGGCTGCCGATGAGCTCGTGCACCGCCTGTTCGACCCGGTCATAGCCCGCTCGGCGATGCTCGGCGCGGGACTGGACTGGAAGACATCGCTGCAGGAGCTCACCGCCGCAGAGCTACTCGGGGTACCGGAGTATCACGTCGAAGAGAGCGGGCCGGATCACCAGAAGTCGTTCCGCGCATCGGTCAAGATCGGCGGCCGGGTTTACGGCGAAGGCGAGGGCCGCTCCAAGAAGGAGGCCGAGCAGCAGGCTGCGGAGGCGGCGTGGACGGCGATCAGCGCGACGCCCGCGGGCTCGAACGGCGACGGCAAGCACCAGGACTAGCCGGTGCCTGAGCTGCCCGAGGTTGAGATCGTCCGGCGCGGCCTGCAGGCTCACATCTGCGGCCGCACCATCGATTCGGTCACCGCGCTGCATCCCCGCGCTGTCCGGCGGCATCTGGCCGGCGGCAACGATTTCGCCGCGGTGCTGCGCGGCCGGACGATAGTCGGCGCTCGGCGCCGGGGAAAGTACCTGTGGCTGCCGCTTGGCGAGGATGCCCTGCTGGCCCATCTCGGGATGAGCGGCCAGCTGCTGATCGGCCCGGCGGACCGGCCGCTCTCGCCGCATGTGCGGATCCGCTTCACCTTCCGTGACGACGGTCCCGACCTGCGGTTCACCGATCAGCGCACTTTCGGTCACATGCTGTACTCGCCTGGCGGCGCCGTGCTTCCGGCGCCGATCGCCCACATCGCCCCGGATCCGCTGGAACCAGCGTTCGATCTCGCTGCTGTCACCGAGCGGCTCAGGTTCCGCCGGACCGGCATCAAGCGCGCGCTGCTTGATCAGTCGCTGCTCAGCGGGGTCGGCAACATCTACGCCGACGAGGCGCTGTGGCGCGCACAGCTGCACTGGGCGCGCGCGACAGACAAAATGCGCCGGGGCGAAGTTGCCGGGCTAATCGGCGCGGTGCAGGATGTGTTTAGCGAGGCGCTTGATGCTGGCGGAACCTCGTTTGACAGTCTTTACGTGAACGTGAATGGGCAGAGCGGTTACTTCGACCGGTCGCTTTCCGTCTACGGGCGGGCTGGCCTGCCGTGCCCGCGGTGCGGGACACCGGTCCGGCAGGAGAAGTTCATGAACCGGTCGGCGTTCAGCTGCCCGCGCTGCCAGCCGCGGCCGCGATCACCGCGGTGATGACCGGCGGCCCGCAGCCGGCGGTAACGCGGGCGCCGCGCGGACGCGCATGGCGTTCTCCGGCAGGGGTCGACGGGCGCGAAGTTGGCGTGCACAGTGGTGGAATCGTAAGGATGATGAGGACGTCTCTGAGGTGGCCGGCGTGAACGATGATGTCGGGCCGGGCGCTCAGCGCCCTGTTGCCGGTCCGCCGACTGAGTTGCGGGTCCGGCTGACCGCCTGGGTGGCTGGCCGGGTCCAGGGGGTCGGGCTGCGCTGGTGGGTGCGCAGCAGGGCACTGGAGCTCGGGCTCACCGGGACGGCGGAGAACCTCGAGGACGGCCGGGTCAGGGTCGTCGCGGAAGGCACCGAGGACTGCTGCCGTGCTCTTCTGGCGCTGCTGCAGGGACCAGGCGCGCCGGGCCGCGTCATCCGGGTGACGCAGCGCTGGGACGCACCCAGGGGCGATATGAGCGGCTTCGTGGAGCGCTGACTCGCCCGGCCGGCTCGGCATATGTCGCCGCACGTCTGCTTCGAGAGGCTCGTGACAGGGTATGTGACCTGCGTGATTGTCAACTTGACCGGATAGGCATCGCGGTGGGACCATAGAAGTGTTACCTGCGCGTGATGCTGCGACTCTCCGCGGCTCGCGCGCGTGCCCACCCTGGTCACTCAGTGTGGAGGACCTCACACAATGGCGAAGGCTCTTTACGGCCACATTGGCGGGCCGGATCCCCGCATGATCTCAGAGATGCGCCGCCTTCAGCAACGAGTACGCGACCTGGAAGCCGAGCTTGCCCGGCTCCAGGAGGAAAACGACGTGCTCACCGCTGGGGTTGGTCATGACCTGCTGATCTCAGTCCGCGAGCCAGCGCTCACCTGAGCGCCTGCTAGGCCAAGACGAACGGAGGGACGCCCGCCGTGCCGGCGTCCCTGCTGGCCTTTCCCGTCGGCTGCCTCATCAACGGGGCCAGGCGGCGGCTAACGAATGAAAGCTGCTGCGGGGCGCTGCGCGCCCAGTAGGAGTTGTCGTGGCAGCCCGCGCGGCGGCCAGGGAACCCGGATACGAGGCGAAGATGGCCGGCGATGCGGCCGCGACGGCAGCGGCTGACGAGCCGATCCGCTCGGCCAGCAGCAGCGCGCCGTGGCCGCCCAGCAGCCGGCCGAGCCGGTACTTGCCGGGCAGATCACCGGCCTCGGCAAGGCCGTAGCCGCTCGCGGCCATCGCGTCCTGCAGCGGAAAGTCCGGCCCCGGCAAACGGCATCGTCCGGCGCCAAATCGCCATCATGGGCGCAAATCATGGCAGGCCCGCGGTCCCGGTCACCGCCGCGCGCTCGAATCTGCTGGGCTGACGCTGGCGCACGGTAGGGTGCGGAAGGATCCGGGCAGATCGGTGGCGGGGGAGGAGAGCCGGCGGGTGTACCTGAAAACCCTCACCCTGCGGGGGTTCAAGTCGTTCGCGTCCGCGACCGCACTGCGCTTCGAGCCGGGCATCACCTGCGTCGTGGGCCCCAACGGCTCGGGCAAGTCGAACGTCGTCGACGCGTTTACCTGGGTCATGGGCGAGCAGGGCGTCAAGACGCTGCGCGGCGGCAAGATGGAGGACGTCGTCTTCGCCGGTACCGCGGGCCGGCCGCCGCTCGGCCGGGCGGAAGTGACGCTCACGATCGACAACAGCGACGGCCAGCTGCCGATCGACTATGCGGAAGTGACGATCAGCCGGCTGCTGTTCCGCTCGGGCCAGAGTGAGTACGCGATCAACGGCGAGGCCTGCAGGCTGCTGGATGTCCAGGAGCTGCTGTCAGACACCGGCCTCGGCCGCGAGATGCATGTCATCGTCGGGCAGGGCCAGCTTGACGAGGTGCTGAACGCCGGGCCGGACGCGCGCCGGGCGCTGATCGAGGAAGCCGCAGGCGTCCTGAAGCACCGCAGGCGCAAGGAGAAGGCCCTGCGCAAGCTCGAGGCGATGCAGGCCAACCTGACCCGGCTGGTCGACCTCACCGGCGAGCTCGGCCGCAGGCTCAAGCCCCTCGGGCGGCAGGCTCAGATTGCCCGCAAGGCGACTGTGATTCAGGCGGACCTGCGCGATGCGCGGCTGCGGCTGCTCGCCGATGACTACGTGACGCTGGCAGCCGAGCTGGAGCATGACGAGGCCAGCGAGGCAGCGGCCGCGGCGCGGCGGGCCGAGCTGGAGGGCAGCCTGGCCCGGGCGCGGCAGTGCGAGACGGAGCTGGAGTGCGACGAGCAGCAGCATGCGCCGCGGCTGGCGGTGGCGCAGCAGACCTTCTTCGAGCTCTCCAGGCTCGCCGAGCGGCTGCGCGGCGTGGCAGGCCTGGCCGACGAGCGGCACCGGCACCTGTCGGCGCCGCCGGAGCCGCAGCGGCCCGGCCGCGATCCTGACGAGCTCGACCGTGAAGCAGCCAGCCTGCGCGAGCAGGAGGCAGCCCTCGGCGAGCAGCTGAGCGCCGCGCGCGAGCAGCTGGCGGCGGCCGTCGCTGACCGGACCAGTGCCGAGGCTGCGCTGGCCGAGACCGAGCGCAGGCTCGCCGCCGATGCCCGCGCGGCTGCCAAGCAGGCCGAGCGACTGGCTCAGCTGCGCAGCCAGGTCGGCGCGGTGCGCAGCCGGACCACAGCCGCGCAGGAGGAGGCGGGCCGGCTGGCCGCGGCGCTCGACCAGGCCCGCAGCCGCGCTGAGCGGGCCCAGCAGGAGTACGCCACCTTGCAGGATCTCGTCGCCGGCCGGGACGAGAGCAGGGCGGATCTGGTGGCCGCGCACGACCGGGCGGCGGCCGCTGTGGCCGCCACCTCGGCCAGGCTGACCGAGCTGCGGTCGGCCGAGCATCAGGCCAGCGGCGAGCGGGCGGCGCTGCGGGCTCGCACCGAGGCGCTCGAGGAGGCGGTCAGGCGCGGCGCCGATGCCTCCGGCGTGCTGCTGGAGGGTTCAGCTGGTTTCGCCGGCGTGCTCGGTCCGCTGGCGGCGCTGCTGACGGTCGAGGACGGTGCGCAGGAGGCAATAGCCGCCGCGCTCGGCGCGGCAGCCGGCGCGGTGGCCGTCGCCGGCGTCGACGCCGCCGTCACCATCTTGCAGGCGCTGAAGACCGCCGGCTCCGGGCGGGTCGATCTGGTGATCGCCGCCGACGGGCAGCAGGCCGCGTCCGGTCCCCGGGCCGCCGGCCCGACCGGCGATGCGGCCGACAGCGAGCTGCCGCCGGCCGTTATGCGCGCTCTTGATCTTGTCAAGGCTCCCGGCGAGCTGGCACCGGCCATCGCGCATCTGCTGGCCGGGGTCGTGGTGGCGCCCGATCTGGCCGCGGCCCGCGAGCTGCTGCGCAGTGATCCGCGGCTGCGCGTCGTGACCCGCGATGGCGATCTGATCGGGGCGCACTGGGCCCGCAGCGGCGGGGCGGGCGGCCAGAGCCTGCTGGCGCTGCGGTCAGCGGCCCAGCAGGCGGCCGCGGGGCTGGCCGAGGCGCAGCGCCGGTGCGAGCGGGCCGAGCGGGATCTCAGCGCGGCCGCCGAGGAGGAGGAGGAGGCACGGCAGGCACTGGCCGAGGCGCTGGCGCAGCTGCAGCAGGCTGACGCGGCGGCAGCGGAGACCTCCGGCAGGCTCGGGGCGCTGGCTGGCGCGGCCCGGGCGGCGCAGGATGAGGCAGGACGGCTGGCGGCCGCGATCGCCGCGGCTGAGCACTCGGCGCAGCACGGCGCTGCCCAGCTCGCGCAGCTGCAGGAGGAGCTTGCGGTGCAGGAGGCCGCGGCCGGCGGGCGGCCGGGCGGCGCGCCGGGCGGCGGGGCGCATCTCTCCGGGCCGGCCGGCGCGCAGGCTGACGCGCACGCAGACGAGCAGGCCGGCAAGCAGCCGCTGACCGAGCGGACAGTGGCGGCGCGGAACGCGGAGATGGAGGCCCGGCTCGAGGTCAGGACGGTGGAGGAGCGACTGCGGGCCATCACCGGCCGGGCCGACGCCCTGGCCGCCACCGCGACAGCCGAGCGCCAGGCCATCCAGCGGGCGCTCATCCGCAGCAGGTGCCGCGCGGCGGACGCGGCCGTGGCATCGGCCGTGGCGCGGGGCGCGCGAATCGCGCTGACCGCCATCGACCGATCCAGCGGCATCGCCGACTCCGAGCGCCAGTCAGCCGAGCAGGCCAGCCGGGCACGCGACGCCGAGCTCAAGGCCGTCCGCGCCACGATCCGGGAGCTGGCCGACGAACTCGACAAGGTGGTCGACGGCGCGCACGGCGCGCAGATCGCGCGGGAGAGCCACCGGCTGCGCCTGGACCAGATAGCGGGCCGCGCGGCGGAGGAATACGCCGTCGACAGGGCGGCGCTGGTGGCCGAGTACGGGCCCGATGTGCCCGTCCCGGCGGCCGAGGAAGGGCAGAGCCCGTCGCCATACGACCGGCAGGCGACCGAGCGACGGGCCCAGCAGGCGCAGCGGCTGCTGGACCAGCTCGGCAAGGTGAACCCGCTGGCCCTGGAGGAGTTCGCGGCGCTGGAGGAACGGCATGCGTTCCTGGTCACCCAGCTCGAGGACCTGAAGAACACCCGGCGTGACCTGCTGACGGTGATCAAAGAGGTCGACGACCGGGTGCAGCAGGTGTTCAGCTCGGCCTACGAGGACACCGCGCGGGAATTCGAGCGGATCTTCGCGCAGCTGTTCCCCGGCGGCGACGGCAGGCTGCTGCTCACCGAGCCCGATGACCTGCTGACCACCGGCATCGACTTCGAGGCCCGGCCGCCCGGCAAGAAGGTCAAGCGGCTGTCGCTGCTGTCCGGCGGCGAGCGGGCGCTGACCGCGATCGCCTTCCTGCTGGCGATCTTCAAGGCCCGGCCGTCCCCGTTCTACGTGCTCGACGAGGTCGAGGCCGCGCTGGACGACGTCAACCTGCAGCGGCTGCTGGGGATCTTCGCCGAGCTGCGGGAGAGCTCCCAGCTGATCATCGTGACGCACCAGAAGCGCACCATGGAAGTCGCGGACTCGCTGTATGGCGTCACCATGCGCGGGGACGGCGTCTCGGCGGTGGTCAGCCAGCGGCTGCGCGAGCGCGAGAGCGCCTGAACCGGCGCTGACGGCCGCTCCTGCCGCGGCGGGGGTCCCGGGTGGTCGCCGCGGTCTGCCAGACTGGTGCCCGTTATGGAACACGTGCTCATCGTCGTCGCCGTAGTCGTCGTCGTCGGCGGTGGCGGCGCCGCGGTGCTCGTCTCGCCCCTCGTCCGCTCGCGCCGCCGGCCACAGGCGCTGGGTGATCAGCCTGGCAGCAGCCAGCCTGGTGCTGGCCAGCCCGGTGCCAGCCAGCCCGGTGGCGAGCAGCAGGGCGGCACCGCCACGCTGGAGCGGCCTGCCGCGCCCGGCGCAGCCGGCACCGGTACCGGCACAGCGCCGCCGCAGGACGCGCCGGTCCTGCCCCCGGTTGCGCCGCCCACCGAGACGGAGAAGCCGCCGCCGTTGGCCGGGCGGACGGTCCGGCTGCGCAGCAGGCTCGCCAGGTCCCAGTCGGCCTTCGGGTCGGCGCTGCTCAGCCTGCTGTCCTCGGACCGGCTGGACGAGGAGACCTGGGAGGAGATCGAGGACACCCTGATCACGGCCGACATGGGCGTCGGCCCGGCCCGGCAGCTTGTCGGGCAGCTGCGGACCGAGGTCAAGGTGGCCGGCGCACGTGACCCCGCGCAGGTCAGGGAGCTGCTGCGGGCCGACCTGATCGCCCAGATCAACCCGGAGATGGACCGGACGCTGCATACCAGGCCGCACGGTGACCGGCCCGCCGTGGTGCTTGTCGTCGGCGTCAACGGCACCGGCAAGACCACGGCCTGCGGCAAGCTCGCCAGGGCGCTGATCGGCGATGGCCAGACCGTGCTGCTCGGCGCCGCTGACACGTTCCGGGCCGCCGCCGCCGATCAGCTGCAGACCTGGGCGCAGCGGGTGGGCGCGGAGGTGGTGCGCTCCGACATCGAGGGCGCCGACCCGGCCAGCGTCGCCTTCGACGCGGTCAACAGGGGAATCGAGCGCGGGGTTGACACCGTGATCGTGGACACCGCGGGCCGGCTGCACACCAAGACCGGGCTGATGGATGAGCTCGGCAAGATCAAGCGGGTGATCTCCAAGCACGCCACCGTGGACGAGGTGCTGCTCGTCCTGGACGCGACCACCGGGCAGAACGGGCTGCGGCAGGCCAGGGTGTTCGCCGAGGTAGTCGACGTCACTGGGATCATCCTGACCAAGCTGGACGGCACGGCCAAGGGCGGGATCGTGATCGCGGTGCAGCGCGAGCTCGGCGTGCCGGTGAAGCTGGTCGGCCTGGGCGAGGGCCCCGACGACCTCGCGCCGTTCGAGCCGGAAGCTTTCGTCGATGCGATCCTGGGCGGCTGACCCGATAGCCTGAAGGCGTGTTCGAGACTCTCTCCGACCGGCTGACTCAGGTCTTCTCCGCGCTGCGCGGGCGCGGACGGCTGTCGCAGGCCGACATTGACGCGACCGCCCGCGAGATCCGGATCGCCCTGCTCGAGGCCGATGTCGCGCTGCCCGTGGTCCGGCAGTTCATCGCCAGGGTGCGGGAACGGGCCTCGGGCGCCGAGGTCTCCGAGGCGCTGAATCCGGCCCAGCAGGTTATCAAGATCGTCAACGAAGAGCTCATCGAGATCCTGGGCGGTGAGGCCAGGCGGCTGCGTTTTGCCAAGGTGCCGCCGACCGTGATCATGCTGGCCGGGCTGCAGGGCTCCGGCAAGACCACGCTCGCGGGCAAGCTCGCGCTGTGGCTGAAGGCCCAGGGGAACACCCCGGTGCTGGTGGCCGCCGACTTGCAGCGGCCCAACGCCGTGCAGCAGCTGCAGGTGCTGGGCGAGCGCGCTGGGGTCCCGGTGTTCGCCCCCTATCCCGGCAACGGCGTCGGCGACCCGGTGCAGGCGGCACGCGAGTCGCTGGCGGAGGCACGGCGCCGCCTCTACAACATCGTCATCGTCGACACCGCCGGGCGGCTGGGCATCGACGAGGAGCTGATGCGGCAGGCCGCCGACATCAGGGATGCCGTCGACCCGGACGAGATCCTCTTCGTGGTCGACGCCATGATCGGCCAGGACGCCGTGCAGACCGCGCAGGCCTTCCTGGACGGGGTCGGCTACGACGGCGTGGTCCTGACCAAGCTTGACGGCGACGCCCGAGGCGGCGCGGCGCTGTCGATCGCGCAGCTCACCGGGCGGCCGGTTATGTTCGCCTCGGCCGGGGAGAAGCTCGAGGACTTCGACATCTTCCACCCCGACCGGATGGCCTCGCGCATCCTGGATCTGGGCGACATCCTCACGCTGATCGAGCAGGCGGAGCGCACGTTCGACCAGGACCAGGCCGCCGCGATGGCCGGCAAGCTGGCCTCGGGCGACGGCTTCACGCTCGAGGACTTCGTCGAGCAGCTGGCCATGGTCCGCAAGCTCGGCCCGATCGGCAACGTGCTGGGAATGCTGCCGGGCGCGGCGCAGAACCGCGAGCTGCTGAGCCAGGTAAGCGACAAGGACCTGGACCGGGCAGCGGCCATCGTCAGCTCGATGACGGTGGAGGAGCGGAGAAACCCGAAGATTATTAACGGGTCGCGCCGGGCGCGGATAGCCGCAGGCTCGGGCGTGACCGTGGGCGAGGTCAACAACCTCATCGTCCGGTTCCAAGAGGGCCAGAAGATGATGCGCCAGATGATGGGCGGCATCCCTGGCATGGGCGGGATGCGGCGCGGCGGGCAGAAAGCCAAGGCCAAGGGCAAGAAGAAGGGCCGCGGCGGCGGCCGGCCGGCGAATGCTCCCGGCGGCCGGGGCTCCGGGGGCCCGGCTGGCCTGCCCGCCGGTTTCGGCCAGGGCAGCCAGGACGGTCCCGGTGGTGTTCCCGGCGCCGGCAACCGCGGCCCGGGCGGGCTGCCCGACGGGCTGGGCGGCGATGGCTCGCTGCGGCTTCCGCCGGGCCTCGGGCAGGGCTTTCCTGCGCCGTCCCAGCCGAAACTTCCGCCTGGCTTGCGCGGGCCAGTGCCGAACCGGCGCGGCCGCCAGGGCAAGAAGGGCCGCTAGCCCGGTTCCCGGCCGCGGTTCCCGGCCCGGCTGGTAGCCGGCCTCAGGGCGGGCACTGGCCAGTGATTACGCCTGGGCGCGCGGCGTCTGGCACAATGTGGTAGCACTCGGCTGCGCGGGGCCCTCTCTAACCCACCGCAGCCGGACCCATCTGGGCAGCGCGCGCCGGACCCCACCCGGCTGATGTGACGCCCGCACCGAATCCGCTGGGAGAAGACCACAGCCGTGGCTGTCAAGATCAAACTTAAGCGCCTGGGCAAGATCCGCGAGCCCTACTACCGCATCATCGTCGCCGACGCCCGCACCAAGCGGGACGGCCGCGCGATCGAGGAGATCGGCAAGTACCACCCGAAGACCGAGCCGTCCTTTATCGAGGTGAACTCGGAGCGGGCACAGCACTGGCTCTCGGTCGGCGCGCAGCCGACCGACCCGGTCAGGAAGCTCCTGGAGATCACCGGTGACTGGCAGAAGTTCAAGGGCCTGCCGGGGACCGAGGGGACGCTGCGGACGGCGGCCCCGAAGGAAGACAGGAAGGAAATCTTCGCCGCCGCGCTGAAGGAGACCCTGGACGGCAGCGATGCCGCACCGAAGGGCAGGGCAAAGGCGAAGGCCGCCGAGGCAAAGCCGGATGCGAAATCCGGCGATGCGAAGTCTGGGTCGGCCAAGGCCGGTCAGGCGAAGGCCGGTCCGGCTGACAAGGTCGCCCGCGAGCTGAAGGCTGCCAATGCGGTCACCGCCGCAGCCGCGGCCGAGCCGGCCGCCGCGGCTGAGACTGCCGAGCCGGCCACTCAGCCTGCCGGCGCGCCCGAGGCCGACAACGCGGTCGGCGCTGAGCCCGACACCGCGGCAGGTGCCGCAGAGGGCGCCGGAAGCGCCGCAGCGCAGAGCGGGAGCTGACGTGCTCGAGGAGGCCCTGGAGCACCTGGTCAAGGGGATCGTCGAATTCCCGGACGACGTCCGGGTCGACAGTCGCGGGCTGCGCCGGGGCCGCGTCCTCGAGGTGCGCGTGCACCCCGAGGATCTGGGCAAGGTGATCGGCCGGGGCGGCCGGACCGCCAAGGCGCTGCGAACCGTCATCGGCTCGCTGGCCGGGAACTCTTACGTCCGGGTCGACCTGCTGGACACCGACGAGATCCGTTAGCAGAGCATGCAGCTGGTCGTCGGCCGGGTGGGACGGCCGCACGGGATCCGCGGCGAGGTGACCGTGGTCGTGCGGACCGACGACCCTGAGCGCAGGCTCGCAGCGGGCTGCGTCCTCGCGACGGAGCCCGCAGCAGCCGGCCCGCTGGCCGTAGCCGCCGTCCGCTGGCATTCGGGGCGGCTGCTTGTCCGGTTCGACGGCTATACAGACCGGACCGGGGCCGAGGAACTCGCCGGGACTCTGCTCGTGGTGGACTCGGCCGAGCTGCCTGACCCGGACGACCCGGACGAATTCCATGATCACCAGCTCATCGGCCTGCCGGTCATAACGGTCGGCGGGGAGCGGGTGGGCGTCGTCACCGACGTCCTGCATTACGGCCAGGACCTGCTGGTTGTCACGCCAGAGGGCGGCCGCCGCGGAGCGGAGATCATGGTGCCATTCGTCGCCGCCTTGGTGCCCGAGGTGGACGTGCCGGCCGGGAAGATCGTCATCGATCCGCCGCCCGGGCTGATCGATCCCGCCGGCCCCGGCCCCGGGTAGGCAAGGGACGCGGCGTGCGAATCGACATCATCACCATCTTTCCCGAATATTTCGCCCCGCTCGAGGTCTCGCTGATCGGCAAGGCAGCGCAGCGCGGCGAGATCGTTTTCGGCGTTCATGATTTGCGCTCCTGGGCGCGAGACGTGCACCGCACGGTCGATGACGCGCCGTTCGGCGGCGGGCCCGGAATGGTGATGAAGCCCGAGCCGTGGGGCGAGGCGCTGGATGCGGTCGTTGCTTCCGGCGGCCGGGCGCGGCTGGTCGTGCCCACGCCCGCCGGGGCGCCGTTTACGCAGGCAATGGCGGCTGAGTTTGCCGCCGAGCCGCACCTTGTGTTCGCCTGCGGGCGGTATGAGGGCATCGACGCACGCGTCGTCGACTACGCCCGCACCAGGATGGCCGTCGACGAGGTCAGCATCGGCGATTACGTGCTGGCAGGCGGCGAGCCGGCGGTGCTGGTGATGACCGAGGCGATCTGCCGGCTGCTGCCGGGCGTGCTGGGCAATGCCGAGTCGGCTGCCGACGATTCCTTCGGCGGCAGCACCGGCCCGATGGCCGGCCTTGTCGAGGGGCCCGCCTACACCCGGCCGCGGGTATGGCGTGACCGGGAGGTACCGGCGGTCCTGCTGTCGGGCGACCATGCGGCGATCGCCAGGTGGCGGCGCGACTGCGCGCTGCGCGAAACCGCGCGCAGCCGGCCCGACCTCGTCGCCAGGATGGTCCCTGGCAGCGCGGCAGTGCCTGGCAGCGCGGCAGTCCCTGGCAGCGCGGCAGGCAGGCTCGACGCACGCGATCGCGAGGTGCTATCTGACGCTGGCTTTCCGGTTAGCGGCGAAGATATGGCACACTGAAAGCCGCCCCGTCGCAGGATTACTCCGCCGGGGCACTGCCGGGCGCTCAGGCCCGGCTCAGATCAGACCAGACCGATGCAACGCGTTCGCAGGCGTGCGCGTGATGACTACCGAGGAAACCGCAGCGATGCACACCGCGATTGCCGAGCTGGAACAGGCGCAGATCCGATCCGACATCCCGGATTTCCGGCCGGGTGACACCCTGAAGGTGCATGTGCGGGTCGTGGAGGGCAGCCGCTCCAGGATCCAGGTCTTCCAGGGCGTGGTCATCCGCCGCCAGGGCGGCGGGGTGCGAGAGACCTTCACCGTGCGCAAGATCAGCTATGGTGTGGGCGTGGAGCGGACATTCCCCCTGCACACCCCTGCGATCGACAAGATCGAGGTCGTGACTCGCGGCCGGGTCCGGCGGGCGAAGCTCTACTATCTCCGCTCGCTGCGCGGCAAGGCGGCCAGGATCCGGGAGCGCCGCGATCTGTCGGCCCGTTAGGACCGGCCGGCCCATCCGACGGTGTGCCGCACTGCGCTGCCCAGGCGATTGGCGGGCATCGATCTGGGCGCCCGGCTGGCGCGCTGCCGGCTGACAGCTACCGCTGACCTCGAGTTCAATGATGAGCGATGACAAGGGCATGTCCGATCGCGCGGTAACCGGGCCGGACGGCGACGGCGGGCCCGGTGCGGCCGGCGCGCCGCAGACGGCGGCAGCTGGCGCGGCGGCGCAACGCCGGGGCAAGCAGCGCTCGCTCCGCCGTGAGGTGCCGGTGCTCGCCCTGGTCGCGCTGGTGATCGCCCTGCTGGTCAAGTCGTTCGTGGTGCAGGCGTTCTACATCCCGTCGTCGTCGATGGAGGACACACTGCTGACAGGCGACAAGGTTCTGGTGAACAAGGTCGTCTATCACCTCCGCACGATCGAGCCGGGCGACATCGTGGTGTTCAGCGGGGCAGGCTCATGGGATCCGGCGCCGGCCAAGGCGAAGGCGAACTCGGATCCGGCGGTGCGGCTGTATGACGTGACGCTAAAGCCGCTGCTGGGCTCGGTTGCCGGGCTGTTCGGCATAGCCACCGGCGAGACCGATTACGTCAAGCGGGTCATCGGGGTGCCCGGCGATCATGTGGCGTGCTGCGACGCTCAGGGCCTGGTGACAGTCAACGGCGTCCCGCTGCATGAGAAGTCCTATCTCTACCCCGGCAACCCGCCCGGTGCCGCCCCGGAAGGCTATTCCGGGCATTTCAGCATCACGGTGCCGCCCGGGCGCCTGTGGGTGATGGGTGATCACCGCAGCGTGTCCGACGATTCCCGGCTGCGTCGCGGCGATCCCGGCAACGGGACAATCCCGGAGAGCAAGGTGATCGGCCGGGCGTTCCTGATCGTCTGGCCGCCGAGCCGATGGCGGATCCTGCCGATCCCCTCCACGTTCTCCCAGCCGGGCATTGGCAGCGGTGCCGCGGCCACCGAGGCGCCGGCGGCTGCATCCGCGCCGTACCTGCCGCTAACGGCCGGCCTTGCCGGTGCGTTTCCGGTGAGGTGGCTGCAGCGCAGGTTCCGGCTGCGGCCGCGGCGCCAGCGCCACCGCCGCAGAAGCTGACGGCGTGACCCGAGCCGATAATCGCCGGCGCCATCCGTAGGGAAACGAGAGCGTTGCCATGCTTTGCCATGTTAGCTCACCCTTGCGGCTTGCCCGCGTCGGCGATTTACCGGCCGCGAGACGCCGGTGTCGTTTCCCGGTTGTTCCCGGCGCTAGGCTCGATCCGATGATGAGCGACGACCAGAGCATGCGCGATCGCGCGCTCACCGAGGCCAGTGACGACGACTGGTCCCGCGCCGGGACTTCGGCCCGGGCTGGCCCGGCGCGCAGCGGCTCGCTGGCCGCGGCATCGGCAGCTGGCGACGCTGCGTCGGCACCCCCAGCGGACGCCGATGCCACGTCCGCGTCGGTCGGCGAAGCTGGTGCGGCCGGGCCGCGGAAGAAGGCGGCGGCCGGCAAGAACCGCTCGTTCTGGCGCGAGCTGCCAGTGCTGATCGTGATCGCGCTGGTGATCGCCCTGCTGGTCAAGTCATTCGTGGTGCAGGCGTTCTACATCCCGTCGTCGTCGATGGAGGACACGCTCGAGATCGGCGACAAGGTTCTGGTGAACAAGGTCGTCTATCACTTCCGCGCGATCGCGCCGGGCGACATCGTCGTGTTCAACGGCGCGGGCTCGTGGAACCCCGTGCCGGCGCCAGTGCGGCCAAGCTCGGATCCGATCGTGCGGCTGTATGACTCGGCGGTGAAGCCGCTGCTGCACTCGATTGCCGGGCTGTCCGGGACGGCTCCGGGCCAGACCGACTACATCAAGCGGGTCATCGGGGTGCCCGGTGATCATGTGGCGTGCTGCAACGCCGATGGCCTGGTGACGGTCAACGGCGTTGCACTGCACGAGAAGTCCTACCTCTATCCGGGCAACGCTCCGTCCGACATTCATTTCCATATCACTGTGCCGCCTGGCCGCCTGTGGGTCATGGGCGATCACAGGTTCGTGTCGTTTGACTCACGACTGCACACCGCTGATCCCGGCAGCGGGACCATCCCGGAGGACAGGGTAATCGGGCGGGCATTCCTGATCGTGTGGCCGCCGAGCCGGTGGCGGGCGCTGCCGATTCCCTCGACGTTCTCCCAGCGGGGCATCGGCGCCTCGGCGGCGCTGTCCGGTGCGGGAAAGTCCGGTGCGGCCGGCTCGGCGGCTTCGGCGGCCGCGCTGTCGCGGGGCGTGCCGGTCGCCCCGTCTTCGCCCTATCTGCCGCTGGCCGCGGGTTTTGCCGGCGCGGTTCCGTTGACGTGGCTGCAGCGCAGGGCCTGGCTGGTGGCCCGGCGCCGTCGGCTGCTGAGGCGCCGGTGACCCCGTGCTGGCGGCAATGCAACGACCGCCCGGCTATACTCCGCGGCGCGACGCGGGCCTAGCCGGATACGAGCGCGTTCTCGCCCGCGCCGGGCTGTCACCAGTCGCCGGGATTGACGAGGCTGGCCGCGGCGCCTGTGCCGGCCCGCTCGTCGTGGCGGCGGTTGCGCTCGATCTGCGCGGAATCTCGGCTATCTCGGATCTGGGCGACTCCAAGGCGCTCACCGCGCCGGTGCGGGAAGCGTGCTATCAGCAGATCGTGTCTGCTGCGCTCGCGTGGAGTGTCGTGGTCATCCCGGCCGCCGACATTGACCGGCTCGGGCTGCACGTCTGCAACGTGACCGGGATGCGGCGGGCGCTGGCATGCCTGGCGAGCCGGCCCGGCTACGTGCTCACCGACGGCTTCCCGGTCCGGGGGCTGGCCGTCCCTGCCCTCGCGATGTGGAAGGGCGACCAGGTCGCAGCATGCGTGGCGGCCGCATCGGTGATCGCCAAGGTGACCAGGGACCGGATGATGCGAGCCCTGGACCCGAGCTACCCTGAATACGGATTCGCCCGGCATAAGGGGTACTCGACGCCAAGCCACATGCGGGCACTGGCCGAGTACGGCCCCTGCCACGAGCACCGGCGCTCATTCGCCAACGTCAGGCTGGCGGGCAATGACAGCGAGCCGGCCGGCCTGCCTGACCTGCTCGCCAGCCCGGATCTGCCAGCCAGCCCGGACCTGCGTAATCTGCCGGCCGGTGCCGAGTTCGCGGACCTGGATTCGTCGCTGTCGGCCGCCGGGCTGGCCGGCCTGGCCGCCGGCGCGACGGGCGGGCAGCCGGCGGGAGACAATGGTGGCGTCGTTGACCTCACCGGAGACCACGCCCGGCCGGACCAAGAAGGCTTCGCGGACGACGCGCGTGGCGCCTGATCGGAGGGGAGGAACATGAGCGCGGAGGATCTCGAGAAGTACGAGACCGAGATGGAGCTCCAGCTCTACCGGGAGTACCGCGACGTCGTCGGCCTCTTTACCCACGTGGTCGAGACCGAGCGCCGGTTTTATCTCACCAATCAGGTCGAGCTGAACGTGCGCACCGCTGACAACGGCGAAGTGTTCTTCGAGGTCACGATGCACGATGCCTGGGTCTGGGACATGTACCGGCCCGCGCGCTTCGTCAAGAACGTCCGGGTAGTGACGTTCAAGGACGTCAATATCGAGGAACTGGCCAAGAGCGACCTTCAGCTGCCCGAAGAGACGTAGCTGGCCGCGGGCCCGGCTCGCGGCCGCTGCATTGAACCACGCCGGGCCGACAGTCCGGCTCCGGTATCCCCAGGGCCCCGGCTGCTGAGGCCGGTATTCCACAGCGCTGACCTGCGCCCAGCAGGCGACCGCCCGTCTCCGTCACCGTCGGTGTCGGAGGTGGTGGGTGTGAACACCAAGGATGTCCTGGGCAAGCAGGGCGAACAGCTCGCGGTGGAATTCCTTCAGCGAGCCGGCCTGCGGATTCTTGACCGCAACTGGCGCTGCGCCGACGGCGAGATCGACGTCGTGGCCGCCGACCGCCGGGTGCTGGTGATTTGTGAGGTGAAGACCAGGTCGGGTTCCCGTTACGGCACGCCGATCGAGGCGGTTGACCGGCGCAAGCGCACCAGGCTGCGCCGCCTGGCCATCCGCTGGGTGGTGGCGCACGGAGTGCTCTTCGACGAAGTGCGCATCGACGTCGTCGGCGTGCTGAAGACCGCGCCGGGGGAGTTCACCATCGAGCATGTCCAGGGGGTGGGCTGATGACCCTCGCCCGCACGCACGCCATCTCGCTGGTGGGCGTGCAGGGTCATCCGGTGGAAATCGAAGCTGACATCGAGAACGGCCTGGTTGCACTGCTGCTGGTCGGCCTGCCGGATACCGCGCTGCGCGAGGCGCGGGACCGGATCCGCTCGGCGATTGTCAGCAGCGGGGAATCCTGGCCGCAGCGCAGGATCACGGTCGGCCTGTCGCCCGCCAGCCTGCCTAAGCGCGGCAGCAGTTTCGATCTGGGCATCGCCGCTGCGATCTTGTCTGCGGCGGGCGCCGTGCCGGCCGCGAGGCTCAGCGGTGTCGTGCTGCTCGGCGAGCTCGGGCTGGACGGCAAGGTGCGGCCGGTCCCCGGCGTGCTGCCGGCCGCTGCCGCGGCGGCGGCTGCCGGATTCCGGATGGCCGCGGTTCCGGCCGAGAATGCGCCGGAGGCATGCCTGGTGCCGCAGCTGCGCGTGGCCGCCGTGCCGAGTCTGGGAGCGCTGGTCGACTGGCTGCGCGACGAGCCGGGCCGCCCGGGCACCGGCGGGGTGCAGGTCTTCGAGCCGGGCAAGGGGCCGCGGCCAGCGGCCGATCCGCCTGCGGCCGGGCAGGCTGGCGGCCAAGTCCGGGATCTTGCCGAAGTGGTCGGCCAGCCAACCGCGCGGCGGGCCGCCGAAATCTGCGCCGCGGGCGGTCATCACCTGTTGCTGCTGGGGCCGCCTGGCGTGGGCAAGGCCATGCTGGCACGTACCCTCGGGCACATCACCTGCGACTTCGTGTCGCGCCGCAGGCCGATCACATCCAGGCGGCACGCTTTCAGCGCCATCGTTATCGACTGCCCCTGCCGGCCGGGTCGGAGACGCTCGCCGCGTCCCGCCGAGACCGACGCCGGCCGCCCGCGCCCGGTATGTCGCGGGGTCATCTCCAGTCCGGGGCGATGTCGCCTTCCAGGGCGAGGAACCGCGGTTCCTCGCCACCGCGTATACCCAAGGGTATGAGGGCGCAGATGCGGATTGCGGGTGGCGTTGCGCGGGGCTCAGTTCGGCCGGGGAGATGTGCTGTCGGCCATCGCGATCAGCCCAAAGGCGTTCATCAGACGCATGAGTCCAAGTCGCTACGCAGGGTGAGCAGGCCCGTGGTGCCCTGAGGCCCGTGCGGCTACAGATCGCCGAATCGGAGCGGCTGAAAGCTGAGCAGGTCCCATGGGCTGCCGCGCGCAGATCTTCTGGTTCTGTGCGGGGCTGGTGCACTGTCCGCCGCCATCTGCCACGCCGCCCGTGCGGTCAGTCCCGAGTGATCTCGGCCCGCCGGGGCGTCTGGAACAGGGGCGGGAGATAGGACAGCATGAGGAGCGACCAGGTGAGGTGGGTGAGCGCGGGCGCAAGAATGCCGCCGGAGGTGCGGCGCTGGAGGCCGAAGAGCACGCTCGTCGCGGTTCCTGCGAGCACGAGCGCGGGGTTGCGGGTGGCGGCGGTCGTGGCGGCGTAGGCGAGCGTGGTCTTGACGAGGGGGTGTGACTCCTGCACGAGGGACCAGAGTGCGCCGCGGAAGAACAGTTCCTCTGCTACCGCGTTGGCGCACGCGGTGAGGAGCACGAGGCGTGTCGAGCCGTCGTCTGCGTAGCGCAGGATGCTGCCGATGGCCCGGTTGAGCGGGGGGATGTTCCGGGCTAGCCGCGCGGCGCCGTAGAAGAGCCCGAAGGCGCCAGCACCGGTGGCTACTGGCATGACCACGGGGTGGGCGTTGCCCTCCCCCTGGGTCCTGCCCAGGGGGAGGGGTCCAGCGCTGAGGGCGCCGGCCGCCCAGGTGCCGGCGAGACCCATCGTCAGGATGTAGAACTGGGGGGAGCCGGCTCTGGTGGACAGCGAGATTCCCAGCAGGCCCGCGCCGCCGATCCCGGTGGCGGTGACGACCCGTCGCCGCCGGGCGCGGACAGCCGCAGGCTCCGCGTGGGCCGGGAGGACATGACCGCGCAGCGGCGGAGGTCCCTGCCGCGCGGACGTGCTGCGTTCCCGCCACCGGTTCTTACGGCCAGCGGTCATCGGCCGGCACGTTTCGCCTGGCGGCGCTCGCCGAGCGCTTTCCGCACGGCGTAGTCGTAGGGCATGAGGTCGAAGGGGATCAGGTCGCGGATCGAGGGGTCTCGCACGATGACCTCGTTGGTCATCGAGTCGATGAGTGCCCGGCCAGTGGCGGTGTCGACGTCGGTGACCAGGGTCAGCCACAGGGAGGACAGCCGGGGGGTGAGCAGCGGCACGGGCAGGATCGGGAGCGGGCGGCCCTGGATGGCAGCGACGCGGCGCAGCATAGTGAGGTACTGCAGCACCTCGGGTCCCCCGGCCTCGAAGACCCCGCCCGCCGCCTCCGGCAGGGCCAGCACCCCGAGCAGGTAGCGCACGATGTCGTCGACGGCGATCGGCTGGGTGCGGGTTGTGACCCATCTGGGCGTGATCATGGCGGGCAGGTGCTCGACGAGCTGGCGTGTCAGCTCCCAGGAAATGCCGCCGTGCCCGACGATGATCCCGGCCCGGATGACGGTCACTGGGACGCCGGCCGATCCGAGCAGCTTCTCGACCTCGCGGCGGCTGCGCAGGTGTGCCGACAGGGCGTCCTTGTCGTCGCCGAGCCCTCCGAGGTAGATGATTTGCTGCAGCCCGGCCCGCGCCCCCGCCTGCCCGAATGCCGCGGCGGCGGTGGCATCCTTGCGTTCGAAATCCGCGTCGGCGAGTGAGTGCACGAGGTAGTAGGCCGCCTGGCAGCCGGCCATCGCGGCGCCCAGGGTGGCGGGGTGGTGAACGTCTGCGTGGACGGGCGTGCCGGCTCCGGCGTAACCGGCAGGGTTGCGGGTCATGGCGACGACGTCGTGGCCGGCCTCGGCCAGGGCCGCGCATAGCCGGCGGCCGACGAAACCGGACGCGCCGGCCACGAGCACTTTCACCGCGGCCGCCCGGCCCGCTCGGCCCCGGTCACCGGGTCGCCCGCCATCAGCCGGGCCCCCACCGCGGCCGCGACCTGCGGCGTGGCGCCGGCGCCGGCGAGTGCCTCAGCTGCGGGCAGCCCAGGCGCTGAGGGGTAGCTCATGCGGACGCAGTGCCTGCGGCGGCGGGCAGGCCCGCGTAATGGCTCGCGGCGGCAGCGAATCGCTGGGGGTCCGCAACCGTCAGCGTCAGGCCCGGGTGGCGGATCACGTCGAGCGGGCCGATGCCACGCACCGGTTCCCGGAAGAGCAGGCAGACCCCGCGGGCGGGGGTGGAGCCGAAGGTCAGGCCGTGGTCGGCCAGCGACAGCCGCGGGCCGATCGCGCGATGCCAGCGGTAGGGGCCGGTGAGACGGACCGCGCGCACGTTCGCCGGCGTGGTATGGCAGACCCACGGCCCGAAGCAGGCGACCAGACGGTCGGCGGCGACGGTGACGTGCGCCGTCGCCGGCGTCACCCCGAGCGCGGCCAGCGGCAGCCGGAACCGCGGGTCGAACGCCATCTCGAACTGCTCGGCCTCTGGCCCGGCTGCCGGTGCTGGTGCAGCGGCGGCCGGCTCCGGTGCGGTGGCCAGCGCCGTGTCGAGGGCGGCGGCGGTAGCTTCGTCCAGGCCACCTGATCCACGCCAGGCGACGCGGCCGGCCCGGTCCACCAGGAACAGCCAGATCGTGCTGCGGTCATCGATGCCCAGCGGGATCGTCACCCGGCGGACGTCGGCGTATACCGTCAGGGTCCGCCGCCGCACCGCCTGGTCGCGGATCGCCGCTGCCATGCCGCCGTCGATGACCGGCCGGGCAGGTTCCCACTGCGGCCCGATCGCCGGCAGCTCCACGAACCGCAGCCGAGGGTCGGTGGCCGCGCGCTGTTCCAGCCAGGGCACCCACGAGTCGACCAGCTTCTGCTGGTCACGCCGGAAAGCGATGAGGACGACGTTGCGCTCACCGGGCAGGCCGACCGGCAGCGCCACCTCGCGCCCATCAAGGTCACGCGCCGCCAGCTGCGGGAACGACACCCCGATCATCATCTGAGAATACGCCGCGTCGCGGGCACGCGGACAGCGATCCGGTCACCAGCCATGTTCCAGCAGGAGCTGGTGGACGTCGAGGTAGCCGGTCGGCTTCGGGGGCTAGGCGAGGTAGAGGTTTCACGTGCGCTGGAAAGCGGGGCCGAACCCGACCAGCCCCACGGCGTCGCCGACAGCGATGGGCCGGGCGCGGGTGCTGACCCACTTCGGTGTGACCATCACGGGCAGCTGCTCAACGGCCTGTCTCGTCAGCTCCGAGGAAATGCCGCCGTGCCCGACGATGATTCCGGCGCGCAGGACAGTCACGGGCAACACGCGGCACCTGAGCAGCTTCTCGGCCTCGCGGCGGCTGCGCAGGTATGCCGGCAGGTCGTCGGCGTCGAGCCGGGCCGTCCGAGGTAGCTGATGCGAGTCAGGCCGGCCCGCGGTGGAAGTCCGCGCCGCTCGGGGAGTGCACGAGGTAGCAGCCGTCTCGCCGCCGGCGAGAGCCGTGCTGAAGGTGGCCGGGTCGTGCACGTCACTGTGGTCTGCTGGCGCCGTTGTAGCAGCCGTGATGGCGTGTTGTCGCGGCCACGTCGTGGCCGGTTTCGCCAGTGCCGGGCACAGCCGGCTGTCCACCAAGCCGGAGGCGCCGCCGGCGGGCACTTTCACCGCGGCCACCCGGCA
>CABEAR010000441.1_pt1 | contig 44699 bp, 41 predicted proteins | sample 3422041 | NCBI WGS metagenome assembly CABEAR01 (sample SAMEA5534326, study PRJEB31848) | metagenome | biome: tundra; feature: field; material: soil | place: USA | collected 2013-05 | depth 0.15 m | reverse complement strand
GCGTTTTGCCTGCGGCGACCTGTTCGAGGTCGTGCCGAGCCACGCCTTCCACGCTGCCTGCGGCTCACCGGCCGCTTTCTATGAGCGGCTGCGGCAGCGCAATCCGGCCCCGTATGAGTTCTTCCTGAACCTGGGGGAGGGAGAGTACCTGGTCGGAGCCTCGCCGGAGATGTACGTGCGGGTGACCGGGGACCGGGTGGAGACCTGCCCGATCGCCGGCACCATCGCCCGTGGCATCGGGCCGCTGGAGGACGCGGAGAACATCAGGACGCTGCTCGACTCCGCCAAGGAGGAGTCGGAGCTGACGATGTGCACCGACGTGGACCGCAACGACAAGTCGCGGATCTGCGTGCCTGGCAGCGTCAAAGTCATCGGCCGCCGGCAGATCGAGATGTACAGCCGGCTCATCCACACCGTGGATCACATCGAGGGCCTGCTGCGGCCCGGTTTCGACGCGCTCGATGCCTTCCTCACCCACATGTGGGCCGTCACCGTGACCGGAGCGCCGAAGACCTGGGCGATGCAGTTCATTGAAGACCACGAGGACCAGCCGCGGCGCTGGTACGGGGGAGCGGTCGGAGTGATCGGCTTTGACGGCGGCATGAACACCGGACTCACGTTGCGCACCGCTCACATCAGGAACGGGATCGCCGCGGTCCGGACGGGCGCGACGCTGCTGTTCGACTCCGACCCGGCGGCCGAGGAGCGCGAGACGCAGCTCAAGGCACGCGCCCTGCTGGAGACGCTCGCCGACCCCGGTGCTACCGCCGCTCGACCGGCGGAAAATTCAGCAGCCAAACGGGACAGCCGCCGCCACCCCGTTCCCGCCGCGCCAGTCGCGCTGCCCGGCAGCGGCCTGCGCGTGCTCCTGGTCGATCACCAGGACTCCTTCGTGCACACGCTGGCTGGTTACTTCCGCGAGCACGGCGCTGAGGTGACCACGTTGCGAGCCGGGTTCGATGCGGCTCGCCTGGACAAGTACGCGCCGGACCTGGTCGTGCTGTCGCCAGGGCCCGGGCGCCCGGCGGATTTCGGCTGCGACCGGCTGCTGGCCGAACTCGACGCGCGCGATCTGGCCGCCTTCGGAGTCTGCCTCGGCCTGCAGGCGATGGTCGAGCACGCCGGGGGGACCCTCGGACTGCTCGCTACGCCCGTGCACGGCAAGCCCGGCCTCGTCCAGGTGCGCGGCGGGTCGCTGCTGGCCGGCCTGTCGCCGGAGTTCACCGCCGCGAGATACCACTCGCTGCACGCGACGCCCGACCAGGTGCGCGGCGGCTACGAGGTCACTGCGGTCACGCCCGACGGCGTGGTAATGGCGATCGAGGATCAGGCGCGGGGCCGCTGGGCTGTGCAGTTCCACCCCGAGTCGATCCTGACCGCATCCGGCGATGCCGGCCACCAGATCATCGCGAACGTGCTGCAGCTGTGCCGGGACCGGGCAGCCCAGCAGGCCGGCGCCGCCGCGACGTCGTCAGCGCCTGCCGGGTAATGGCCGGCCAGGACGGTGCCCGCCCGGTAAGCACGGCGCCTGCCCGGTAAGTGCGCGGTGCCCAATAACTGCGTGGTTCCCGGCCGGGTCATCGCCCGGCCGGGAACGCGTGCCGGGATCGCGCCTGCCTGGCAGGTGTCAGCCGACGGGACGTAGCGACCGCGCGAAAGTCACGATCTGCGAACGCCGCACGTCGCACGTCGCGGGTAGTACACGCCGCGCCAGCCAGGTGAGATAGAGCACGATATTCCGGGACGTGCATGATGGCCCTCGCGCGGCAGGTCGCACACACCGTACCGGCGGGCCGTGGCGCCGTCGACGCGACAGGTGTGCAGCTTTGTGGCCTCGCCGCGGTCCACAGGCCTGGCGGCCGGCGCACGGATGTCGGTGGGCGCCGGTAGTGTGCCGTGCCATGAAGAGCGTGCAGCCAGAGGTGTTCCTCGTCGCCCATCCCGAGATCGACTACGCAGCGCTGGCTGCCTACCTTAGCGAAGTCGGCGGGGAAAGCTGGCTGGAGCGGCTCGATCGGGGCGACCTCGACAACGCCGCGCTCAACCTCGTCGAATTCGGCGGGCGGCTGTGCTACCGGTCCTGGGAGCCGGGGCTCAACCCGAACGTCACGCGAGTGCGGACCGACCAGGACGCGTACCTGCAGAATATTCTGTCCAGTGCGCATGGCTCGGTCCTCGAGCACGTCAGCTTCAGCTTCGTGCTGCATAACGTCAGCCGGGTGTTCTCGCACGAGCTGGTCCGGCACCGGCCGGGGACGGCTATCTCGCAGGAGTCGCTGCGGTTCGTCCGGCTTGCCGAGATCCCGTTCTGGTTCCCGGACTGGGCGCTCGGCGACGCGGATCTGATGAAGCGCGCCACGGCGATGCTGGAGCAGATGGAGGAGTTTCAGCGCTGGATGGCCGGGCATTTCGGCCTGGACTCCGAGGGCGTGCCATTCCACCAGAAGAAGCACAAGACCTCGTTCATGCGCCGGTTCGCGCCAGACGGGGTGGCGACCGGACTGCTGTGGACAGCTAACGTCCGCACGCTGCGGCACACCATCGAGGCGCGCACCGACCCCGGCGCTGAAGAGGAGATCCGGCTGGTATTCGGCAAGATCGGCGAGCTCATGCGAACCGAGGCGCCTGCGCTGTTCGATGACTACACGGTCAGTGATGGCGCGTGGGTCCCGCGGTGGCGCAAGGTGTGATACTGCTTCCCCCATGCCTGACATTTCTTATCCGGTGACCGGCGGAACGGTGCGCGGCTACCTTGCCGTGCCGCAGGGAAGCCCCGGCCCGTGGCCCGGAGTGGTGGTGATCCATGAGGCATTCGGCCTGACCGACGATATCCGGCGCAAGGCTGACGAGTTCGCGGCCCGCGGCTACCTGGCCGTGGCCCCGGATCTTTACAGCGGCAAGTCGTGGATTCGCTGTATCCGCGCTGCCATCCTGCAGGCTCGCGCTCGCAGCGGTCCCGCATTTACGGCGCTCGAGGCAGCCAGGGCCTCCCTGGCTGCGCGCGCGGACTGCACTGGCAAGATCGGCGTCATCGGCTTCTGCATGGGCGGCGGGTTCGCGCTGCTCTGTGCGCCCAGGGATGGCTTCGCCGTCGTGTCGGTCAACTACGGCGAGGTCCCGAAGGACGCGGAAAGCGTTCTCGCCGGGGCTTGCCCCATCGTCGCCAGCTACGGCAAGCGTGATCCGATGGGCACCACGCACCCCGAGCGGCTGCAGCGGGCGCTGACCGTGCTCAACGTGCCGCATGACGTCGAGGTCTATCCGGGCTCGGGGCACCGATTCATGACCGAGTCGGCCGGCGCCAGGGCCGCTGTCGCGAAGATCGCGAGGATGAGCTACCAGCGGGCGGATGCGGAAGACTCCTGGCGCCGCATCTTCGCCTTCTTCGGCGAGTATCTCGGCCCGGCAGGTTAGGATGCCGACAGCTCGCTCAGCGGATCGTGATGGACATGCTCGGCGGCCACGCGCCCGGCTAGCGCCCGCTCGGTCTCGGCCACCATCTCGACCGGGCCGCTGATGAAGATCTCGCAGTCCTCGATGTCGTCGCGGCTTGCCACTATGTCGGGGAGCATGCCGGTCAGGCCATCGAACCCCGCCTCATGCGAGACGACGGGAAGCACCGACAGGGCGGGGCTCACCGACTGGAGCGCCCGCAGTTCCCCCAGGTCGTACAGTTCCGCCTGCCGCCGGGCACCGAACAGCAGGGTCATCTTCCGCGGCCGGGCGTGCCTGGTGCTGTCGATCACTGCCTCGAGGATCGCCTTGATCGGCGCAAGTCCGGTGCCACCTGCGATGCAGAGCAGGTCGCGGTTCCCTTGTGGCGGCAGGGTCATCTCTCCACGGGCGCGCCCCAGCAGGACGGTGTCGCCGGCCCCGGCGTGGTGGACCAGGGCGTTGCTCACCATGCCGCCCGGGATGGCGCGCACGTGCAGGTCAAAGACGCCGCTTCGGCGCGGGGCATTGGCGACCGAATAGCTCCGCCACTGCCGGGGCCAGCGCGGCACCTGTACGTCGACATACTGGCCAGGCCGGTAGGCGAGCGGCTGGTCGGGCCGGATGGAGAGTACCGCGATGGCGCCTTTGCGCCGGTCATGCTGGATCACCTCGCCCAGCCACCACGGCGGCTCGGTCCTGCCGTCCTCCTGTGCTGCGGCATGCATGGTGATTCCCGCATACTCCAGCGCACTCTCCCATGCTGCTTTCGTATCGACGGTCCACTCCGGCCCACTGAAATGCTCCACCGTCGCCAGCAGCGCGGCGGAAAATGCTTTATGGTGTTTTTCCCGGACGCCGAACTTGCGATGGTCCTGGCCGAGCTGGCGCAGGAATGCGGCGCAGGATTCCGGCGTGTCCATGCTCCATACCAGCCGGGCGAGAGCCGCAAAGACGCGTTCCCGCAAACCGCTCATCGCAAGCGGAAAGAGAGCGCGGAGTTCCGGGCCATGCGCGAAAAGATACGCGAAGAGGTATTCCATTGAGGCCTGCGGATCCGCCATAACGTGCGCAAATGATTCCTTCATCAGTCGCGCATCGAACTCCGGAGCCGCCGCCACGGGCGGCCCTGGGTCATCAGCGGCCGCGCTCTCGGTCCGCACCAGTTCCTGCGCCGCATGGTCAGCCGCACCGGATGTCTTATCGGCCGGATAGATACCGGTTAAGGCGGGTGGCGGCTCGTGCTGTTCTCCTGACCGGTGCCCGCGCACGCTCGGGCGCTGCGCATCTGCTGCTCTGCCTGCAGATTCCTCTGGGAAGCCCCCGTCCAGCGCGATCGCCACATCGTGAGTGTGGCACCCTTAGATGCTGCATACAACCCTTTTCGGCTAAGCTCGGCCGAGGAGTACGCACAGTAGTGGAATGCCGTTCGGATCGCACTACGGGAGCGGCTAGTAAGAGGCCCGCCAATAGATTCCGGCGCGCTATTGCTGTATGACCTTGAGCGCGATTTAGATTCACGCAGACGTCCGTGGCGCACCTTGGTCGCGTTTACGGACGGTAAGCAAGGGGGGTAGCAAGGGGCGGGCACCAGCATCGCCGCGGCTGGGTGTTCCCGTCGACGAGGGCGACCCAGGTGCGGGCATGGGCAGGATCCCAGCGCTCGGCCTCGTCGAACCCGGCGGCGATGACGGCGGGGATGTCGCTGGTGACCGACGCGGTCAGCCATTGGCCGGTGGCGGCCGGGCCGCGGCTGCGCGGCCGGGGCTCGGGGCTGCCCGGAGGATGAATGATGTCGGCGGGGGTGCGCGGGACAGGGATGGCGTCGCAGGCGCAGGCGAGCTCGGCCATTCGCTTTCGTCCGTGTTTCTCTCCTGGTGAGAGCCGGGTGGCGAGCTTGCGGCGGGCGGCGGCCGCCGTTTTCGCGGTGGCGTGGCGCAGCGCCTCGGGGCGCATGACGATGCCCTTGCCGTCGTATTGCATGACCAGCGGCACGTCAGCGCTGCTGGGGCCGGGCCGGCGGGCGGCGTAGAAGGCATCTACGTCGGCTGCCCAGAGCCCTGACCAGGTTCCGGCGCCGGTGCGGCAAGCCGTCGTGCCGGTGCGCGGCCGGGCAGCCGCACGAGAGCCCGGCGCTGACTTCACCGAGGCCGGCCGGACGAAGACCGTGACCCTGACCGGCGCCGAGGTGGCGGCCGCGCCTTCCGGGAGCGCGGCTACGACATCCGGTCCGCCGACATTCACCGTGCCCTCGGCATGGGCTCCGCCAAGATGATCGAGGCAGGTACAAGGCAAGCCCGATTCGTCCGTGAGCGATGCGCACAGCCGCCGCTTCGCGCCATACTTCGGCCGCATGCGCCCGCTGTGGGTGCATCAGCCTGCTGTCGGGCGGGATCGCCGAGCAGCAGCTCCGCAGCGCGGCTGCAGCCGAAGTCTACGCTGATGCTGCCGAACCGCTCGAAAAGCTGGATGACAGTGCCATCGGCATGCTGCCGACTTAGCGCCCTTAGATTGGTGGGGTATAGCCGCTGATCAAGTGCACCTGCACCCAGCTCACGGCGGCTGCCCAGGTTCCGGTCACCTCGAGCAAGCCCACAGCGATCAGCATCACGCCGCCGATTCTGGTGACCAGGCGCGCGTGCCGCTTGGCGAAGCCCAACAGATTCATCCCGCGCTGGAAGGCGACGGCGACAATCAGGAACGGAATGCCAATACCGAGCCCGTAGACGAAAGCCAGCAGTGCACCTCTGCCAGCAGTGCCCGTCGTCGCGCTGAGAGTCAGAACGGCGCCCAGAGTCGGGCCGATGCACGGCGTCCATCCGAGGCCGAACATCACGCCGAGCAGCGGCGCACCCGCCAGGCCGGCGCGCGGCCTGAACGAGGGCCGGGCGATCCGGCCGGCAAAGGTGAACCTGTCAAAGGCACCGACGAACAGCAGGCCCATCAAGATGATCAGGCAGCCGAGCACCCTGGCCAGAGCTTCCTCGTGCGCCTTCAGCGTGAAGCCGATGCTGCCGAAGGCGACCCCATAGGCTGCGAAGAGCGCGGAGAAGCCCAGCACGAACAGCGCCGTGCCGGTCACGACCCGGCCCCGGCGTTGTGCCTGGACCGACGCATCTGTGGCCGCTGGCACTGCCGGTGCCGGCGGTCCGGCCTCCGCGGCGAGCGCTTCTGTGCCCACGAGCGTGCCAGCCGGGGTTCCAGCCGCTCCAGCTGTTCCTGCTGATGTCACGGCTGACGCGGCGACCTGCGCAGCTCCTGTCCCGGTCGGCGACGGATCGGAACGTTTGGCCTGCCTGGCCGCGGAACTCTCGGCAACGGCCCCGGACATGCCAGTCACATAGGACAGGTAACCGGGGACGAGGGGCAGCACGCAGGGCGACAGGAAGGTGACGGCACCCGCGGCCGCGGCCACCGGCATAGCCAGCAGCAGCGGTCCAGAGACCACAAGCTGCTCCATCCCGCCGCTCATCACCGCTCCCTCCGCAACCGGATGAGCTCTAACTTATCCGGCGGCAGCTTCTGGCCGACGGACGGGAGCACCGGCAGTTCGCACCGCCAGGCGGTGGAAGGAGTCTCGCATCCGGCCTGGAACCAGCCGGCACAGCGCCCCTGGGACCAGTCGTCCGCGGGCAGAAAGCAAAACGCCCTGGCCCGGCCACGGCAAGACCGCTCGGTCTCAGGGCAAAGCCGCTCGCACCAGCTGGGGCCATCATGCCCTGAGTTCTGCCTGCGCCAGCGCTCGGAGTCTCGGGTTTACCGGTTCGTCTCTGCCGTCCCCCCAAGCTCCGCCAAAGTCCTAGCAACCAAGCTCCGCTAGTCGCGGGGCTCTCCACCCGCCAGCCCGACACCTGCGTTATCTGCTTACGGAAGCCGAAGCGCACCTGCGCGACGCTGCCGCGGCGGGCGTGACTCAGGTACCACCACCGCACGAGGTCGAAGCTCACGCAGTCCTCCGCTTCGGACCCGTTCCCGACCTGATCGCCGCCGAATAGGAGCAGCAGGTGATACCGCTGCGCGGGCTGCTCCGGCAGTTCATCTCCACGACGCTGATGCTCGGCGCGATCGGCGGCCTGGCGATTGGCGCCAGGCGCTTGATCGCAGAATTCGTGCTCCTGACCGCTGGTCTGCGAGTCCTCGCCGGCGTAGCTCCCGGACAAGCCTTGTCCGCGTCCGACTGTGCTCGATGGCTGGCCGGGACCCGGCCGCGCACAACTGCAAGGTAGCGGCTTGCGCTGAATTGACCGGCGGCCACGCCAACGACGACGATGGCCGACATGCGAAGCACACCTCCCTTCCGTGCCGATCATGTAGGCAGCCTGCTCCGTCCGCAGCAGCTGCTGACCGCCCGCCGCGACTTCAGCGCCAGCGCCATTGACGCCGCGCAACTGCGGGCTGTCGAGGATGACGTGATCACCGAGGCAGTGGCCCTGCAGGAAGCGCTCGGACTCCGCTCGGCCACGGACGGCGAGTTTCGCCGCGCGTCCTGGCACATGGATTTCATCTACCAGCTCGGCGGCATCAGCAAGGCGCCGGGAAATCTGGCGGTGCGGTTCCGGAATCCGTCCGGCGCCATCGAGTTCACGCCCGCAGCGCTGCAGGTCGCCAGCAAGATCAGGCTCGATCACACGATCTTCGCCAGCGATTTCCGGTATCTGCAGTCAGTGGTCCGGACAGCAACGCCCAAGCTCACTATCCCGTCCCCGAGCATGGTGCATTATCGCGGCGGCCCCGCGGCCCTCGACCCAGCTGTGTATCCGGACATGGAAGAATTCTGGAGCGACCTGTCAGCCGCCTACGCTGAGCAGATCCGGCGGCTCGCCGACCTGGGCTGCCGCTACCTCCAGCTGGACGACACCAGCCTCGCCTACCTCAACGACCCGGCGCAGCGGGCCGAGATCGCTGCGCGCGGCGAGGACGCCGAGCACTTGCATCAGCGCTACATCCGGCAGGTCAACGCCGCGCTCGCCGGACGGCCGGACGGAATGGCCGTGACCACGCACATGTGCCGCGGCAACTTCCGGTCGTCCTGGGCCGCCGAGGGCGGTTACGACTTCGTGGCCGAGGCCCTCTTCGGTGAGCTGAATGTCGACGGATTCTTCCTGGAGTACGACGACGAGCGGTCAGGCGGCTTCGAGCCACTGCGGTTCGTGCCGCCGGGCAAGATTGTCGTGCTCGGCCTGGTCACCACCAAGCGCGCGGAGCTGGAAAGCAAGGACGCGCTCAAGCGCAGGATCGACGAGGCGGCCAGATATGTGCCGCTGGAGCAGCTGTGCCTGTCGCCGCAGTGCGGCTTCTCCTCAACTGTGGAGGGCAACGCCCTGACGCGGGACGAGCAGGCAGCCAAACTGCGGCTGGTGGTGGAGACCGCCGCCGAGGTCTGGGGCTAGCCGCCGACTCTGGCGGTTCCGGTCCGGTCCGGTCCGGTCAGCTCAGGTCGTGGACCGCGTCCTGAACGGCCCGGTGGAACGTCGGGTAGGCGTAGATCATCTCATCCAGGCGCTCGACCGGCACGGCCGCATGCACGGCCAGTGTGAGCATGCTGAGCACCTCACCGCCGGTGGGCCCGGCCGAGGTGGCCCCGACCAGCACGCCGCGGTCGGCGTCGGCGACCAGCTTGATGAAGCCGTCGTTGCCCGCCTTATGGATCCAGCCGCGCGACGAGGCCGGGATTGAGCTGTGCCCAGCGCGGACCTGCAGGCCGCGCTCCCGCGCCTGGGCCTCGGTCAGGCCCACCGCGCCCACCTCGGGATCGGTGAATGTCACTCTCGGCACCGCGTGGTACTCGGCGGGATGGTGCTCGCGGCCAAGAACGTCGGCCACGATGATGTCCGCGTGGTACATCGACATGTGCGTGAAAGCGCCCTTGCCGACGACGTCGCCGAGGGCCCACACGCCCGGCGCGGCGCGCATGTGCTCGTCGACGCTGATCGCGCGTGCATTCTCGTCGATGCCGACCGCGCCGACGCCAACGTCGGCCAGACCAGTGCGCCGCCCGGTAGCGACCAGCAGTTTCTCCGCAGTCAGCTCCTCGCGGCCGGCCAGCGTCACCGTGAAGGTGCCCCCGTCATGGGCCACAGCAGAGGCCGCAACGCCGGTCCTGACGCCGATGCCCTCCCGGCTGAAAACGCTGGCGATCAGCTCGCCTGCCTCCGGCTCCTCCAGCGGCAGCAGCTGTCCCAGCGCCTCGACCACCGTCACCTGCGCCATGAAGCGGGCAAACACCTGGGCAAGCTCGGCGCCGAGCGCGCCGCCGCCCAGGACCAGGAGCGAGCCGGGGACCTGCTCGGCCTCGATAGCCTCCCGGTTGGTCCAGTAGGGAGTGCCGGCTAGGCCGGGAATCGGCGGAATGGAGGGGGCAGTACCTGTCGCGATGATGATCCCGCGCCGGGCTCGCAGCACCTCTCCGCTGACGGTGACCACTCCCGGTGCCGTGATAGTGCCGTGGCCGCGGAACAACTGACCGCCCTTGCCGGCGAACCGGTCCGCTGCCACGGTGTCATCCCAGTTGTCGGTGGCCTCATTCCTGATCCGGCCGGCGACCGGTGCCCAGTCCGACAGCACCGTGCAGTCCCCGGCCATGCCAGGGATCCGGCGGCCCTCCGCCAGCAAGTTGGCGGCACGGATCATCATCTTGGACGGGATGCAGCCCCAGTACGGACACTCCCCGCCGACCAGCCTGGCCTCCACTCCGGCGACCTGCAGGCCAGCATCGGCGAGCCGCTCCGCGGCGTCCTCGCCGCCAGGCCCCATGCCGATGACGATGACGTCGAACTCGTGCTCGCTCATACTGACCTCCACGGGCGTTCGGCACCTGACTGCACAGCAGGCGGAATGGCCACCGCCGGGCGCGGCTGCCTGCGTTGTACCCGGCGGACAACGCGGGGTATCTCATGATCCAGCAGCCGCTTGCTGAGGGGCGCAGCGGGTCGCCGAAGGCCGGGCATGGAAGGGCGACCACCCCGCTCGACGGCGCGGATGACCCTGCGATGAGTGCGGCCCGGCCGACGCACCGCGTCGCCTGGCTCAGTGTCGGCTGGCTTAGTGCAGCCCGGCAGCGCGGCAAGCCCGCCCGACAGGTCCGGCTGCAGCGACGGGAGTCAGTAGTCGTCGGTGACTTTGATCAGGATCACGGGGCAGGGAGCACCTGCGGCGCAGCCCTGGCTGACCGAGCCAAGCAGCAGCCCTTTGAAGGGCGACCGGCCGCGGATGCCAAGGGCGATGACGTCTGCCGCATTTTCCTTCGCGGCAGCGATCAGCGACTCGGTCGGGTCGCCCTCGGCAACCAGCGTGCGCAGCGGGACCTCGGGTGAGGGGACAATCTCGCTGACTGCTTTGATGAGAAACTCCTTATAGGTGTTCTCCAGCTCCGCCCGGTCGAACAATCCGGGGAACGAGAGGAACGGCATCTGCCAGCAGAAGATGGCCGTCACCTCGCCGGAATGACTGGCCGCCTCAGTCAGCGACCAGCGCAGCGCCGCGGAGCTGTGCGGGGAGCCGTCGAACCCCACCACGATCCGGTACGTCATGCAGGCTCCAGCTTCAATTGGGGAGGGGCATAGGCGTCCGCCGTCAGCTCCTCCAGGCTCTTGCCCTTCGGTTCAGGCAGCAAGGCGGCCGTCAGCGCCAGCCCTGCGATGCACACCACGCCTGCCACGATCTCCGCGCCCCGGACTCCCATCGAGGAAGCCAGCATGACGGGGAACAGGAAGGCGCCCACGAATGCGCCCATCTTCCCTGCCGCAGCCGAGATGCCGTGTCCCGTGGTCCGGACCTCCAGCGGAAAGATCTCCGCCGGATAGATGAAGGTTGTCGTGTTCGGCCCGAACTCCGTGAAGAAGTAGCTGATCCCGTATAGCAAGGCGAAGGGTGCAGCGTATGCGGTTACTGCGGGGATCAGTCCGATCAGCAGGAACATCAGCGCCATCATCGCGAAGCCCAGCATCTGGATGCTCCTGCGCCCGGTGCGGTCCATCAGCAGGATCGCGACGATGTAACCGGGCACGGCAAAGATCACGAAGATCGCGAGCTGGACCAGGATGTCATGCAGCAGGGACGCGTGCGGGTTCAGCAGCTTGAGTATCTCCGGCGAGGAGATGGTGTTGCCGTAATAGGCGAAGTCCAGCAGGAACCAGCAACCCGCCGTCCCGATCAGCCACCACAGCATGCGCTTGCTTCTGGCCAGCACGAGGAAGCCGTCCATCACTCCCTGCCGTGTCCGGGCGGTGGATTCCTTGGCCGGCCCCTGCATCGCCCTGGTGCCGGTAGCGGCCGCGATCGCGGCTTCGGCCTCGTCGGCGGCACCGCCCGCCATCGCGAATCTGGGCGTCTCGTGAATTTGCCGCCGCAGGTAGAACACGGCCAGGCCGGGAATCGCGCCGAGGGCCAGCAGGATCCGCCAGGCGTAGTCGTCGGATATGCCCGAGCCGAGCAGGATGGAGGCCACCAGCGGGCCGACGATGAGGCCGGCGCCCTGCATCGCGAAGACCAGGCCGACCATCCGGCCGCGCGACTGCTTGCCCGAGTACTCGCTCATGATCGTCGCGGACACCGGGTAGTCACCGCCGATGCCGATGCCGAGGATCGCGCGGCAGACGAGCAAGAAGATGTAGTTCGGGGCAAAGGCGGACGCCAGCGCGCCGATGGCCAGGATGAGCACCTCGTAGCCGTAAATCCGCTTGCGGCCGAGGATGTCGGCGATCCGCCCGAAGACGAGCGCACCCACCGCGGACGCCAGCAGCGTGATCGAGTTCAGCCAGGAGATCTGGCTTGTCGACAGCCCCCACTCCGGTTTGAGCAGCGCGACCACGATGCCAATCACGAACAGGTCGTAGGCGTCGGTGAAGAAGCCCATGCCCGAGACGAACATGATCTTCCACTGGAACCGGGTGACCTTCGAATCGTCCAGAGCCTCGAATGCGCCAGGCGCAGACGCCGAAGCGGTGTGACTGCTCATGCGGGCAAATTACCCAGAGTGACAAAACATTGCGTGACGTGATGTTTGCCAGCAGGTGAACTCTCCGGCCCAGTTCAGCGGCTGGCAGCGCCGCTACCCAGCGGACCGGCCCCGCGGTATCCGCTGCGTCGTGACCGACTCCAGCTGCAGGTCTCGCACCAGCGCGCCGATCACGGCCTCGCCGTCGATGGCGCCGCAGCTGAACAGGTCGATGGCGACCAGGTCCTGTTCCGGCCAGGTGTGGATGCTCAGGTGCGACTCGGCGAGGATCAGGACCAGCGTGATCGCGCCGTTCGGAAAGATCACGTGACTGGTGTCGAGTACGTGGCCATTGCCCGCACCGACAGCCGTGATCGCGGTCGCTGTCAGCGGGGCCAGCTGCGGCCCTGGTGAGCCCGGCGCGGCCGTGCCGTCGACCGCGTACAACACCATGGAAGGCGCAGTATCCTGCCGCCGGAGGTCGGCGAGGCCGCGCGCCGCTGGGTTGCCGGGCATGATGTGGGAGAATACCGTACGCCCGCTGAGCAGGCGGAAATGCCGTCGTGGCGGCAGGGCGGCAGGAGTCGAAGACGCAGCTGATGGATGTGGACGCAGTCATTGCCGAGGTCGCGGCGGCGGTGGGCTTGGCTGAGGGGCAGTCGGGGGTCAGGGACATCCTGAGCGCGATCCGGCGAGCCGAGCCGGTCGCAGTCCGGGAGATCAGCCGGATAGCGGAGCTGCCCGTGCCGATCGTCGCGGCAGTGTGCAACGAGCTGCGCAAACGCGACATCGTTGATCACACCCGGCCGGTCCGGCTGACCGACTCAGGCCGGCAGGCGCTGGGCGGCGCCGGGCCGCCCGAGCTGAGCGCCCGCTGCCCGCGCTGCCATGGCCACGGGCTGGTGATCCCCGCCGAGCTGGCCGGACTGGCTGCGCAGCTGGAGCATGCGGCTGGCGGCGCCCCCGAGGCCAAGCGCGAGCTCGACCAGACGCACTGCACGGTGGCGACCAAGATCTACCGTGTCTTGCGCATGCACGAGGCAGGCGCGCTGGCCGGAAAGCGGATCCTGCTGCTCGGCGACGATGACCTGGTCTCGGTAGCGATCGCCCAGTTCACCCTGGGCACCGGGCTGGCCGGCGCACCGCGCAAGATCACCGTGGTAGACACCGATCCCGACGTACTGGCCTGGGCGGGCCGACAGGCCACCGGGACACCAGTCCCGGTAGAACTCGTCGAGCACGACCTGCGCCAGCCGCTGCCAGCGAGCCTGGTCGGCAGTTTTGACGTTGCCTGCAGCGACCCGCCCTATACCGTCGCCGGCGCTGAGCTGTTCCTGTCCCGCGCGGTCACCGCCCTCGATCCCGAGCCGGGCCAGCATGTCTTCTTCTCCTTCGGCAGCCGTCGGCCGGCCGACACGCTGCGTACTCAGGAGATCATTGCGGAACTCGGGCTGGCCATCCGCTCGCTGTGGCCGGGCTTCAACGAGTACGCGGGGGCCGGGATCCTGGCGGGCACCAGCAACCTCTATCACCTGCGCAGCACAGCCGCCTCCCGGCCGCTCATCAGCGGCGCGCACACCGGGCCGCTGTACACCGCCGACCAGCGCGCCGCAGCGAGTCGGCCATACCGCTGCGCGACGTGCAAGGCCATCCATCAGGTCGGGCCCGCCGGCCTGGCCGGGGCCGCCGGGGCGGGCAGCCGGTGGCAGCAAATCGCCGACCTGCAGGCCAGCGGCTGCCCGGAGTGCGGCGGCACCGTGTTCAGGCCAATGCCGCTCAACCCGCGACCCGAGCAGCGGCCGGGCCCGCAGGCCAGGCGGGCTCCGCAGCACAACCACGCGCGGCGGTAGCGCCCCGATGAGCGGCACCGCCGCGACGCCCGCCGCCGCGTCCGATTACCTGATCCGGGACGCGGGCGAGGATGACCTTGACGCGATAGCCGGCTACGAGATCGAGATCGCCACCGTCTCGTTCGCCGATGAGGCCATCACCGACCCGGCGCTGCACCGTAAACGCGTCTCCGGAGCACTCGGCAAGCGGGGGGAGATCACCCTGATCGCGGCCGCGCGGGATGCGCCGGAAGTTCCGCTTGGCTGGGCCTGGCTGTCGGCGCGCACCAACTCGCTGACCGGCGCGCGCTATGGCAATTTCCGGTCGCTGGCCGTCGCCGACGTGCCCGGCCGCAGCCTGATCGGCGAACTGCTGCTCGCGGCCGTCATCGAGGCGGCCGATCAGGCCGGTCTCACCCGGCTGACCGGCAAGGTGCATGCGGCCAACCTCGGCATGCGGGCGCTGTACCGGAAATTCGGTTTCGAGGCCGCGCACCTCACGATGGAGCGCCGCGGCCCCTTCGGGCAGGCTCCCTCGTCATGATCAAATGCGTGGTCTGGGACCTCGACAACACCCTGCTGGACGGCGTTTACCTGGAGTCCGATCCAGATAGCCGGCCCCCGGCCGAGCCGCAGATGCTCGGCGTGCTGCGCGAACTAGCCGGCCGCGGCATCGTGCATGCGATCGCCAGCCGCAATCCCCCCGAGGCGGCGGCTTACGCCGCGCAGGCAGCCGGGATCGAGTTTGCCGCCGCCGAATGCGGCTGGGACGCCAAACCAGACGCGATCCGCCGGATCATCGCCGAGCTTGGCATCGGCGCGGACGGCGTGGCATTCGTCGACGACGAGCCACTCGAGCGCGCCGAGGTGTCGGCCGCTTTGCCCGAGGTGCTCGTGCTGTCCCCGGAGGATGCGTCGGAGGCGGCCTCCTGGGCGGAGTTCAGCCCGCCGGTGGTGACCGAAGAGGCCAGGCGCCGCGGCCAGATGTACGCGCAGCGGCGCCTGCGCCAGGAGAAAGCGCGGGCCTTCGGCGGATCACGCGATGAATTTCTGCGCCGCAGCGGCACCCAGGTGCTCATCGAGCCTGCCACCGTCGCCGACGTGCCGCGGCTGCACGAGCTGTCCGTCCGGACACATCAGTTCAACTCGGCCGGCCAGCAGGTCAGCCCGCAGGCCCTGGCTGAGCTGATCAGCTCAGCCAGGCACCGGGTCATCACCCTGCGGCTGTCGGACCGGTTCGGCAACGACGGCATCGTCGGCGGCTGCGTGATCGAGACCGGCAGCGTGATCGAGACCGGCAGCGTGATCGCATGGGCGGTTCCGCTGCTCATGGTGTCCTGCCGGGCGATGGGCCGCGGCGTGATCGATGCGCTGCTGGCGTGGCTGTGCCGCGCCGCCGCGGCCGGCGGGGCTGCCGAGGTGGCGATGCCCTGCCGCCTCACCCCGCGCAACGTGCCGCTGCGGGTAGCGCTGGCCGGGGCAGGGTTCCGGGCCAGGGGGAGACCGGCCGCCGCGGGGAACGCCGCGGACAGTGCGGGACCGGCCGGATCGGACAGCGCAGTATTCGGCCGGGACCTCATCGGCGAGCTGCCTGCGCTGCCCAGCTGGGCACAGGACGGAACGCGCGCATGACCAGCGCGGTTCGGCCGCCGGTCACCGACGCGTTGCGGCAGCTACTCGCGCAGGTCACGGGCAACGAGGAGCTGCTCGGCATCCCGCCGGACACGCCGCTGCTCGGCGCCGGCGCCGGCCTCGACTCGCTGGCCGCGACATTGCTGCTGCGTGCGGTCCAGCGCCAGTTCGGCGTGGACGTTGCCGGAGAGGACCTCAATCTCAGCTCGCTCGCCACTTTGGGCACGCTGGCTGAGTTCATCGAGCAGCGGACGGCGGGCTGAGCCCGTTTTGAGCGGATCAAGCGAGTCCGGCGGCCGCGGGGGTTCCGGCGGGGCCGGCGACAGCGGCCGGGTAACGACCTCCAGGGGAGCCCCGGTGGCGGTGACAGGCGATCGTGCTGACTGACGCCGATGTCCCGTTATGCCGCTAGTAATCTCGGTTCCTGGTGACAGCCCGCAGTCTGCCGCCTCGCCCCGCCAGTACGTACCTCGTCCCCTGGAGGCAGCCGATGACAGCTGGAAGTTCATCAAGCCCTGTGTTCGCCATCGACGCGCCCGGGACGCCGGTGGGCATGATCAAGGGCGCGCTGAAGGACATGCGCCCCGACCACCTCACGGCGCATGTGATCCAGGCGATCGTGGAGCGCAATAGCTGGCTGGACCCTGCGTCCATCGACGACGTGTACTGGGGCGCCGCCAACCAGGCCGGCGAGGACAACCGCAACGCGGCGCGGTTGGGCGTGCTGCTGGCGGGCCTGCCGGTGACAGTGCCCGACGCCACCGTGAACCGGCTGCGCGGATCGGGACTCGAGGCGACCGCCGCGGGCGAAGCCGACATCTGCCTGGCCGGCGGCGCCGAATCCATGACCAGGGCGCCGTTCGTGCTGCCGCGCGCCGAGCAGGCCTTTCCCCGCGAGGCGGGCTAGGCGATACGCGGCTGGGCTGGCGCCTGGTCAGCCCGCGGATGGCCGAGCCCTACCCGCCGATAACTCTCGGCGAGACCGCGGAGAACGTGGCCGAGCGCTACGACGTGGACCGGCAGCGCCAGGACGAGTTCGCCCTGGCCAGCCATCAGCGCGCCGCTGCCGCGGCGGCCGCGGGCCTGCTGGCCGAGGAGATCGTGCCGGCCCTGGCGCCGGCCGGGCCGGTCACCGGCGATGAGGGAATCCGGGTCGGCCTGACGCTCGCGGATCTGGCCGCCAGGAAGCCCGCGTTTCGCCCGGGCGGCCGGAGCGCGCGATGAACGCGGCCGGGGCAACGCCGATGGCCAGGTACGTCGGCACCGCCGCGGCAGGCGCGCATCCGGACTACATGGGGATCGGCCCGGTGCCCGCGATGTCGAAGGCACTGAGCACTGCGGCCCAGGCAGTCGGCGTCATCGACGAGCTCAAGCTGGATCCTGACCTGGTGAACGTCAACGGCGGCGCGATCGCGATCGGCCATCCGCTCGGCTGCTCCGGCGCCAGGATTACCACCACCCTGTTGCACGAACTGCGCCGTCGCGGCACCGCGCGGGCGGCGGCGACCATGTGCATCGGCGTCGGCCAGGGCATCGCGATGCTCTGCAGGCACCCTTAGCCAGCGGCACGCTGGCTGCCTTAGCCGCCGGTCATATCCCCCTCGGCGAGCGGGCCCTCTGCGGCAAGGGGCCCGTCCGCGGCTAGGGGCCCGTCGGCCGCCAGCTCTGGTGCCGAGCGCTCCGCCGGCTGCGGACGGTACTTGCTCGCCAGCGCCGCGGCGATCGACGGGTAGATCAGCACCGACAGCACGCCGGCGCCGACCATGGCCGCCGCGTTCGCCGGGAGCATCACCCCATCCTGCTGGCCAATCTCGGCCAGTGCGATGAGCAGCGGCATGGTCGTCGCGGTGATGAAGATCATCTCAAGGCGCTGCGGCATTGGCAGCGCCCGGCGGTAAATCAGCAGCGAGGGCAGTCCCCGCACGATCAGCAGCAGGACCAGGAACGCCACCATCCGCAGCGGATCGCGCAGGATGCCGGCGACGTCGAGCGTCATCCCCGACACGACGAAGAAGATCGGGATGAACAGGCCGTAGCCGACCGCGTCGAGCTTGTCCTCCAGCGGGCCGACGTCCACGCCGATCTTGCGCGTCCAGCTGCGCAGCACCATCCCGGCAAGCATTGCGCCCAGTACCACGTCCAGCCCGAACCGCTCAGCCGCAACCAGCAGCGCGAGCAGCAGCACTATGGAGATCCGCAGGGTGGTCTGCGCCGTCGCCCGGCGGCCCTGCTCGATGACGCGCCGCAGCCGGGCGTCACCAAACAGCCGGGGGAGTGCGGCCAGTATCAGCGCACCCACCCCGACGGCCAGCAGGGAGCCGATCGCGACGAACTGATTGCGCTTGGTGAGAAAGAGCGAGATCGCGATGATCGGGAACAGCTCACCTACCGCCCCCGCCGCGAGCACATGCTGCCCGAATCTGCCGTTGAGCATGCCGTTGTCGCCCAGGATGGGCAGTAGCGTGCCAAGGGCGGTGGTGGTCAGGGCCAGGGCGATCGGGACGAAATCATGGACCTGGCCCGCGGCGGCCAGGCCGGCCACCACCGCGATCGAGAGCACTGCGCTCATTACCCAGCCGTAGATGGCCAGGCGGCCGGGCCGCTGCCGCAGCAGCCGGGGCTGCAGCTCGTATCCGGCCAGCAGGAACAGGAAGCCCAGCCCGATATTGGACAGCAGCGGGATGCTGCCGGTGTCGGCGAACCCGAGACCGTGCGGGCCGATCAGGATGCCGAACAGGATCAGGATGACGACCTGCGGCACCCGCGACTTCGGCAGCGCCGCTGCGATGATCGGGGCGAGCGCCGCCGCCAGCGCCACCGCCAGTAGCGTCTCCAGTCCGTGTTCGTCCATGCCGGCCGTCCTCCTTAGCCGAGCCCGAGCGCATCAGCCCGCAGCGCGGACCGCTGGATGCCGTGGCTCGCCGATTCGCTCAGCGGTCGTGTCCGGCGCTGCCGCAGGCCGGCCCGGCGCCCTCCCTCAGCGGCGCGCTCCAGCACCTCATAAGCGGCCAGCAACCGTCGTACCACCTGGGCGGAGGACGCGCCATAGGCGGTGATCTCGGCAAAGGCCAGGTCCAGCAACTCATCCCAGCTGATGACCTGCTGGGTGAGCCGAACGTGCCCGCCGGAGTCCGCGAAGTAGCCGGTCAGGGCCGGCCGGGCGGCGATGCGCAGCAAAATGTCCTCGATCCGGTCGATGACCTGCACTGCAGTGGCCGGCTGGTTGACGGCGGGAGACAGTGCCTGAATGGCAATGTCCACCAGCTGCCGCAGCCCGAAGGCCGGATCCTGATACGGCGTCCGCGCCCGGCCAACGTTGAGACCGGCCAGCACGCCTGCCACCGGCGGCTGCGGCCCGTAGACCGCGATCACCGCTCCTCGCGTCGGCACATATTCGCCTGTCCGGACCAGCAACTGCAGCACGCAGCCATGCCGCCGGGCCAGCTCGGCGAGACGGCGGTGGTCAACGCCCTGGAGAACGCCGAGCGTTTTCGGCGCCTGGCGACGAGGCGGATGGTGGCCGCCTGTCGACAGCGGCGGCGGATCAGCCAGAACGTAGCCGCTTCGCCCGGATCGACCGCCGGGCCGGCCCGCAGAGCTGCCGGGACGCCAAGGCTGCGCGCATGGACGGTTACTGCCGCGAGGGCTGCTCCGGCGACCAGGAATATCGCGGGCAGAACCCAGAAGCTGTCGCCCAGGCGCTCTGCGGCACGGGCGCGCCGGTAGCCGCGCGATGCCTCCGCGCTGAGCGCGCAAACCTGCGGCTGTGTCACCTCTGCGAGTCCCCCGGTGGACGTGCCGCCGCTCTCCCGGTGGTACGGCGCCCAGATGGTCCCGCCAGCGGCGGCGCCTACCCCACACCCGCCGAGACCTCGTCGGCGGTGCACCCCAGGCCGCGCGGCCCGGCCTGCTTCAGCGTCCGCTGGCCGGCGCCGAACCAGCCATGGCCAGAACTGCTCCGGCGCCGCAGCGAAGACAAGCCTGCGGTCGATCGCGATCAAAGCGCCGGGAACCAGGGGCAACCGCAACAAGGTATCCGGGTCAGGCACCGTGAAGTGCTGCGACAGCCGCACTGAGCCGTCAGCCGCCGCCCTGCGCGCGCGGGCTCGGATGGCACCCGCCAACATATCCTGTACCAGGGTACGTCGGGCAGCGCCGCTCCACGGGGCGTCCCCGGCGTGGTCACCGGCGAGCGAGGGGACCGTGATCGTGCAGCAGGGCAGGATCGCGAAGACGGCAGCAGGCCAGACGGCTGAGGCCGACCCGCGGCAGCGGATCCTGACCATTCCCAACGCCATTAGCGTGGCGCGGCTGGCTGGCGTGCCGGTCTTTCTCTGGCTCGTCCTGGGCGTGCGCAGTCAGACTGCCGACTGGTGGGCTGTCGGCCTGCTGATCGCTTCCGGGCTGTCCGACTGGCTGGACGGAAAGCTCGCCCGCGCGCTGAACCAGCAGACCAACCTGGGCGAGCTGCTCGATCCGGCAGCGGACCGGCTCTACATCGTGGCCACGGTGATCGCGCTGGCCGTGCGCGCCATCATTCCGTGGTGGCTCGTCGGGGTGCTCGGCGCGCGGGAGCTGCTGCTCGGCTTCGTGCTCCTGATCCTGCGCCGCCACGGCCTTCCGGCGCTGCAGGTGAGCTTCGTCGGCAAGGCCGCGACGCTGTGCCTGCTATACGCATTCCCAGTGCTTCTGCTGGGTTCGCACGCGTCCAGCTATGCCGAGACGGCCAGGGTGGTCGGTTGGGCGTTCGCTATCTGGGGAAGTGCACTGTACTGGTGCGCCGCGCTACTTTACACCGAGCAGGCCAGGCGCCTGGTTGCCGCCGATCGCGCAGACGTCGCCGATCGCGCAGACATCGCGGTCAGCGCAGTCGGCGCGGGCAGCACCGCAGACGGGGCGGGCGGCCATGCCAAGCCAGCGGGCTGAGAGGCCGGGCGCGAGCCTGGCTCGAGGAAAGGAGGGCTGCCAGCAGTGAAGGCCGTCGTTATGGCTGGCGGAGAGGGAACGCGGCTGCGCCCGATGACAGCCAACCAGCCGAAACCACTGCTGCCCGTAGCCAACAAGCCGATCATGGAGCACGTGCTGCGGCTGCTGCGCCGGCACGGCTTCACCGACACCGTGGTCACCGTCCAGTTCCTTGCCTCGATGGTGCGCAACTACTTCGGTGACGGCGAGGACTTCGGCATGAGCCTGCAGTACGCCACCGAGGAAACTCCGCTCGGCACCGCCGGGAGCGTGAAGAACGCCGAAGACGCACTGCAAGACGAGCCATTTCTGGTCATCTCCGGCGATGCCCTCACCGATATCGACCTATCCGACCTTGTCCGATTTCACAAGGATAACGGCGCGCTTGTCACTGTTGCTCTGACCCGGGTGCCCGACCCGCTCGAATTCGGGATTGTCATCGCCGACGAGGACGGCCGGATCCAGCGCTTTCTGGAGAAGCCCACCTGGGGGCAGGTGTTCTCGGACACCGTCAACACCGGCGTCTACGTCGTGCAGCCCGAGGTGCTAGCCGAGTTCAAGGCGGGCGAGTCGCACGACTGGTCGGGCGACATCTTCCCCGCGCTGCTGGAGCGCGGAGCCCCGCTGTACGGCTGGGTTGCCGACGGCTACTGGGAGGACGTCGGCACCCTCGAGAGCTACCTCAAGGCCCAGGCGGACGTGCTGACCCGGCGGGTCCAGGCAGACATTGACGGCTTCGAGGTCTCGCCGGGGATCTGGGTCGCCGAGGGGGCCGAGGTGGATCCGGATGCGATCCTGACCGGGCCGCTGTGCATCGGCGACTACGCCAAGATCGAAGGCGGCGCACAGCTGCGCGAGTACACCGTCGTCGGCAGCAACGTGGTGGTGAAGGAAGGCGCGTTCCTGCACCGCGCAGTCGTGCACAACAACGTCTACGTGGGTCTCGGCGCTACCCTGCGGGGCTGCGTGATCGGGAAGAACACCGACGTTATGGCCGGCGCGCGGGTGGAGGAGGCGGCTGTCGTCGGCGACGAGTGCGTGATCGAGCCTGAGGCTTATATTTCGTCGGGGGTGAAGGTCTACCCGTTCAAGACCATCGAGGCCGGCGCCGTCGTCAACACCAGCGTCATCTGGGAGTCACGGGGCCAGCGCACGCTATTCGGCCCGCGCGGGGTATCTGGCCTGGTGAACGTCGAGATCACGCCGGAGCTGTGCGTCCGGCTCGCGAGCGCCTACGCCACCACGCTGCGCAAGGGCGCGGTGGTCACCACCTCCAGGGACGTATCCAGGGCAGCCAGGGCGCTGAAGCGGGCGGTGCACGGCGCGCTGAACGCCAGCGCGATCAACGTGGTCGACCTGGAGGCCCAGCCGCTGCCAGTGGCCAGGTTCGAGACCGGGCGCAACGAGTACAGCGGCGGCATCGCCCTGCGCACCACGCCGGGCGACCCCCAGTCCATCGACATCATCTTCTTCGACGAGCAGGGCGCCGATCTGTCCGAGGGGGCCCAGCGCAAGCTCGAGCGCGTATTCTCCCGGCAGGAGTACCGCCGCGCTTTCCCCGGCGAGATTGCCGAGCTGACCTACCCGCCGCGCGTCATCGAGGCCTATACCCGCGAACTGCTGCGCTGCGTGGATATGACCGGCGTGCGGGGAGCCGGGCTGAAGGTGGTCGTCGATTGCGCTGGCGGCACCGCCTCGCTGGTGCTGCCCCTCCTGCTCGGCAAGATCGGCGTCGAGGTGCTCACCGTCAACAACCGGCTCGATGAGGCGTCGCCCACCCAGTCGGTAGCCCAGGTACGCGCGGGCATGCACCGGCTTTCCGAGCTCGTGGCCTCGTCGGGCGCTGCGTTCGGCGTCCGGTTCGATCCTGTCGGGGAGCGGATCACGCTCGTGGACGACAAGGGCGCGCTGGTCAGCGACGACCGGGCGCTGCTCGCGGTCCTCGACCTGATCGCCGCCGAGCGGCGGACCGGCCGGGTAGCCCTGCCGGTCACCACCACCAGGGTCGCCGGGCAGGTCAGCGACTACCACGGCGTGTCGGTCGACTGGACGCCGACATCGCTGCACGGCCTGTACGAGGCCACGGCCGCACAGGACGTGATCTTCGCCGCCGACGGCCGGGGCGGCTTTGTCGTACCGGAGTTCTCCCGGTCCATCGATGGCATCGCGGCGTTCACCCGGCTGATCGGCCTGGTGGCCAGAACGCGCCTGACCCTTAGCCAGATCCAGGCGCGGATCCCGGCAGTCTGCCTGCTCAAGCGTTCGATGCCGACGCCCTGGGCCGCGAAGGGCATGGTGATGCGCACCGTGGTCGAGGCCGCCGGGGACCGTCCCATCGATACCACCGACGGCGTCCGGGTCGTGGAGCCCGACCGGGGCTGGATTCTGGTCCTGCCCGATCCCGCGGACGCCGTGACGCACATCTGGGCGGAAGGCACAGACGCGGACACGGCCCAGTCCCTGCTGGACGAGTGGGCAGCGGTTGTCGAGCGGGCCGGCCGCTAGCCGGCCGGAGCATGCTGAGTGCCGGCGCGAAAGGCCCCTGGCGTGAGAGAATCGCCGACATCGTTAGCTAGGCGTCCGGCGGAGGTGTTGCCCTGATGTGGCGGAGGCGTCGCGGGCGCGCCCAGTCGGGGTCGGAGCGGCCGGAGACACCCGCTCGCGGCAGCATAAGGCGGGCGTGGCGCTTGGACCGGCGCCGCTCGCCGCAGGTAGCTTTGACGATGGCACCAGATTTTGCCCGGCGCGGCACATCTACTGGCCTGATTCCCGCCCAGAATGCGGGGCCAATGAACGGGAGGCTAGGCACAGATATGCCCAGCGTCTATTGCACCGTGTGCGGTGCGGCCAACCCAGAGGACGCGCGCTTTTGCTCGCAGTGCGGCACCCCGCTGCAGCGGGGCCAGGGCGAGCGGGCCGGCGAGACGACCTCCATGATTTCCCTGGCCGGTCCCGAGGTCTCGGAGGCGGAATTCACCGACGAGTCGCTGGCCGACGCGGCAACGGTCGACGCCCTGCCCGCCGGAACCGCCTTGCTCGTCGTCCGCCGCGGACCGAACGCGGGCAGCAGGTTTCTGCTGGACAGTGATCTGACGCTGGTCGGACGCCACCCTGACAGCGACATTTTCCTCGACGACGTGACCGTGTCGCGGCGGCATGCCGAGTTCTACCGGCAGGGCGGCCTGTTCACCGTCCGCGACGTCGGCAGCCTCAATGGCACGTACGTGAACCGCGACCGCATCGAGGAAACGAGCCTGAGCGGCGGTGATGAGGTTCAGATCGGCAAGTTCCGGCTGGTCTTCCTGCTGAGCCCGCGCTCTCAGGCGGAGCATCTGGCAGGCACGTAGGTACCGGCATGAACGCTCAGCCCGCGCGTTCTCATCTCGGCATCGGCGAGGTGCTGGCCCGGCTGCGCCCGGAGTTCCCCGACATTACGGTTTCCAAGATCCGCTTCCTGGAATCGGAGGGGCTGATCGAGCCGGCCAGGTCACCGTCTCGTTACCGCCAGTTCGACGATGGCGACGTGCAGCGGCTCCGCTACATCCTGACGGCCCAGCGGGATCAGTACCTGCCGCTGCGGGTGATCAAGGAGCAGCTCGCGCGCTCTGGCCAGCCCGACGCTGCCGCGACCGCTGCGGCGGACCGCAGCGGCGGCCAGCCAGCAGGACACAGCGGGGTGCTGCTGAGCCGCCGTGAGCTGCTGGAGGCGGCCGGCATCGATGAGGACCAGCTGGCTGAGCTGGAGACGTACGGGCTCGTGCGCCGGACCGGACGCCAGTATGGCCAGGAAGCACTCGAGGTGGCAGGCACGGTGGCGGCACTGTCTGCTTATGGCGTCCAGGCCCGTCATCTGCGGGCGGTGCGGGCCGCGGCCGAGCGCGAAACGTCGCTCATCGAGCAGGTGATCGGGCCGACGCTGCGGCAGCGCAATCCCGGCGCCCGCGACAGCGCCAGCCGCACCGCCAGGGATATCGCCGCGCTCTCGCTCCGGCTGCACGGCGCGCTGGTCGAGAATGCCCTGGCTGAGGCCGGATTGCCCGCGCCGGAGCGACCCTGGCACCGCGCGCCCGGCACCGATGCCGCCGCCGCCGCCGCCCGGCCGGCAGGCGCCGCAGGGAGCGGCAGGCCGGGCGCACTGCCGGACGCGCTGGCAGACCACTCGACCAGGCGCGGCGTGGAGGGAGCCAGCGCATGACCAGCCAGGGCACCGGCCGACAGCCGCAGGCGCGGGTGTACGTTGAAAAAAGGCGTGCCCTGAAGCAGGGTCATAACTAAGGGCAGTGCGTGAGCGCGCGTGAGGACGGAGCCGCTGTGAGGCAGATGGAGGTCGTTGGCGTCCGGGTTGAGATGCCCACGAACCAGCCCATCGTCCTGCTGAAGGAAATGCAGGGGGAGAGGTACCTGCCGATCTGGATCGGCCCGATGGAGGCGACCGCGATCGCCTTTGCCCAGCAGGGCATGGTGCCACAGCGGCCGCTGACGCACGACCTGTTCCGCGACGTGCTCGAGGCCCTGGGCGTGCAGCTGAAGACCGTGAACATTACCGCGCTGCGGGACGGCATCTTCTTTGCCGACCTGATCTTCTCCAACGGCAAGGAAGTCAGCGCACGCCCGTCGGACTCGATAGCGCTAGCGCTGCGGACGGGCGCGGCCATCTTCGCTGCCGACGAGATCCTGGACGAGGCGGGAGTCGCGATTCCCGACGAGCAGGAGGACGAGGTCGAGAAGTTCCGCGAGTTCCTCGACACGATCACCCCGGAGGATTTCGGCCGGTCCACGTGATCTGCCCGGCTGACTGGTCGCGCACCGGGGAGCCGCTGGCGCCTCCCTGGTTTGTCACGACTGGTTACCGTTACCGCGACGCGCCGGAGGAGATCGTTGACGAGATCACCGGTATCGGCCTAGCGTGCGAGACGTGTACCCAGGCAGTTTGCTCCTGGGCCGGAGGTGGGCGTGGCAGTAACCAGGGGTGAAGGGCAGGCGCCGGGACTTCGCGGTGCGGCCGCCCGGCACGCCGACGAGCAGGGACTGCTTTTCGGTGATGAGCTAACCGTGCGCCCGGAAGACGTCGGCTATCGCGGGCCTGCCGCGTGCCGGGCAGCGGGCATCACGTACCGGCAGCTGGACTACTGGGCCAGGACCGCCCTGGTAGAGCCGAGCGTGCGGCCAGCCCGCGGTTCGGGCTCCCAGCGGCTCTATGGCTTCCGCGACATCCTGGTACTGAAGGTGGTCAAGCGACTGCTGGACACCGGGATCTCGCTGCAGCAGATCAGGACCGCGGTGGAGCACCTGCGCGAGCGCGGCCCGTCCGACCTGGCTCAGATCACGCTGATGAGCGACGGCGTCAGCGTCTACGAGTGCACGTCGCCCGACGAGGTCGTGGACCTGCTGCAAGGCGGCCAGGGCGTCTTCGGCATCGCGCTCGGCCGGGTCTGGCAGGAAGTCGAGGGCACCCTGGCTGACCTGCCCGCGGAGCGGGCGGAGGCCGACGACGACACCGGCAGCGGCCTGGCCGCAAGCGCCGACGAGCTGGCGAGGCGCCGGGCTCGCAGGACGGGCTAGCCGCAAGCTGCGGGCCTGCCGGTCAAAGCGACGGCCCTTCGGCGCACGGTACTCACCCTGATCTTCGTCCGGGTGTTCCGCTGGGACGACGTCTGACCTGGCCGCGCGGCGAGGAGTAACGGATTGCTTCCGTTGGCGAAAGCGGCCACAAGGTGCCCCGCTCAGGTAAGCTCGCTAGCGCTGACGACACCGTCCGGGAGAGTCCTCGCGCAGCCAGCGGGGCGCCGAAGGGGCAACCTCCCCGGAACCTCTCAGGCATCAAGGACCGGGCGGGATAAGCATCTCTGGAGTCTTCGCGAGGCCGCCTTGGCAGCACCGTTTTGGTACCACAGTCTTGGTAGCACTGCCTTGGTCGCACTGCGCGGCAACAGAGGGGGAGTCGGGCTGCCGCCCAGAGCGGCTGCCCGGACACCGCTCCCGCCTCAGGAGGCTCCCGTGAATTTCGCGCAACGCCACATCGGGCCGTCCGAGCCCGAGCAGCAGCGCATGCTCGCCGCGATCGGCTACTCCTCGCTCGACGAGCTCACCGCGGCCGCGCTTCCCGCGGGCATCACCGCCGACCGCGAGCTGAATCTTCCTGCCCCGCTGAGCGAGGAGCAGGCGCTGGCCGAGCTGCGCCGGCTGGCGGCCAGGAACCAGGTGCTCACCTCGATGATCGGCCTGGGCTACTACGGCACGACCACGCCCGCGGTCATCCGCCGTAATATCCTGGAGAACCCGGCCTGGTATACCGCGTACACGCCGTACCAGCCGGAGATCTCCCAGGGCCGCCTGGAGGCGCTGCTCAACTTCCAGACCATGGTCGAGGACCTGACCGCCCTGCCGGTAGCGGGCGCGTCGATGCTGGACGAGGCGACCGCCGCAGCCGAGGCAATGACGCTGGCCCGGCGGGCGGCGGGCAAGGGCACGGTCTTCCTCGCCGACGCCGACTGCCTGCCGCAGACGCTGGCGGTGCTCGCGACCAGGGCCGAGCCCCTCGGCATCACGCTGGTCGTCGGCGCAGTGACGCCGGAGCTGATCGCGGCGCAGCCCGAGGGAGAGCTGTTCGGCGTCCTGCTGCAGTACCCGGGCGCCAGCGGCCAGATCACCGATCTGGCACCGGCCATCGAGGCAGCCCGCGGCCGCGGCGCCCTCGCCGTCGTCGCCGCCGACCTTCTCGCGCTCACGCTGCTCAAGCCGCCCGGCGAACTCGGCGCGGATATCGCCGTCGGGACTACCCAGCGGTTCGGCGTGCCTATGGGCTTCGGCGGCCCGCAGGCCGGCTATATCTGCGTCCGGGACGCGCTGAAGCGCCAGCTGCCCGGCCGCCTGGTCGGCGTCTCGGTGGATGCCGACGGTCACCCTGCCTACCGGCTCGCGCTGCAGGCCCGCGAGCAGCACATCCGGCGGGAGAAGGCGACCAGCAACATCTGCACGGCGCAGGTGCTGCTCGCGGTGATTGCCGCAATGTACGCCTCCTATCACGGGCCGGACGGCCTGACCGCGATCGCCCGGCGCGTGCACGCCAGGGCCGCTGGTCTCGCCCGGACGCTAGATGAGCTTGGCTTCGAAACGGAGCATTCCGCGTTCTTCGACACCATCCGGCTGCGCGTGCCCGGCGGCGCTGCCGCGACGGTGCAGCGGGCCCGCAGCGCCGGCTACAACCTGCATCTGGCCGGCCCGGACGCGGTGCAGATCGCCTGCGACGAGACCACGACCGACGAGCAGCTGCAGGCCGTGGTCAGCGCGCTGACTGGCAAGGAGGTCGAACTCACTGCCGACGCCAGCCTGGCCGCCGGCGTCGAGGCGCTGCCCGGCGGGCTGCGGCGGACCAGCGAGTTCCTCACCCACCCGGTGTTCTCCCGGCACCGCAGCGAGACCGCCATGCTGCGCTACCTGCGCCGGCTTGCCGACATGGACATCGCGCTGGACCGGTCGATGATCCCGCTCGGATCGTGCACGATGAAGCTGAACGCGGCGGCCGAGATGGAGCCCATCACCTGGCCGGAGTTCGCCAATCTGCACCCCTTCGCGCCCGCCGAGCAGGCAGCCGGGTACCTCGAGCTGATCGCCGGCCTGGAGCGGTCACTGGCGGAGATCACCGGCTATGACAAGGTCACCGTCCAGCCCAATGCCGGGTCGCAGGGCGAGCTGACCGGGCTGCTGGCCATTCGCGCTTATCACCGCGCCCGCGATGAGCCGCAGCGGACCGTTTGCCTGATTCCCGAGTCCGCGCACGGCACGAACGCAGCCTCCGCCGTGCTGGCCGGCCTGAAGGTGGTGGTCGTCAAGTGCGGCACCGACGGCGCCATCGACCTCGGCGACCTGCACGCCAAGCTCGAGGAGCACGCGGGCGCCATTGCGGCGATCATGCTGACCTACCCGTCCACCAACGGCGTCTTCGAGGAGACCGTCACTCGGGTGTGCGATGACGTGCACGGGGCCGGCGGCCAGGTCTATGTCGACGGCGCCAACCTGAACGCGCTCGTGGGACTGGCCAGGCCGGGCAGCTTCGGCGCCGACGTGTCGCACCTGAACCTGCACAAGACCTTCTGCATCCCGCACGGCGGCGGCGGCCCCGGCGTGGGGCCGGTCGGGGTCCGGGCCCACCTCGCGCCGTTCCTGCCCGGCCACCCGATGCTCGGCGCCGCGTCGAACAGCGCCGCGTCGAACAGCGCCGCGTCGAACAGGGCGGCATCAGACAACACCGGATCGAACGGCCCGGTGGCGGCCGCGCCCTACGGCTCGGCCGGGATCCTGCCGATCTCCTGGGCCTACATCGCGATGATGGGCGCGCAGGGGCTGCGCCGCGCTACCGGGGTCGCGATCCTGTCCGCCAACTATGTGGCGAAGCGGCTCGACCCGTACTTCGGCGTGCTCTACACCGGCCGCGGCGGCCTCGTTGCGCACGAATGCATCCTCGAACTGCGGCCGATCACCAGCCGGACTGGGATCACCGCCGAGGACGTGGCAAAGCGCCTGATCGACTACGGCTTCCATGCCCCGACGATGTCGTTCCCGGTCGCCGGCACGCTGATGGTCGAGCCGACCGAGAGCGAGGACCTGGCCGAGCTCGACCGGTTCTGCGACGCGATGATTAGCATCGCGGGCGAGATCGCGAAAGTCAGTTCGGGCGAGGTCGACGGGCACGACAACCCGCTGAAGAACGCGCCGCACACCGCGGCGATGCTGATCGCGGCCGACTGGAAGCACGGCTATGAGCGCGCGGAGGCGGCCTACCCCGGCGGCGGCGACCGGCGCTTCAAGTACTGGCCGCCGGTGCGCCGGATCGAGGGGGCCTACGGCGACCGGCACCTGGTCTGCGCGTGCCCGCCGCCGGAGGCATTCCAGGACTAGTGTCGCCGAGCGTTTCCCAACATGGCGGGCCAGGCATAGGCGGCAAGCCGGACATATCCCGCTCGGCCGATGGCGCTTTTCCATGATCCGGTGAGATTTGGCGTGCTATCCGCTTTCTTTACCCGGATCATGAATCGGCGGGCCGTACGCCGCGATGTCAGGCTCGCGAGCGGCCCGACGGGATGGTGCGGCCCTTCCACTCGCCCCCCCGGCCGCCGTAATGCCGCAGGGCCGAGTCCACGGTCATTGCCGCATACAGGGCGGCGATGAGCGGCAGGGACGGCGCCCGCAGCGGCGAGAGCCGGTACAGCCTCAGCATCGGCAGGTAGGTGACCGACATGATTGCCCAGCCTGCCAGGCCGGCCGCGGTGAGCCACACCGCTGCTTGGCCAGCGCCGCCGGACGGGCCGCCAGCGGCGATCAGGGCGGCCACGCCCGCCAGCGCGGCGGCCGGCGGCAGCAAATACAGCCACGCCAGTCCGACGACCGTCCCGGTCAGCGCCGCCAGCGAGTAGTGCAGCTGGGTATAGGCGCTGCGGGCGACCATGTCCCAGACGTCGCCCAGCGCCGGGTAGGGCCGGCGGCTCCGCACGTCGGTGCTCAGCCCGAGCCAGCAGCTGCCGGGCGGCTGCGCGGACTTCAGCAGGCGGCCGAGCGCGACGTCATCGATGCGAGCGCCGCAGATGCGCTCCAGGCCGCCGGCTGCGGCAAGGGCGCGGCGGTGCACCAGCATGCAGCCCCCGGCCGCCGCCGCAGTCCGCCCAGCGGGCCTGTTCACCCGCCGGAACGGGTACAGCTGAGCGAAGAAGTACACGAACGCGGGGACCAGCATCCGCTCCCAGAACGCGTCGGCGCGCAGCAGCGCCATCTGCGAGACCAGCACCCGGTTTCCCGCCTCGGCGGCCCGCACCAGCGCAGTGAGAGTTCCCGGCGCGTAGCCGATGTCAGCGTCGGTGAGCAGCACGTAGTCAGCGGCGCCCGCGGCCCGCAGCCCCTGCTCCATCGCCCACACCTTGCCGGCCCAGCCGTGCGGCGTGGGGCTGCCCGAGACGACCCGCAGCCGCCCGGCGGCACTGCCGGGGCGCTCATATTGACGGCCAGCCCCGTCCGGGGCGGCACGGCCCGGGGCGGCACGGCCCAGGGCAGCCGCGACGTCGGCCGTGCCGTCCGTGCTGTCGTCGTCGACCAGGACGACTTCGAGCGATCCCTGGTAGTCCTGCGTCAGCAGGGACGGCAGTGTCTGAGGCAGCACGGCGGCCTCATCCCTGGCGGATACGACGGCAACCACGCTCGGCCAGGCAGCCAGGCCGGACTGGCCCGGCTGCCCGGCCGGGAGCCGCTGGTCGGTGCGCCAGTAACCGCCGTGCCCGGTCAGCAGATACGCCCAGGCAGCCGCCGCGAGCAGGCTGGCGGCGATAGCGAAGTACACCAGCACAGCCTGGCATACGACATCCGATCGCCGGGTGAGCCAGACTGGTCGCTGCGCTGCCGCATAGCCAGGAGGAAGCAATGCACGAAATCACCGGCGCCGGCGCTTACACCCCGCCGGAGGCCGCGGCTCCTAACCACTGGGTCGACCATTTCCGGGTACCCGACCTGAGCGTCGGCACCTACTCGATCCCGCGCGGCGGCGCCGACGACCAGGACCCGCACACCGAGGACGAGATTTACGTGGTAACGTCCGGCCGGGCGCGGCTGGAGTCGGGCGGCCAGAGCCTGCCAGTCGGCCCCGGCTCGGTCGTCTACGTGGCCGCGGGCGAACTGCACCGCTTCACCGATGTCACCGAGGACCTGGCCTTGCTGGTGCTGTTTGCGCCCGCCTACGAGACGCGCAGCGGCCAGGCGCCGTGAGCTGACCGGTGGCCAGGACTGTGCCCGTGCCGGATACCGTGATCTGACCGGCGCCCGGCTGGCAACTCAGCCACCCGGAGTTGCCTGGCGCGGCCGGTCCGCGGCGCCTGCCCGCATAGAGTTGCTGTGTGGCAGATCCGGCGAGCTACCGGCCGGCCCCTGGCTCCATTCCCGAGTCACCCGGCGTCTACCGGTTCCGCGACGAACGCGGCCGGGTCATTTACGTCGGCAAGGCCAAGAGCCTCCGGTCCCGGCTGAGTTCCTACTTCGCCGATTTCGCCGGCCTGCACCCGCGCACCCAGACGATGCTGCGCTCTGCCGCCGGCGTTGACTGGACGGTCGTCACGACCGAGGTCGAGGCGCTGCAGCTGGAGTACTCCTGGATCAAGGAGTTCGACCCGCGGTTCAACGTCCGGTACCGGGACGACAAGAGCTATCCCTACCTGGCCGTGACCATGGACGAGGAATACCCGCGGGTCATGGTGATGCGCGGCGCGAAACGGCGCGGGGTACGGTATTTCGGCCCGTATTCACATGCCTGGGCGATCAGGGACACAGTGGACACGCTGCTGCGGGTGTTCCCGGTGCGGACCTGCTCAGCCGGGGTCTTCAAGCGGGCCGGGCAGATCGGACGGCCGTGCCTGCTGGGATACATCGGCAAGTGCTCGGCGCCGTGCGTGGACCGGGTCGATGCGGCCCAGCACCGTCAGCTCGCGGAGGAATTCTGCGACTTCATGGCCGGCCAGACCGGCAAGTTCATCAGGCGGCTGGAAACCGAGATGCGCCGGGCCGCGGGGGCGGAGGAGTACGAGCGCGCGGCGCGGCTGCGCGACGATATCCAGGCACTGCAGCGCGCGCTCGAGAAGCAGGCGGTGGTGCTGCCCGACGGCACCGACTGCGACGTCATCGCGCTCGCCGAAGACCAGCTTGAGGCCGCCGTGCAGGTCTTCTACGTGCGCGGCGGCCGGGTCCGCGGTCAGCGCGGCTGGGTAGTGGACAAGGTCGAGGACGTCAGCAGCGCCGAGCTCGTCGAGCAGTTTCTCGGCCAGGTCTACGGCGATGACCGGGTCGCGAACGACACCGGGCCGGCCGCCGTCGGATCCGCTTCCGCGGCCGCCCGCGGCGGTCCGCGGGCGGGCAGGAAGCGGCCGGGCAGCGCGGCCGGGACTGGCGCGATACCGCGCGAGATCCTCGTGCCGGTAGCACCGCCGGAGGCGGCGGCCGTCGAGGAGTGGCTCGCTGCACGCCGCGGCAGCCGGGTCAGCCTCCGGGCGCCGCAGCGCGGGGACAAGAAGGCCCTGCTGGAGACCGTCGCCAGGAACGCGGCGCAGTCCCTGGTCCTGCACAAGACCCGGCGGGCCAGCGACCTGACCACCCGCAGCCGCGCCCTGCACGAGATCCAGGAGGCGCTCGGGCTCGACGACGCGCCGCTGCGGATCGAGAGCTACGACGTCTCCAACCTGCAGGGCACTCACGTGGTCGCATCGATGGTGGTGTTCGAGGACGGCCTGGCCCGCAAGTCGGAGTACCGCAGGTTCGCCATCAAGGGCCTGGACGGCACCGATGATGTCGCCGCCATCCGCGAGGTGATCGGCCGCCGGTTCCGGCGCTACCTGCAGGAGCGCGACGAAGCCGGCCAGCGCGACGCAGTCGCTGATGCCGCCGCCGCCGCGGTCAACGGCGAGCCACCAGCCCGGCGGAAATTCGCCTACCCGCCTAACCTGCTCGTGATCGACGGCGGCCATGGCCAGGTCAGCGCGGCAGTGCAGGCGCTGGAGGAGCTGGGCATCGTCGATGTCTCGGTCTGCGGACTGGCCAAGCGGCTGGAGGAAGTCTGGCTGCCGGGCGAGGACAGCCCGGTCATCCTGCCGCGTAGCAGCGAGGGCCTGTACCTGCTGCAGCGGGTGCGGGACGAGGCGCACCGGTTCGCAATCACCTACCACCGGAAAAAGCGCGGCGCGGCGCTCACGGTCAGCGAGCTCGACGGAGTGCCGGGCCTGGGCCGTTCCCGGCGGGCGACGCTGCTTCGGCACTTCGGCTCGGTCCGCCGGCTAAGCGAGGCGTCGGCCGAGCAGATCGCGGGGCTGCCGGGCATCGGCCAGCGGACCGCCGAAGCCGTCGTCGCCGCGCTGCAGGCCGGCCAGCACAGCGCCGGCCAGCACAGCCAGGCACCCGCGGACGGCGCCGCCAGGGCGGACCAGGCGGGGAGCCGGGACATGGCAGGGCACGCTTCGAACGCAAACGCCACGGGGGGCAGATGAGACCAGAGGACGGCACGCCGGAAATCGTCATCATCACCGGACTGTCCGGAGCGGGCCGGAGCACAGCGGCCAAGTCGCTGGAGGACCTCGACTGGTTCGTGGCCGACAACCTGCCGCCTGACCTGCTGCCGATGATGACCGACCTGGCCAGGCGGGCCAAGGACGCGGTGCCCAGGCTCGCGGCCGTGGTCGACGTGCGCAGCCGTGCGTTCTCGACCGACCTGAAATCGACCATCGTGGAAATGGACCGCCGCGGCGTCCGGCCGTACGTGGTATTCCTCGAGGCCAACGACGAAACGCTCGTACGCAGGTTCGACAGCGTCCGGCGCCCGCACCCGCTGCAGGAGACGGGCCGGGTGATCGACGGGATCGCCGCCGAGCGGGAGCAGCTCAGGGGACTGAGCGCGGCGGCAGATCTGGTGATCGACACCTCCGGGCTCAACGTGCACGAGCTCCGGGCCCGGATGCGCGAAAGGTTCAGCGGCGACGCCGAAACCGGCACACGGGTCAACGTGGTCTCGTTCGGCTTCAAATACGGCCTGCCAGTCGACGCCGACACGGTCGCTGACTGCCGGTTCCTGCCAAATCCGCACTGGGTGACCGAACTCGCCCCGCTGACCGGTCAGGACGAGCGGGTCAGGGACTACGTGCTCAGCCAGCCTGGCGCCGCCGACTTCCTGCGCGCCTACGTCGAGATGGCGCAGATCACGCTGGCAGGCTATGAGCGGGAAGGCAAGCATTTCGCGCTGCTGGCCCTCGGCTGTACGGGCGGAAAGCACCGCAGTGTCGTGATAGCCGAGGAGATCGCCGCCCGGCTCGCCGGAACCCGTCCTGGCGTGCGGGTGGCGCACCGGGACCTGGGGCGCGAATGACGGCGATGAGGGACGACGGCGGGGACGCGGCCGAGAGGCTCGCGGCGCGGACCGGAGCGGGCAGGCCGCTGAGCCGCAACGTGGTGGCCCTCGGCGGCGGGCACGGGCTGCATGCGTCGCTGTCGGCGCTGCGGCGCGTCACCCGGCAGCTGACTGCGATCGTGACAGTCGCCGACGACGGCGGCTCGAGCGGCAGGCTGCGCCGCGAGTTCGGCGTGCTGCCGCCCGGCGACCTGCGGATGGCGCTGGCCGCCCTGTGCGGTGACGATGCCTGGGGCACCACCTGGAGCAGGGTCGTGCAGCATCGCTTCAGCGGCGACCAGGACCTCGGCGGCCATGCAGTCGGCAATGTCCTGATCGTTGCGCTGTGGGAACTGCTCGGCGACACCGTGCAGGGCCTGGACTGGGTCGGCCGGCTGCTCGGCGCGCACGGCCGGGTGCTGCCGATGGCGTCGGTACCGCTGGACCTGGTTGCCGAAGTCGAAGGGGCAGATCCGGGCAGTCCGGACGAGGTGACCACCGTTCACGGTCAGGTCGCCTGCGCATCGGCTAGCGGGCGGGTACGGTCGGTGTCACTGATACCCGCCGACCCGCCTGCGTGCCCGGAGGCCGTGGCCGCAGTCGGAGCGGCGGACTGGATCGTCCTCGGGCCCGGCTCCTGGTTCACCAGCGTGATCCCGCATCTGCTGATCCCGGAACTCGCCAGCGCGCTGGTGAGCGCCAGGGCGCGCCGGCTCGTAGCGCTGAACCTGGCGCCGCAGCCGGGGGAGACCGCGGGGTTCTCCCCGCACGCTCACCTGGAGGTGCTTGCCGATCATGCGCCGGAGCTGACCATTGACATCGTGCTCGCTGACGCCGCCGCGGTCGAAGGCACTACAGCCGAGCTAGAGAAGGCCGCCAGCCTTCTGGGCGGCAGGCTCGTGCTGGCTGACCTGGCCATGGGGGACGGGTCGCTGCGCCACGATCCGCGGCGGCTGGCGGGCGCGTTCGCACAGATTTTTGAGGGGGAATGGGGCTGATGGCACTGACTGGCCTGGTGAAAGACGAGCTCAGCCGCGTCAGCGTGGTCAAGCCGTGCTGCCGCAAGGCGGAGGTATCCACCTTGCTCAGGTTCGCCGGCGGTCTGCATCTGGCGGCCGGGCGAATCGTCGTGGAGGCTGAGCTCGACACCGGGGCGGTCGCTCGCAGGCTGCGCAAGGACATCGCCGAGGTATTCGGCCATGCCTCGGAGCTGATCGTGCTCGCGCCGAGCGGCCTGCGCAAGGGCAACCGCTACGTCGTGCGGGTGCACAAGGACGGCGACAGCCTGGCCCGCCAGACGGGCCTGGTCGACAGCAACGGCCGCCCCGTGCGCGGACTGCCGCGGCAGGTGGTCTCCGGCACGACGTGCGACTGCGAGGCCGCTTGGCGCGGCGCATTCCTCGCACATGGCTGCCTCACCGAGCCGGGGCGGTCAATGTCCCTGGAGATCACCTGTCCGGGTCCGGAGGCAGCGCTGGCCATGGTCGGCGCCGCGCGCCGGCTCAAGATTCACGCGAAGGCACGTGACGTGCGCGGCGTCGACCGGGTGGTGGTCAGGGACGGCGAGGCGATCAGCGCCCTGCTGACCCGGCTGGGCGCGCACGACAGCGTGCTGGCGTGGGAGGAGCGGCGGATGCGCCGGGAGGTCCGCGCGACGGCGAACAGGCTCGCCAACTTCGACGACGCCAATCTGCGCCGCAGCGCGCGCGCCGCGGTGGCCGCCGGGGCGCGCGTCGAGCGGGCGCTGGAGATCCTCGGATCGGAAGCGCCCGAGCACCTGATCGTCGCCGGCCAGCTGCGGATCAAGCACCGGCAGGCAAGCCTGGAGGAGCTCGGCCAGCTCGCCGAGCCGGCCCTGACCAAGGACGCGATCGCCGGCCGCATCCGACGGCTGCTCGCGCTGGCCGACCGGCGCGCGATGGACCTCGGGGTGCCCAATACCGAGGCTCACCTGACCGCCGACATGCTCGTCCCCTGACTGAGGCGGTACCGGTTGCCGGTCGCGCAGGCGCAATCCGCAGCTGGTGCCGCGCGGCCCGGAGGGGGAATGAGCGCGGGCCCCGGTTGCAGCCGCCGCAGCCGCAATGGCGCGAAAAGAGCCGAACGGCCCTGGTCCAGGATGGCTGCGTTGCTGTTAGGGTTTCCGTCGAACTCAGGCGCAGGCAACGCGGCCGCGAAATGATCGCAAAGGACAAGGAGTGGTCTTGCAGTGACTGTCCGGGTGGGGATCAACGGCTTCGGCCGCATCGGGCGCAACTTCTGGCGGGCTGTGCACTCCGGTGCCAGCGCCGCAGCCGGCATCGAAATTGTCGCAGCCAACGACCTGACCGACGCCGCGACCCTGGCGCACCTGCTGAAATACGACACGGTGCTGGGCACGCTCGACATCGATGTGAGCGCCGCGGGCGACGTCATCCGGGCCGGCGACCAGGAGATCCGCGTGCTGGCCGAGCGGGATCCCGCTGCGCTGCCGTGGGCCGATCTCGGCGCGGACGTCGTGATCGAGTCCACTGGGCGCTTCACCAAGGCCGACGACGCGCGCAAGCACATCGAGGCCGGTGCCCAGAAGGTGATCATCTCCGCCCCGGCCAAGGGCGAGGACATCACGATCGTCATGGGCGTGAACGACCGCGACTACGACCCCGCCGCGCACCACATCATCTCCAACGCCTCCTGCACGACGAACTGCGTCGCGCCGCTGGCCAAGGTGCTGCACGACAACTTCGGGATCGTCAAGGGCATGATGACCACCATCCACGCCTACACCAACGACCAGGTCATCCTGGACTTCCCGCACAAGGACCTGCGCCGGGCGCGGGCAGCGGCGCAGAACATCATCCCGACGACCACCGGAGCGGCGCGGGCCACCGCGCTGGTGCTGCCCGAGCTCAAGGGCAAGCTCGACGGGCTGGCGATGCGGGTGCCGGTCATGGACGGCTCGGTCACCGACCTTGTTCTGCAGCTCGGCCGCGAAGTAACGGCCGACGAGGTCAACGCCGCCTACCGGGCCGCCGCCGACGGACCGCTCAAGGGCTACCTGCACTACACCAGCGACCCGGTCGTCTCCTCCGACATCGTCGGAACGCCGTACTCGTGCACCTTTGACTCCTCGCTCACGATGGCGGCCGGCGACCAGGTCAAGGTCATCGGCTGGTACGACAACGAATGGGGTTACTCCAACCGGCTCGTCGACCTGACCGCGCTGGTCGGCGCGCAGCTGGCGGCCCGATCATGAGGGGAATCGAGGACCTCGACGTCGGCGCCCGCGGCGTCCTGCTCAGGGCCGACCTGAACGTCCCGCTCGACGGCACCAGCATTGCCGACGACGGCCGGATCAGGGCCAGCCTGCCGACGATCACCGACCTGACGCGGCGGGGCGCGCGGGTAATAATCTGCGCGCACCTGGGCCGGCCCACCGGCGGCAGTTACGCCGAGCGCGCCGCAGCCGGACCGTCGCTGGCACCGGTGGCTGCCCGGCTCGGCGAGCTGCTCGGCCAGCCAGTCCAGCTCGCCGACGATGTGGCGGGCGAGTCGGCAGCCGCGGTCGCAGCAAGCCTGCAGGACGGCGAGGCAGCACTGCTGCAGAACGTCCGGTTCGAGCCCACCGAGACCAGCAAGGACGACGCGAAGCGCGGTGAGCTGGCCGCCCGGCTCGCCGCCCTGGCGCAGCTGTATGTCGGCGACGGCTTCGGCGCGCTGCACCGCAAGCACGCCAGCGTCTATGACGTGCCCGGCCTGCTTCCGCACGCCGCGGGCAAGCTGGTGCTGGCCGAGGTCGCCGTACTGCGGCGGCTGACCCATGATCCCGAGCGCCCTTACGTCGTGGTACTCGGCGGCGCCAAGCCGTCCGACAAGCTCGCCGTGATCGCCAACCTGCTGGCCAAGGCGGACCGGGTGGTCATCGGCGGCGGGATGTCCTACACCTTCCTGGCGGCGCAAGGGTATGAGGTCGGCCGCTCGCTGCTGGAAGCCGACCAGCTCGATCGTGTCACCGACGTGCTGAAAGAGGCCGACCGGCGCGGCGTGGAAATTGTCCTTCCCGTCGACCTCGTCGGCGCGACGCACTTCGCAGCGGACGCCCAGCACGATATCTTCCCGGTGGCCAGCTTCCCCGCCGACCGGGAGAGCATGGATATGGGCCCGCAGACCCGCGCGCTGTTCGCCAGCAAGCTCGCCGACGCCAGGACAGTGTTCTGGAACGGCCCGGTCGGGGTTTTCGAGTTTCCCGCCTTCTCGGCGGGCACGCTGGCAGTCGCTCAGGCCATCAGCAACGTGCAGGGACTGACGGTCGTCGGCGGCGGAGACTCCGCCGCCGCCGTTCGGCGCCTTGGTTTTCCCGAAGGTGCGTTCAGTCACATCTCCACCGGCGGCGGCGCCAGTCTCGAATATCTCGAGGGCGCTACGCTGCCGGGACTCGCAGCATTGGAGGCGTCCGCGTGACCGGGCCGGATGCGGGCCGCAAGCCGCTGATCGCCGGCAACTGGAAGATGCACAACACGCACTTCGAGGCACTGGCGCTGACGCAGAAGCTCGCCTTCACGCTGACCGCGAAGGATTTCGACGCCGCCGACGTAGCCGTGCTGCCGCCGTTCACCGCGCTGCGCAGCGTGCAGACCCTGACCGAGGGGGACAAGCTGCGGCTGACCTATGGGGCGCAGGACATCTCGGCGCATGACGAGGGCGCCTACACCGGCGAGGTTTCCGGCAAGATGCTGGCCCGGCTTGGCTGCAGCTACGTGCTGGCGGGCCACTCGGAGCGCCGACAGTACCACCATGAGGACGACGCGCTGGTCAATGCCAAGGTCAAGGCCGCGCTGCGGCACGGCCTCGTGCCGGTGCTGTGCGTGGGGGAGCCGCTGCCCGTCCGGCAGGCCGGCGACCAAATAGCGCACACGCTGAGTCAGCTGGACGGCAGCCTGGCCACGCTGACGGCTGCCCAGGTAGCCGGCCTCGTCGTAGCTTATGAGCCGGTATGGGCGATTGGGACTGGTGAGGTTGCGACTCCGGCGGACGCGCAGGAGGTCTGCGGCGCGATCCGAGACCGTATTTCCGCTCTTCACGGGGGCGGGGCGGCCGCAGGAGCGCGTATTCTGTATGGCGGGTCAGTGAAGCCCGATAACATGCCCGCGATTATGGAGCAGCCGGACATCGACGGTGCGCTAGTAGGGGGCGCGAGCCTCGATGCTGGCGATTTTGTCGGGATCTGCCGGTATCGTGAGTCGACCGTGCAATCCTGAGCAGAGCGCCCGGAAAGATGAGAAGACGTGGTCATCGCAATTTCCATCGTCCTGATCATTACCAGCCTGCTCATGGTCCTGCTTGTCCTGCTGCATAAGGGGAAGGGCGGCGGCCTCTCCGACTTGTTCGGCGGCGGCATCTCGTCGAACCTCGGCTCGTCGTCGGTCGTCGAGCGGAATCTGGACCGGATCACGATCTTCACCGGCGTTCTGTGGTTCCTGTGCATCGTGGTGCTCGGCCTGCTCGAGAACCGCTAGCGTCCCGCGCAGGCACGGGCAGTCGCCGGATCAGCGCGTCATATAGGCAAGGGGTGAGCAGTGAGTAGTGGCAACGCCATTCGCGGCAGCCGTGTCGGAGCGGGGCCGATGGGCGAGGCCGAGCGCGGCGAAGCAGCGCCGCGTGTGCGGGTCTCCTTCTGGTGCTGCAACGGGCACGAGACCAAGCCGAGCTTCGCGAGCGACGCCGCGGTACCCGATACCTGGGACTGTCCGCGCTGTGGCTTCCCGGCCGGCCAGGAGGAGGCGAACCCGCCGGCCCCGCCGCACGCCGAGCCCTACAAGACGCACCTCGCTTACGTGAAGGAGCGCCGTAACGATACCGACGGCGCCGCCATCCTCGCGGAAGCACTGCAGCGGCTCCGCAAGGGCGCCTGACCACGCCGTCCTGCGTCAGGGCACGCTGACCTTTGGTCAGTGCCCCCAATGCCCTGTTTGTATGCCCGCGCTGTATCTGCGCCGGCGCACCGTCAGTGCGCGAAGCCGCTGCGCTGCTTGCCCGGCAGCAAGGGCGCCGGCGGCTGCGGCAGTGCGGCAAGCGCCTCGGTCTGCTGCCGCAGATCCGCCAGCAGCAGGTCGGCCATGTCCAGGCTGAAGCCGTTGCGGATAACGATCCTGATTACGGCGACGTCCTCCAGGTTCGCCGGGAACGTGTAGGCGGGCACCAGCCAGCCCCGCTGCCGCAGCCGCTCCGAGACGTCGAAGACCGAATATCCCGCCGCGTCAGGGTCGCGCAGCTTGAAGGCGAATACCGGCAGGTCGCTGCCGTCGGAGAGCAGCTCGTACGGGCCCAGTCCGGCGATCCGGGCGGACATGTGCCGGGCTATGTCCTGGCAGGCCTGCTGAACGCGGCGGTAGCCGTCGAACCCCAGCCTGATGAAGTTATAGTACTGAGCGGCGATATGCGCGCCCGGCCGGGAGAAATTCAGCGCAAAGGTCGGCATCTCGCCGCCGAGGTAGTTGACCCGGAAGACCAGGTCGTCGGGCAGGCACGCGGCATCCCGCCAGACAATCCAGCCAACTCCCGGGTACACGAGCCCGTACTTGTGGCCGGAGGCGTTGATCGACGCCACCCGGCGCACGCGGAAATCCCATGCCAGGTCCGGCCGCAGGAAGGGCGCGACGAAGCCGCCTGAGGCGCCGTCCACGTGCACCGGGACATCGACCCCGGTATCGGCCTGGAGCCGGTCCAGGTGCGCGCTGATCTCACTGACCGGCTCGTAGCTGCCATCCATCGTGGAGCCCATGATCGCCACGACGCCGATCGTGTTCTCATCGCAGTGCGCGGCGGCTTCGGGCCCGGTCAGGTGCAGCCGGCCCGCCTCCATCGGCACCAGCCGCGGCTCGACCTGCCAGTAGCGGCAGAACTTGTCCCAGCAGACCTGCACGTTCGAGCCCATCACCAGGTTCGGCCTGTCGGTCGCAGCGCCGACTGCGCGCCGGCGGGCGCGCCAGCGCCACAGCAGGGACATGCCGCCGAGCATGCAGGCCTCGCTGGACCCGGTGGTCGAGCAGCCTGTCGCCGCTGCCGGGTGGCCCTGCTGGCCGCCGCCGGCCCCGGCCGGGGCATGCCAGAGCTCGGCGAGCATGTTGACGCACCGCAGCTCAAGCTCGGCGGTCTGCGGATACTCGTCCTTGTCGATCATGTTCTTGTCGAAGCACTCGGACATCAGCTGCGCTGCCTGCGGTTCCATCCACGTCGTCACGAACGTGGCGAGGTTGAGCCGGGCATTGCCATCCAGGATCAGCTCATCGCGGACCACCTGCAGCGCGGTGTCGGGCAGCATGCTGCCGCGCGGCAGCCGGTAGCGCGGCACCGATTCATCCCGCAGCCGGACATACACCGGATTGATGTCAAGCTCAGCCTCAAGTGTCGACTCATCGACTTTCGGGTGAAGTGCCATGTCGTGCTCCCTTTTCCGGGCCTGGGCGATCCTGCCGGAGCACCCTCAGGCGTTGTCGTCGCGCCGCAGATAGCGGCAGAGCAGGTATCCCTCATCCTCGAGCACATGCGCCAGCCGCAGGCCGGTCAGCGCGCCGGGCCCGGCGCCGGGCCTGCCCGGCAGACTAGCCTGCGGACCGGTCCCGTGGTCCCGGGGCGCGGCGACGATCCGGCCCGCTGATCCGCCCGCCAGCACCGGGCTGTAGGTGAGGCACAGCTCGTCCAGCATGCCGCCAGCGATGATCTGGGCAAGCAGGCCGGGGCCGCCCTCGACCAGGATCCGCCGGTATCCGCGCCCGGCCAGGGCCGCGATGGCCGCGGCCGCGGTGATGACCTGCTGCCCGGCCACGATGACCTCCGCGCGCAGCGAAACGGCCGTCACCAGGTCAGGGGCAGCAGCCTCAGTCGTCAGCACGATAGTCCGCGCCAGGCCGGACGCCGCGGCGAGCAGGCCGCTGCCCGGATCGAGGTCCAGCGCCCGGGTCAGCACCGCGATCGGCGGCGTCGGCGCACGACCAGCGCGCAGCTGCGGCCAGACCTCGGCCGGCCGCACCGGCCGGTACCGCTCTGCTCTTGCTGTTCCCGCGCCGACCAGGATCACGTCGGCAAGGCTGCGGAGCACCGAGAACACCCGCCGGTCGGCCGCGCCGGACAGGCTGCCTGACTTGCCGTCCGCCGCCGCGGCCCCGTCGGCACTGGCGACCATGTTGGCGCGCAGCCAGGGGCGCTCGCCCGGCTCGGGATAGGCGTACAGGCGGCCGAGGGCCGGGCCGGCATCAGCGCCGACCTCGTGGCCGGGCGGCGGCGCCGGAAAGATCTGCTGCACGGGCAGCAGTCAACCAGAACCAGGGTGCTGCGGCTGAGCAGCCCCAACGGTGACTGCGGAAAAGCCGGCGGAAAACCGGGGTGAAGGCATCGGCGCGGACCGCGGATGTCCGATACCGGGCGATCTCGTCCGATCAAAGTCAGCACATTGCACATTGCAATAGGTGCAAGATGGGCACGGCGTGCCCAAGGCGGGCACGGCGGGCGGAACGAGAGGAGCACGGTGCAATATGCTGCGCTTGCCGTCTGGTGCTGCACTGCGTGCTTCGGCGTCTACCTATTAGCTGTCTGGCTGTCACGCGGCGGCCTGCGCCAGCAGTCCACCAGGATCACGGTATTCCCCGCGGTGCTGATATTTGCCCACCCCGGGCTGGCCACGACCGGCCTGTCGTTCTGGCTGGCCTATATCCTGACCAACCACATCGGCTTTGGCTGGATCAGCTTAGGCGTGCTCAGCGGCTCGGCGATGCTCGGCTTCCTCATGCTGACCAGGTGGCTGGTAGGGCGCGGCGGCCGGCACGCCAGGGGAGCGGAGCAGCATGTCCCTGCCGTGGTGGTAGTGGTGCACGGGGCAGCGGGCCTGACTACCTTCGCGCTGGTAGTGGCCGCGTTGACGCTGGCTGCACGGCCGCGTTAGGACGCCCTGGATGGGCGCGCCTGGCCGGCCGGGCCGTCCGCGGAGCGCAGCACCATGATGGAGCGGCCGGTCACGTCGACCGCCGCGCCGCTGGGCAGCACCGGGGGCCAGCCGCCGGCGCCGGCGGCTGGCCGGCCCGGCGGCGCGGCCGTATCGACAACGGCATGCCAGCCGTGCGCGTGGTCGGCGTCGGGCAGGACGAACCGGACGGCGTCGCTGTGCGCGTTGAACAGCAGCAGGAAGTGCTTGTCGCGGACGGGCTCGCCGCGGGTGCCCGGCTCGGTGATGGCGTCGCCGTTCAGGAATACCGCCAGCGACCTGGCATAGCCCGAATTCCAGTCCGCATCGGTCATTTCCCGGCCGGACGGGGTCAGCCAGATGATGTCCCGCAGGCTGCCGCCGCCGGCCCGGGCGGGCAGCCCGCTGAAGAACCTGCGCCGCCGGAAGACCGGGTGCGCCCGGCGGAGCCGGGAAAGCGCGCGGGTGAAGTCAATCAGGTCCGCGTACTTGCCCGCGTTCTCCCAGTCCACCCAGGACAGCTCCGTGTCCTGGCAGTAGGCGTTGTTGCTGCCGCGCTGGGTGCGTCCCATCTCGTCGCCGGCGAGCAGCATCGGCACGCCCTGCGAGCAGAACAGCGTGACCAGGAAGTTCCGCACCTGGCGGGCACGCAGCTCGGTGACGGCCGGATCGTCGGACGGCCCTTCCGCGCCGCAGTTCCAGGACCGGTTGTCATCGGTGCCGTCCCTGTTGTCCTCGCCGTTGGCCTCGTTGTGCTTGCGGTGATAGCTGACCAGGTCAGCGAGGGTGAACCCGTCGTGGCAGGTCACGAAGTTCACCGACGCCACCGGCCGCCGGGCGCTGGTCTCGTACAGGTCGCTGGAGCCGGTCAGCCGCAGGGCGAACTCCGGCAGCGTCGCGGGCTCGCCCCGCCACAGGTCACGTACGCAGTCGCGGTACTTGCCATTCCATTCCGACCACAGCGGCGGGAACTTCCCGACCTGGTAGCCGCCTTCCCCGACATCCCACGGCTCGGCGATCAGCTTGACCTGCGAGACGACCGGATCCTGCTGGACCAGGTCGAAGAAG
>CABEAR010000339.1_pt1 | contig 51050 bp, 49 predicted proteins | sample 3422041 | NCBI WGS metagenome assembly CABEAR01 (sample SAMEA5534326, study PRJEB31848) | metagenome | biome: tundra; feature: field; material: soil | place: USA | collected 2013-05 | depth 0.15 m | reverse complement strand
CTGGGTGACAACCTCGGGGCCGGACGGGGGGCGGGTGACGGTGACACGCGCGGACAGCGGACGGACAAACGTGTCCGTTTGCCGGTGCCGGCCGCTCACCTCGTGACTGCCCTTGTCGCCGCGGGCGGCTGGTACACCCAGATCCGGTACTGGCCGATATTGCCATAGCTCATCTTCTTTACCAGATGATAAGCGGGCATTTTCGTAAGCTGACTGGCGATCTTTTCATCTAGCGCCGGAGTCGCGTTGAAGTTCAGCGCAATCACCGAGAAATAGCGCATCCGGAGGTAATACTGGAAAACAGGCCAGGAACCCGGCCGGCCCACCCCCCGCGAGCCAACGGAGTTTCCATTGGGTTTGCGGATATTCCAGGTGCTCGACCATCTTCGCCACTGCGCCCCGGCAGGCAGGTAATACTCGGGAACTGACGGGGTTTCCACCAGGAGGGGACCGCTGCTGTCATCCACAATGGGGCGCAGCACATTAATAAAATGCGACGTATTAGGCCAGTCAAACAGCACCCTGGCCTGAGTCAGCCCGATAGCTGCCGGGATGAGCAGCGCAGCCGCGCAGCCGCGCAGCCGCCTGCCGCGGCCGCGCGCCACGCACGCGGCCGGACGGTCTTGAGCAGCACGTCGATGGCATAGCCACCCGCGATCATGGCGAACCATGCGCCGAAGTCCACGTGCTTGTCCAGCGACGTCGTGGTATGGATGCGGGCTTGCTCCAGCGGCGCGAGCAGGCCCGTGCCGGCCAGTAGTACCAGCAGCAGTTTCTGCCAGCGGCTGCTTTGCTTTGCTATTCCCAGCGCCGCGCCCGCGGCCGCGAGGACCACGGCGATGCCGACCCACGCCCAGGATTCGCCGAGTACCTGGGCGACGGAATGGCCGCCCTCGATCCTGGTCAGCGTCGTCTGCCGGATCCCCACCGAGTAGTACAGCCCGGCGATCTTCACGACCACCGCGATAACCCCGGTCAGGCAGGTGATCAGGAGGGCAGCCCGGCGGACCGCTATCTTGCCGCCCGGTCGCGGGAACGCGCACAGGCAGGCCATGCCGATAACCGTCGGGTCGAATATCGCGGACGCATACTTCGCGGCGTTCGCGAGCGCCAGGGCGGCCGTCGCCGCGAGTATCCAGCCGGTGGAGTCCTCCCTGGTCCGGGCACCCGTCGCGAGCCACGCTGCGAGCGCCACCAGGAACAGCGACATCGCGTCGAAGGTGGCGAAGGCGCTGAGGTGCAGGGTCGGGCCGAGGATCGACCACACGCCCGCGGCGAAGAACGCGGCGCGCCTGCCGTAGAGCCGGGACGTCGTGCCCCATAGCAGGCTGGTCGCGCCGAGCATGAAGCACAGCGACAAGATCCGCGCGCCGAGCAGCCCGCCGATGCTGTCGGCCAGGGCCGCGATCGGCGGGTAGACGACCGGCGCGCCGGAGAAGAAAGTCGGGAACGCGGGGACCGGCCCCCCGTGCAGGAAGTGCGCTAGTTCCAGATGGCCGGCCCACAAGTACAGGGCCTCGTCCTAGAAACGCGGTGTTCACCCGGATCAGGTCGGCTGCCAGGACCGCCTGAACGGTCAGGATCGCCAGCAGCGGCAGCGGGATGAACGGCGGCCGCCGCGCACCCCGCTGCGATCCGCTGCGCCCGGCGGCCGGTGCGCTCGCCACCACTGGCTCGGCCGGGCGGGCTAGCGAGAGCAGCAGCCGAAGTCCGGCCGCCTGTCCCTCGGCCTGCCTCTCGGCCGCTGCCACCGCTGCCTCAGCGGCCGCTGTCTCAGCGACCGCCACCGAGGTCATGGTGGCAAGAGCCGCGGAGGCCTCAGCAACGCCGCCGTGGTGTCGCACTGGCATCTGGTGGCATGCCCTCCTAGCGCACTCGCGCTCAGACCCCCCCAGGGAACCGAGCCATATAGCTAACTGCAAGTCCTATCCCAGACGGACAGTTACGTTCACCAGTATCTAGACATCCAGTGCTGTCGTCTGGATTACCGCGATATCGAAATCAGTCAGTGACCGCGAGTCATACCGGCCAGCCATCAGAAGGGCTCCGGCAACGGCGCCGCAGAACGGCAGCAGCCGGCCAGACGGCAGATACCAGCTGGGCCGCTGAGCGCTCAGCCGCCGCTGCCCGGGCCTGCGATGAGATTGGCGGCCGCGGCCAGGATGACGGAGCCGAACACGCAGGACAGCACCGCGTGCCGCAGCGCCGTTGCCCGGATCGGCGTGCTCTGCAGGTTGGTGTCCGAGACCTGAAGAGTCATGCGTCAGAGCGAGATAGGCGAAGTCCCGATAGCTGGGCCGCTCCGGCTGACTGAAATTGACGCACCCCTCGGGGTCGGCGTAGTAAGGCAGTGCATAGCGCAACGTGATGATCGCATGCACGGTAAACCAGGACACCGCGACGCTGAGCAGCCCGAGCGCTGCCAGCAGGCCCTGGTCGGCGCCGTGCGCTGTGTGGGCGTGCACCAGCACGATCCCGACGGCCGCGAGGCTGGCGACGCAGGCGCTCAGGGTGAGAATGTCGCTGCTGGCCCGGCTCGTCCACCACTACGGCCGGCTCGCCAGCGCCGCCACACCGCCAGGATATGACGTAAGTCAGCCGGGATACGCGGCGTTCCAGGTCTCCAGGAATGCCGCGTCCCTTGCCGAGACGTCCGCGCGGAACATGGGGTGCAGCTCCATCGACGGCGAGTACTTGCTCGCCGGAACCGTGCGGCCGAGCGCCTCGGCCATGGCGCGCACATGGTGCGGGCCACCGCCGCAGCAGACGCCGATGTACTCGACCCCGAGGTCGCGCGCCGCCCGGGCAAAGAGCGCCATCTCCATGCGCGTGCACCCGAAGGGCTCCAGCGCGAGCGGGAAGACCCGCTCCACTCCCTCGGACCGCAGGCTCTCCATCGTGGGCGCATCCGGGATTGTCCGGTAGGGCACCGGCTGCGCGGCAACCGGGCCGTCGACGGTATCCCGGATCTGAGCCAGCAGCGGGAGCATCGTCTGCGGCCCGCGGTCGCAGTTGAGGCCGACGACCGCGGCGCCTTCGGCGGCGAGAATGCGGCAGGCCTCCGCGTACTCATAGCCGTCGCGCGTCCGTTCCGGCTGGGTAGTGGCGAGCGTCACCATCGCCGGCAGACCCAGCCCGCCGATGACCTCCAGCGCGATCAGCGCCTCGCCGAGATAGTCATTGGTCTCGGAGATGACGAAGTCGATGCCCTCGTCCACCGCCCAGCCCAGCTGCTCGGTGTAGGTGGCACGGACCACATCGCGGGTCGACGGATCGTCCGGGTCGTAGACCCAGGTATTGCAGACGTTGCCCGCTACCAGCGCGTCGCCCTCCTGCGCGACCTCGCGGGCGATCCTGACCGCGTGCCGGTTCATCGCTTCCAGGTCGCCCTCGCGGCCGACGGTCCGCAGCTTCTCCCGATGCGCGTAGTAGGTGAGCGCGACCATCACCTCCGAGCCCGCGCGCAGGAACTCCCGGTGCAGCTCGCGAACCGCGTCAGGGAAATCCAGGACCGCCTCGGGCACGTAGGGGCCCGCCTTGATGTAGCCGCGACGCTCCAGCTCGAAGACGTAGCCCTCGGCGCCGAGAACGGTCCCGCTCTGCAGCCGCTCGATGATCCCTGTTTCCGCGCGCTCGGTCATGAGGCCGCACCTCCGCTCTCTGTCTCATCCAGTGCACGTATCTCGTCCGCCGCGACTGTCGCGGCGCCGGCGAACCGGCCAGGTGCGAACCGGCGGATGTCGTACACGGTCCCCTGCTGCAGCGCGAGCTGCGCGAGCACCCGTCCCACCCAGGGCGCGAACTTGTATCCCGTGCCGCGCCAGCCGACACCGGTGAAGACACCATCCGCGCCGGGCACCGGCCCGAGGATGAAGTCGTCATCGGCTACCAGGTCATAGTCGCAGACATCGACGCCGTCGGCCTGCGCCACGTCGACGGTCTGCGCCCCGCGCAGCCCCGGCATGCAAGCCGCCACGAAATCCTCCACGCTGCCGATCCGGCTGCGCACCACCGTCGCATCCGGCGGATTGTAGATGCCGATTTTCACCCCCGGTGTCTTGCCCGCATACATGGGGTGCCCGTATATCCCTACATCCAGATACGCAAAAACGGGCAGGGCCTCCTCGGTGAACTGGCCGGTGGTCCCCGCTGGCGGAATGAAGTACTTCGACTGCGACGGCCGGTCGGGCCGCAGCGGGAACCGGACGGAGCAGCCCGGCACCAGCTCGAGCACCGCGTTGGTGCCGAGGCCGGCGGTAATCACCACGGCGTCGGATTCCACCGGCCCGCCGTCGGTGGCCACGCTCCAGCCGCGCCCTGCCCGGCTGAGGCCGCGGACCACGCTGTGCTCCGCCACGTGCACCCCGCGGGCGGGCAGCGCCGCGGTCAGCATCCTGGTGACCGCGGCAAGGTCGGCGAAGCCGGCATCGACGTCCAGCCATCCGCCGTCCACGTCAAACTGGGGAAACCTTTCCCGCAGCCGCGGCGCCGAGAACGCCTCGCGGCGCAGTTGCAGCTCGTCGAGGACGGCAAAGCTCAGCGCCCCGTAGCTGCTCGCCACATCCGGCGTCACGCTGCTCTTGACCAGATTCAGGCAGCCGCAGTCCACCAGCAGCGGCTCGCTCCAGTGCTGCTGGAGTTCCAGCCAGAGCCGCCGCGCTTCGTAGGCAAGGCGCCCGTACTGCGGATCCAGATAGTCGTTGCGGACAGACCGGGTAAGGCCGAACGACGCGGTCGCCGGGTCGCCCAGCCGGGACCTTTCCAGCACGGTCACGGACTGCGCCAGTGGCGCGGCATAGTAGGCGGTCATCAGCCCCATGACGCCGCCGCCGATGATCGTCAGCCGCTTGCCCCGCTGCTGCGCCAAGGCCCACGCTCCTCTCGCTTACCTTGATCATGCCCAAAGCGGCCCGCCCGGCCAAACCCGACTGCCGATTGGCAAGTTCGGCCCACGTTCGCCGGCCCGCTGCGGACAGCAGACGCCACTCCCAGCGGGGGGTGCTACCAGCCGAGCTCGTCGAGCCGGTCGTCGCCGATCCCGAAATGGTGCGCCACCTCATGCACGACGGTCCGGCGGACCTGGTCGACGGCCTCGTCCTCGGTGCGGCAGATCGCGCAAATCGCCCGGCGGTAAATGGTGATCCGGTCGGGCAGCACCCCGGCGTAGTTCGACGTCCGGCTGGTCAGCGGGATGCCCTGGTACAGCCCGAGCAGGCCCGGCGGCCCGCCGTAGTCGTCGACCGTCACCGCCACGTTGCGCATGAGCTGGCCGAGCTCATCAGGCAACCCGTCCAGCGCTGCGGCGACCATCTCCTCGAACCGCTCCGGCTGCACGTCGATCACCTGCCCATTGTGGGCCCGCGGCGTCCAGGCTGGAGCCGATTAGGCGCCCGGCGGCGGAGCGCTACGGACCGTCGAGCCAGCCGGGGATGCTCGCACCCGGGTAGGTGCCCCAGCGGTAGACATAGGTCCGCGGCCCGCGGTGGGTGTAGTGCAGTCGCATCCGCGAGAAATACCGCGCCCGGTGACGCGATCGGGTCCGGTAGAAGGTGACGGCGGCGAGGTACCTGCTGTAGTGCCCGGACGCGCAATCGGGCTTGCAGATGTCTGCCCAGAGCGCCGCGCTGCGGGACTGCGCCGACCAGCGGGCCACCTTCGCAAAGACCGCGCCGGCGCAGTCCACCAGGATTCGACGGGGCAGGACGTGCCCGCCGCTCCAGCCCGCGCACTCATAGACGACCGTTGCGCCGGGGGCTGCGGCTGCCTTCGGCGCGGCCGACGCGACCGCGATGGCGAGCGGGCCAGCACCTGCCAGCAGGGTCAGCGCGGTAACCGGAACTCTCTTCATGCCCTCGGCCCCTGGCGCAATCCGAGCCTGGTCACCGACGGCTGGGAACGGGGCTTCAGCTGCCGAACGACACGTTGTTGCCGTCCAGCTGGCCGACGATGCCATCTGGCGTGACTGACACATCGTGGATCGTCAGGTTGAACGGCAGCGAGGGCAGCGGCAGCTTGATGCTGGCGACCGAGTTCAGCACCGCGGACGGCAGCCCGCTGCTCCCGACCAGCTGAGCCTCGAGCTCGTTACCGCTCACCTGGGTAATCCGCCAGGTTGCCGAGCCGCTAGTGACCACCAGGTTCACGCTGGCGCGGACCTCGTTGTTGCCCACCGACGAGAGGGTCAGGCCGGCGCTGCCTACCAGCGCGCCCAGCGGACCGGCCTGGGACTGCAGCGCGCTCGAGACTTCCGGAAAGCTGATGAAGGCCGAGCCAGCCAGCCGGTCCACGGTGCCGCTCTTGAAATTAGAATTCAGGTGCACCCCGTTAAGCGTGGCGTTCACGGTCTTAATGGTGACCGGCCCTTCCGGCACATTGGCAGAGCTGAGGTCGATCTGCTGGAAATTCCGGGCCGCCAGCTGCGTCAGGAACGGGAATCCCTTGATCGACACGCTGGGTTTCCTGGGGAACCCGTTGCTCTGCACCTGCGACGCGAAAACTTCCTCGGCAACGGCCCTCGCGGCGAAGTCGGCCGCGACCAGCAGCCCGAGCAGCACGATGACGACGACCAGAAGGGTCCGCAATGGCCGTCGGCGCCGGCTGCCGCGGCCCGGTGCGGACGCCGAGTAGCCGCTCACCGCGCCTGCTCCATCGTCCGATGCTAGGGCATTCGCCCGCGCTGCGCCGATCCCGCGACAGTCCGGGCCCGTCACGGCAGGCCAGCGAGGTCGACTGCCTGCAGCGTGCCCGAGGTGGAGTTCGTGACGAGCAGCGTCTTGCCGCCCGCCTCCAGGACGAACTGGCGCGGCAGCAGGCCCGAGCTGATCAGGCTCAGCAGGGCCGGTTTCCCGGCCAGCGCCGTCGCGGTGCTCACTACCTCGAGGTTGAACGCCGCGTTCTTCGGATTGTGGATGTCGGCATCGGCGACGACGATCTTCTTCCCGCCGTCGATGAGGATCGCGCCGATCGGCGTCTGGCCGACGGCTACCTTCGCGATCAGCGAGTGCGCCGGATCACTGCGCAGCTCGGCGGCCGAGAAGGCGAGCAGCGCATTGCTTTCCCGTGCCGTGACCCACACGACGCTGCCGTCTGACGAAGTCACGACCCGCACCGGGCCGCAGCCGGCAATGGCGGTGGCAACCACCGCATCAGCCGGCCTGGTTTCCGCGCGGGCCAGGCTCACGACGCTGAGGGTGCCCTCGGAGGCAGTCGGCCCGGGGCGGCGCTGCATGCTCGTCACGTACAGCCAGTGGTGGTCCGGCGACTGCGCGATCCCCACCGGCTAGGTGCCGAGCGGGACAGAGCCGACGTAGTCTTTCGGGCTGAAGTTGCCGGACAGGGCGAGCTGCAGGTTAAAGACCGCCATCCGGGCACTGTTCTGCAGGGTCACGAAGGCGAATTTGTCATCGGGCGAGAGCGCGACCTGAGTCGCGCCGCTGCCCTGCGGGCTCGTCAGCTTCCCGACGACCGGGCTGGCTGCGCCCTGCTCGGCTTGCTGAACGTTGATCACGACGGCACCGTGGTTGCCAGCCACGAGGAGGTAGCGGCCGTCGCTGGTAATGGCCTCGCCCTTCGCAGCTCCCGGCGCCGGGATCGTCCGGACCAGCGTCGGGGCGAGACCGCCGCCGTTTTGCAGCACGGCAACCGAAGTTGCCGAGCGATACGAACGAGTACATCCCGCTGCGGTCCAGCTGGACCGCCCACGGGCTTTTGCCGACCGCGACATTTGCGCTGCGGACGCCTGCCGGCTTGGGAGCCCTGGCTGTCGCTGTAGTGCACCGTGGAATGGCGATCGCCGCGCCCGCTCCGCCGCCTGATCCGTGCCCCAGCAGCAGGAATGCACCACCGCCGATGACGAGAACCGCGGCGGCTGCCGCAGCCGCGGCCGCCGTCTTGCGCGAGCGCCGCCGAGGTCCGGTCGGCTGACCGTAATCCGGGCTGCCGCTGGCAGCGGTGGGCACGGACCGCGGATCAGTCTGGCCTGGCCTGGCCTGGTGAGGTCGGGAGCTGCGAACGGCCGCTGCCTGGGTAGGCGGACCCGCCGAGGTAGGCGGACCGGCGGCCGCGGATTTGGCCCGGCGGATCCCGCCCCGGCCGCCGCGCCGGTCGGGGCGACGGGGAACGCGATCTCGGTCTTCGGCCGGTCGCCGCCGGGGATCGGACGGGGTCCGGAATCGAGTGGCCGGAGCCCGAAGACGTCGCGCAGCGCAGCGGCGAAATCGCGGCAGGTCGCATAACGGTCAGCCGGGGCCTTGGCCAGCGCCCTGGCGAATACCTGATCGACGGCCGGTGGCAGGCCAAGCCGCCGGGCCGACAGCGCAGGTGGCGGCTCGGAGAGCTGCGCGTAGACGACCGCGAGACCCTGATCCCGCTTGAACGGCGGCTCCCCGCTGAGCAGCTCGAACGCCGCGCAGGCCAGCGCGTACAGATCCGCGCGGCCGTCCACGGGCCGTCCTTCGATCTGCTCAGGCGCGACGTAGTCCGGCGTGCCGAGGAACTGGCCGGTCAAAGTCAGCCCGCTGAGGGCGAGCGACTGCTTGCTGAGGCCGAAGTCGGACAGGTACACGTGATCGGGCCGGTCATGTCGGACGCCCGCGTCCAGCAGCATGTTGGCCGGCTTCACGTCACGGTGCACGAGACCGTGCGCGTGCGCGTCGTCCAGCGCCGACGCGACTTGCGAGATGATCTCGGTGGCGCGCGCGGGAGACAGCGGGCCCTCCCGGTCGAGCAGAGTGCGCGCGTCGCCGCCGCGGACATAGCGCATCGCGATGAACAGGACGCCGCTGGCCTCGCCCGCCTCGAACACGGGAATGATGTGCGGCCGCGGCCGCGCGCGACTCGCGGATGAACCGCTTGCGGAACGCGCCGTCCAGCGCGAGGCCGGGCGCGAGGATCTTCAGCGCCACCTGCCGGTCGAGGCGCTCGTCGTGGGCCCGGAAGACGACCGCCATCCCGCCCTGGCCGATCTGCTCCAGCAGCCGGTAGCCGGCGATCTGCGAGCCAGGCGCGAAGCCGCCAGGGGGCGAGGGGATGTCCTCGTTCACCGCTCCTCCAGCGCTTGCATGCCTGTCCGGCGCCCCGTCTGTGCGCCCAGCGCGACGCGCCGACCGACTCCGGAATCCGCCGGGGTCAGTCAGTAAGCCGCCGGGGCGATCTAAGTATCCGGTTCGGCTGGCTGCTGATGTCAACTCGCCCGGTTCCGAACTACGCCAATAGCTGTCTATGCAGAAAAAGCCACTGCCGGTGCTCGCAAGTCTCGCGAGCGTTAGCCCTGCGGGCCCCGGCGCCCGGCGCGGCGTGGTAACCCAGACTCAGTTGCCGCGGAAGTTTGTGCAGAAGGTGCTGTGGACATGACATTTTCCGCGCAAACATGGCCAACGTCGACCGTCTGAGCGCTGCTCGGGCAGGCGTTGCGGCCGGCGGCCGGCGAAACACGGCGTGAACCTGGTTAATCAGGGCTGGAAACGACGGTCGGGCGGCCCAAATTAGCGCGCCGGGGCTATCCAACATCGAAGCAAATCGTCTTAGCTTAGAGTAAGCAGATGACGGTCGAGCGCGGTGTTTACTCCAGTACCGCTCCGGCACTCGTTGTGCGAGCCCAGGGATCCGATCGCACCCTGCGGGCCGGACCCAGCTACCGGGTGGGCCGCGATCCGCAGTCGGACATCGTCGTGGATGAGCCCAGGGTTTCCTGGCGGCACGCGATCCTGCGGCTGGAGCATGACCGGTGGCTGCTGGAGGACGTGGGCAGCACCAACGGGACGTTCGTCGGGCTGCAGCGCGTCCAGCGGGTCGACATCACCGGCACCTGCCAGGTCCGGCTTGGCCACCCCGGCAGTGGCCCGCTCGTCTCCTGCTCGGTCGCGGCCGCACCAGAAAACCCGGCTACGGCGGTTGTGCCCGCTGCGGCGGTGCTGCCCGGCCAGCAGCCGGCGTCAGGTGCCCCGCCGGCACCGGGTCCGCCGCCAGGCCCGGACGGGCCGCGCCAACCCTGGCCTGACGCCCCGCAGCAAGCCTGGCGAGACGGCCCGTCGGCGCCAGCGCAGCGATCGATCGGCGAGCGGCCGCCCAGCGCGATCATGCGGCTGCCGGCCAGGGTGCTGCGCATCGGCCGCGCCGACGACAACGACGTCGTGGTCTCTGACCTGAGCGTGTCCCGCCACCACGCCGAGCTGCGCAAGGCGCCTCAGGGCAGATACGAGATCGTCGACCTTGGCAGCCACAACGGCACCTATCTCAACGGCCAGCGCATCACGGCCGCATCGCCGCTAACCGAGAGCGACGTCATCGGCGTCGGTCTTGCCGCCTTCCGCCTGATCGGCGATGAACTGCAGGAGTTCATCGACACCGGCGATATCTCACTCAACGCCCAGGGGCTGACCGTCCGGCTGCCCGGCGGCAAGGTGCTCCTGGACAACGTCAGCTTTCCGCTCGGCGAGCGCTGCCTGCTCGGTGTGATCGGGCCGAGCGGCGCGGGCAAGTCGACGCTGCTCGGGGCCCTGACCGGGATGAGCCCTGCCACTCAGGGCTCGGTGCTCTACGACGACCGTGATCTCTATACCGACTACGCCGAGCTGCGGCACCGGATCGGGCTGGTGCCGCAGGAGAACATCCTGCACACCCAGCTGTCGGCCCGCAAGGCGTTGCGGTACGCGGCCGAGCTGCGGTTCCCGCAGGACACCAGCTCGGCCGAGCGGGAGCGCCGGATCAATGAAGTGCTCGGCGAACTGTCGCTCACCAAGCACGCCGATACCCGCGCGTCGGCGCTGTCCGGCGGCCAGCAAAAGCGCGTGAACGTGGCGCTGGAGCTGCTGACCAAGCCGTCGCTGCTGTTCCTGGACGAGCCAACATCCGGCCTGGACCCTGGCCTGGACATGTCGGTGATGGAGATGATGTCCGGCCTCGCCAGGGACGGGCGGACGGTCATCGTGGTGACGCACAGCGTCGCGAACCTTAACGTCTGCGACCGGCTGCTGGTGCTGGTGCCCGGCGGCAAGGTCGCCTACTTCGGACCGCAGGCCGACGGCCTGCGGCACTTCGGCAAGCCCGGCTGGGCCCAGGTGTTCCAGGCATTCGAAACCGAGCCAGACCGAGACTGGGCCGGGGAGTACCGGCGCTCCGCGTTCTGCGCCCAGTACGTCACGGCCGCGGGTCAGGCCGACCGGTCGGCCGCGGCAGCCGTGCGGGCTGTTCCGCCGCCGCCGCGGCCCAGGAACCGGCTTGCCCAGCTGTCCACCCTGACCAGGCGGTATCTGTCCGTCATCGCCTCGGACCGCAACTACGTCGCGGTACTCGCGCTGCTGCCCGTCATTCTCGGCGGCCTGATCCGGCTGGTGCCGGACCCGGCCGGACTGACCGGGCCCAACAACGGCAACGCGCAGCAGGTCCTGCTGATCCTGGTCATGGGCGCCTGCCTCACCGGGGTCGCGAACGCGGTCAGAGAGCTGGTCAAGGAACGGGCGATCTACACCCGTGAGCGAGCAGCCGGGCTGTCCGCCGGGGCTTACCTATGGTCGAAGCTGGTGGTCCTGGGCCTGATCAGCGCCCTGCAGGCGGTATTCCTCGTGGTCATCGGCCTGGTCGGCCGCCCGCTGCCGCCGCAGGGAGCCTTCCTGACATCATTTCCGCTGATCGAACTCATGCTGGCCATAGCCGTGCTCGCGGTGGCCTCGATGACTCTGGGCCTGCTGATCTCGGCGATCGTCAATTCGTCGGACAAGACCATGCCGCTGCTCGTGGTGGTGGTGCTGGTCGAGGTCGTGCTGAGCGGCGGCGTGTTCCCGGTGAACGGGAAGGCAGGCCTCGATCAGCTCTCCTGGTTCTCGGCATCGCGGTGGGGCTTTGGCGCGACGGCGTCCACCTCGAGCCTGAACAAGATCTCGCCGCCGCTCACACCGGGGACCAAGCCGGATCCGCTCTGGAATCACAGCCCGCATATCTGGCTGCTGGACATGGCGATGCAGCTTGTGCTCACGGCCGTTTTCGTCTGGCTCACCTGGCGGCGCCTGAACCGGGTCGGCCCCGGCCACCGCCGGTAGGCGCAGCTAGCCGCCCGGACGTCTGCTCGCCGCGGTGATCGTCTCGGCCGGGGTGAAGGCGCAGTGCCCAGCCCGGCTCACGAAGATCTGACGCAGCAGCCGGGAATCACCAGGCCGGCCCGGCAGACCTCGGACACGTAGGCGGAATAGGACAGGACGAGCGCAACCACCCCGTAGATGGCCGCCGACTGCGACGACAGGACCGGCAGCCGGAGCGCGGGCACGCCCAGCCCGATGGCGTAGACGACGAGCAGCAACGGGACCCCGCGGAAGAAGTCCACGTAGATCATGCTGAGCACGCGGAGCGGGAAGAGCACCGGACCGGTGGACTGCCGGATCAGGGCCAGGACCAGCGCCAGCACGAGGATGAGGACCCCGGCGGCCAGGAACATCCTGATGTTGAGCCAGATGGCCTCGCCGATCGAGTAGCAGCCCTTCTTCGGGTTGCCGATGAACGACTGCCACATATCCATCAGCGCTCAGCCGGCTGTCGCGCTCGTCACGTCAGGGCTGGATGGTCGGGACGGTCAGGTGGATGTGCAGGTACTGCTTCTGCAGGGCAGTCAGGGTAGTGCTGGCAGTCAGCGTGCCAATGGCCTTATTAGCGCAGGTGACCAGCGGGTTGCCCTTGCTGAACAGCAGGCCGTAGTGCTCTCCCGTGCTCGGGAACTGCGCCACCGTCAGCGAGTTCGGGATCTCCGACGAGGAGATGCACCGGGCGGTAGGAGTGTCGGTGACGAGCGCCGCGATCTGGTTCGTCTGCAGCGCCTCCTTCACGTCGTTCAGCGTCTGGAAGACTTTCGGCCGGGCCGTCGGCTGGATCTCGGTGGTGATGTAGGCCAGGCTCGTCGTTCCGATCTGGCCGCCGAAGATGTATCTCTTCAGGTCGGCCGGCGCGTGCTTAGTCACGATCGGGGTGCTCTTCAGCGCTACGAGAGCCTGGTGGTCGTCGTAGTAGCTGTTCGAGAAAGTCACGGCCGTGGCCCGCTGCGGGGTGTAGGAGATCTCGTTGATGTCGAAGTCGAACTTCTTCAGGCCAGGCGCATACGAATCGTTGAACGGCTCGTACGACCATTGCACCTGCGCGGGCTTGAATCCCAGCTGCCTGGCGATCGCGCTGTCATAGCCCTTGCCGTTTGCCGGGTCGTTGTTCTCAAACCAGGGCGGATACGCGGGCTTGTCGGTCGCGACTGTCAGCACGCCGTGGTGGTAAAGCTCCTGCTGGATCGACGCATACGTGCAGCTCGTCACTGCGGCGTTCGTGCTGCTCGAACTGCTCGAGCTGCTGGTAGAGCCGCTGCTGCCGCATGCGGCCAGACCGGCCGTCGCCGCCAGGGCGACGACAGTCGCCAGCACGAAACACCGCATCGAAACCCCACCCCAACTCCGGGGCGCCGCGCCCCTGACCATGCCTGTCCCGGCATTTCCGGGTTAGCCTGCCGACGGCCTGCGATCCCACAAATTTGGCAGGCATTTAACCGGGGCCTCTCTGGCTTCGCCCGGCCCGCGCGCCCGCCTTGGCGCAGGTCATCCACGATTGCGCAGATCAGACCGGATGTCCCCGGGAACGTGGCAAAGGCCGCGTAGATGTGTCGGTCGCCGTTGTCGCCTCCCGGCGTCAGCCGCGGATGTAGACGGGCGTGCCATGGGTCGGGCTGATGCGCACCAGCTTGTAGAAGAATGCGGCGATGTCCAGCGGGATCCGCACACAGCCATGTGATGCAGGACCCAGTGGGACGCTAGCGTCATACTCCCCGTGGATCGCATACGTCCGACTGATGAAGAAGACGGGGTTGTACATGTACCCGAGCGGCACTGTCACCCATCCCGGCAAGAACGATGTCGCCCGGTAGTTCCCGTCTGGCGTGATCCAGCCGCACCCCTGGCCGGGCAGGCATCCGCCGCCGGTCGAGACATGGCTGATCAGCTCGGCCTTGTTATGCCGGTACAGGACGAGCACCTCGATCTTCTTGCTCACCTCGACCCGCAGGCCGCTGCCGCCCCTGGGCACCAGGGCCTTCGGCTGCCGCGGATTTATCAGGTCATGCTCGATGACCCGGCTGACCACGTCGGCGTTCGTGCTGGTGCTGATCCCCTGCACCTCCTTGAACGCCCACACTGCCTCGAGGGTGTCCGGGCCGAACTCGCCGTCGATCTTGCCGGGATAGTACTTGAGCTCGGCGAGCCGCTCCTGCAGGTTCTTCACCGCCGCGCCGCGCATGCCCGGATGCAGCACCTGCCCGGCCGGAACGTAGGCCGCGGCCCCGCCCGGCCCAGCAGGGCCAGCCTCCGCCGCCGGACTCGCGGCGGCCACCGGACTGGCGGCAGCCAGTCCGGTCAGGCCCGGCACGGACACCGCGGCCACTGTCACGGCGCCCAGGCCGACCAGCCACCGCCCAACCGACTGCTTCATGTTCGCTCCTCAGGGCCGCTGCACGCCGCCGCCTGGCCCGGCACGGGCGCACGGGCAGCACCGGGAGCGGCGCGGGCGGCAGATCAGGCGATCCCGGCTGATAAGACGGTTCGCCAGGGCTCCCGGTTGTGCCCGCGGCGCGCCGCGATCGCCCGCGAGCCGGGCACACGCCAACGCTCAGCACGGAACGGGACTGGGCCGGAGGTTACCCGCCGCCGCGCGCATCACCTAGCTTCGTCGGCGACCTGCGCCGGGCGTGTCGCCTCCTGCGCCTGATGGCGGCGGCGCCCGGCCGTGAACCGCAGCCGGGCGGGGCCCGTTCCCGCCATGACAGCATGGAGACGCGCCGCGCCGCACGCGGCCCGAGGGGAAACGATCTGTCATGAGAAATGGCTGGCTCATCGCCGCTGGCGCGCTGATCACGATCGCCGGAGTCGTCTGGGCACTGCAGGGGTTCGGCGTCGTCGGGGGCAGCTTCATGTCGGGTAACTCGATCTGGGCGATCATCGGCCCGCTCGTGGCCCTGGCCGGCCTGGCGATCGCTGCCGTGGGGGTGCGGCGGCTGCGCGCCTCGGCCCGCGCGTCTGCCCCGTAGCCGGGATGCTGCCGGTCAGTGCACGGGCCACCCGACGACCAGCCGGATGGCGCCGCGATCGAGGATGACCTGGCCGGCGGAGACGACCAGCTCGGCGTCGGGCCGGAAGGCCCGCATGCTGACCTGGCCGGCGCCGGGGCGGCCAAGTCCGTCCCATGCCTGCACCTGTCCCGCCAGGTGGCGGGCCAGGGCGGCGCCGCCCTGGCCGTATCCGCGGACCACCACCTGTGTTTCGCCGGCCGCCTCTGGCCGGCTCTTCACCGCCGGAAACAGGCCTGCGGCGGCGAGCTCGGCTGGCCGCACGCCGGGACTGGCGTCCGCCAGGCCGCCGAGGGGCATCAGCGCTGACCGGCCGGTCCGCGCGACGCTGGAGTCCATCAGGGTCAGCCGGGTCAGCCGGGCCTCGGTGAGCGTGAGCCACAGGTCAGCGTCGCTGAGCACCTGCATTCCCGGCACCGCCACGTCCGCGGTCACGTCGGTCGCGGGCCCGGTCAGCGCGCCGTAGAGACCGTCGGTGTCTAGCGCCCTGCCGTCGTCGGCCTGGACGAACCAGCCGGGCCCGAGCGGAACGAAGGACTCCGGTCCGGCGAACGCCCCGGCCATCCGGATGAAGCCGCAGCGGCAGGCGGATGTGCTGGCGAAGTACCCTGGCACGGCATCGAAGGCCACCGATAGCTGGACGCCGCGCACCGAGAGCGGCAGCACAATCCGGCCGCCCGCAGTCAGCTGCGCCAGCCAGTCCGGGGCGAGGCTCCAGGCCCCGGCCGTCACGATGATGCGGTCGTACGGCGCGTGCGCAGCGACGCCGAAACCGCCGTCACCGCAGCTGATCCGGATGCCGCCATACCCGGCCACGGCGAGGCTGGCGCGAGCACGCTCGACGATCTCGGCGTCGATGTCCACGGATACGACAGCCGCCTGATCACCGACGATGTGGGCCATCAGCGCGGCGTTGTAGCCGGTGCCCGTGCCGATCTCCAGCACCCGGTGACCCGGCTCGAGCCCGAGCTGCTCGAGCATGATCGCCATGATGGCCGGCTGCGAGGACGAGCTGACCGGCAGGCCGTCGGCCCCGCTCTTGATGACGAAAGCCTCGTCCTCGTACGCGGCCGCTGGCGGCATCTCCGGCAGGAACAGGTGCCGGGGAACGGCAAGAAACGCGGCCTGGACGGCCTGGCTGACTGCCCGGCCGCTGCCCCGCAGTTGCTCAGCGAGCCTGGCGCGCGCGGCATCCGGCCCCTCCGGGCCGCGCTGCACGGGAGCGGACATGCCTGGTTTCATGCACGGACCACCTCCCGCGATCCACGATAGGCGCGGGCGCAAGCTGCACAGCGGTCAGGCCGCTGGAAGCCGCCCGATCAGCTCGCCCGCAGCCGGGACACCTCGTAGAGCGCGATGCTGGCGGCGATCCCGGCGTTCAGCGACTCCGCTGCGCTCGAGATCGGGATCCGCGCGATGACGTCGCAGTTCTGCCCGACCAGCCGGGACAGGCCCTTGCCCTCGGAGCCGACCACGAGCACCAGCGGGGAGTCCGCCAGCGTGATCTCGCCGATGTCCTGCGTGCCCGCTGCGTCCAGCCCGACCACGAACAGCCCGGCGTCACGGTAGGCGGCAAGCGCGCGGACCAGATTCGGCGCCTGCGCCACCCGGACCCTGGCCAGTGCCCCCGCCGAGGCCTTCCACGCGCCTGCGGTCACCCCGGCTGACCGGCGCGCGGGCACGAGCACGCCGTGCCCGCCGAAGGCCGCGACCGATCGCGTCACTGCGCCCAGGTTGCGCGGATCGGTGATCCCGTCCAGGGCAACGACCAGCGGCTGCGCGCCGGCCGCGCGGGCAATCCCGACCAGGTCGTCGGGATGAGCGTAGGAGTAGGGCCGGATCCGCAGCGCCAGCCCCTGATGGATGGCTCCCGCGGTCATCCGGTCCAGTTCGGCCCGGCCCGCTTCGACCACCGGGATCCCGGCGTCGGCCGCCAGCTTGACCGCCTCGCCGATCCGCTCGTCCGGATCCAGCCGCGGCCCGACGTGCAGCGCGCTGGCGGGGACGGCGGCGCGCAGCGATTCGAGCACCGCGTTGCGGCCGGCGACGAACTCAGCCGCGCCCCCGGCGCCTCGATAGGAAGCAGCAAAACGGGGCCTGCCCGCCGGTGCCGTCCCGCCCGCTGGCTCCGCCCCGCGGGCAGTGGACCTGGCACGGGCCGCGGACTTGCGCTGCGCCGGGTGACCTGGCCGTTGCTCAGCGGTCGGAGTCGGTCCCCTGCCCTCGAGCTTCCGCTTGCCGTACCCGCCCGTGCCCGGCCGGGGCTTGCCGGACTTCGTGCGTCCGCCCGGGCCCGGCCGGGGCTGCCCGGAGCCCCGCCCGCTCACCTGAGCTCCCAGCGCGGGCCGCGCGCGGTGTCCTCCACCACGATGCCGGCCGCCAGCAGCCGGTCTCTGATGGCATCGGCTGCGGCGTAGTCCTTGCGCTCGCGCGCCGCCTGCCGCTGCTCCAGCGCAACGCTCACCAGGGCCTCCAGCACCGCCCGCAGGTCAGCGCTGGCACCCCCGGCTGACCAGGGCGGCGACAGCGGATCGAGGCCGAGCACCGAGAGCATCGCGCGGACCTCGCCGAGGCGCTTCGCGGCGCCCGCCACGTCCCCGGCGGCGAGGGCGCCGTTACCGTCCCGGACGGCCTCGTGCAGTACGGCAAGGGCCTGCGGGACGCCGAGGTCGTCGTTCATCGCGGCGGTGAAGGCCGCGGGCAGCGCGGCGGCTGCCACCACATCCAGATCGGGCCAGGCCTCGCGGCCGACCAGGGTCTGCTCGTCGCCAGCGGCCTCGCCTGCACGCGTGACGAAGCCCTCGATCCGCCGGTAGGCGGCAGCGGCCTCGGCCAGCGCCTCGGCCGAGTAGTCGATCTGCGACCGGTAGTGCGCCTGGCCGAGGTAATACCGCAGCTCGGCCGGCCGCACCGTGGTGACCATGTTGTCAACCAGCATGGAGTTGCCGAGCGACTTGCTCATCTTCTCCCCGCCCAGCCGCAGCAAGCCGTTGTGCATCCAGTAGCGGGCGAATCCGTCGCCTGCCGCACGTGACTGGGCCAGCTCGTTCTCGTGGTGCGGGAAGAGCAGGTCGAGGCCGCCGCCGTGGATGTCGAAGGTGTCGCCGAGATACTTGGTGGACATCGCCGAGCACTCCAGATGCCAGCCGGGGCGGCCGGGCCCCCACGGCGTCTCCCAAGCGGGCTCGCCCGGCTTGGCGCCCTTCCACAAGGCGAAGTCGCGGGGATCTCGTTTGGCCCCGGCGTCCTCGATGTCGTCGGCCGCGCGCATGTGCTCGGGCCGCTGGCCGGACAGCGCTCCGTACGCGGGGTAGGTGCTGATGTCGAAGTAGACGTCGCCGTCTGCGGCGTAGGCATGCCCGGACTCGATCAGCCGCCGCATCAGCGCGATCATCTCGGGCACATGTCCGGTGGCCCGCGGCTCGACATCGGGCGGCAGGCAGCCGAGCGCGTTGTAGGCGCGGGTAAAGGCGCGCTGGTTGCGCTCGGCAACGGCCCACCAGGGAACCCCGGCCTGCCGAGCGACGCGCAGGATCTTGTCGTCGATGTCGGTGACGTTGCGGCAGAACGTCACCTGGTAGCCGGTCGCCTTCAGCCAGCGCGCGAGGATGTCGAAGCTGACCCCGGAGCGGATGTGGCCGATGTGCGGCGGGGCCTGGACGGTTGCCCCGCACAGGTACAGCGAAGCCTGCCCGGGCGTGCGCGGAGTGAACGCGCGCACCGAGCGGGTTGCGGTGTCATGCAGGCGCAGGGTCACCTGCCAAGGTTACGGGATGTCGCGACCCCGCTGGGGCGGGGTGCGCCGGGACGCCGTTTCGGGTCTTGTCTGCCAGACGGACATTTGTCCATGTCTTCAGCTGGCAACATGAGCCGTGCGCGACCCCTGCCGGGCGGGCGGTTAGCTGCGGGCTGCCCGTGCCCAGCTCCAGGCGTACTCGGGATCCTCGCCGCGGCGGCCGGCCGGGCCGAGCAGCAGCGGCCGGAACGTGTCGATCATTACCGCGGTCTCGTCGGTGCTGGTGCGGCCCTCGTCAAGGCCCCTGATCACTGCCTCGACGGCACCGGGCTGCGGGCCGTGGGTGAAACCCGACGGATGCAAGGTGATGGAGCCGATGCCGACGCCCGATCCCTTCCGGGCCGAGTAGTCGCCGCCGACGTAGAACATCATCTCGTCGGAATCGACATTGTGGTGGTTGTAGGGGATCGGAATGGCCTCCGGATCGAAATCCAGCGGGCGCGGGCAGAACGAGCAGATCACGAAGTTCGGCCCCTCGAAAGTCTGGTGCACTGGCGGCGGCGCGTGCGTCCGCTTCACGATCGGCTCGAAATCAGCGATGTTGAACGCGTACGGATACAGGCAGCCATCCCATCCGACGACATCGAATGGATGGAAGGCATAGGTGAGCCTGGTCATACCGCTGCGGTTGCGCACCATCACCGGTACATCCTCGCCCTCGGCCAGCAGCGGTCCCCGGGCGCCGCGCAAGTCCCGCTCGCAGTACGGCGCGTGCTCCAGGAACTGGCCGAACTGGGACAGGTAGCGCTGCGGCGGCCGGATGTGGCCGCGAGCCTCGATGACCAGCGCCTGGACGGGCCCGGCTGCAGCCGGGCCTGCGGGCAGCCAGCGGTGAATCGTCCCCCTGGGCACGACGACATAGTCGCCCGCGGCCGCCTCGAGCGAGCCGTAGACGGATTCGAACCGGGCAGCGCCGGAGCGCAGGTAGACCGCCTCGTCTCCGGTCGAGTTGCGGTAAAGCCCAGATGGCGCGTCGGCCGCCGCGAACGAGATGCGGACATCGTCGTTGGCCAGCAGCAGCTGCCTGCCGAGAACGAGATCACCGCCTCGTGGCAGGTCCCGGGTGCGGAAATGGCGCGGCAGCAGCGGATGATTGGCGACCAGCCCCGCCTCCGCCGCGGCATCGGAAAGGCCCTCGCTCTTCACGATTGCCGTCGGCGGATGCACGTGATAGAGCAGCGAGGAGTCGGCGGCGAAGCCTTCTTCGCCCATCAGCTCCTCGGCATAGAGGCCGCCGTCGGGCCGGCGGAAACGGACGTGCCGCTTTCCGGGAATTTCCCCAGTAACCCGGTAATACGGCATATCGTCTCCTCTAGCGCCGTGATCGCGAGGCTCCGTGGCCGGCTGCCCGTTGCACGCCCCGATTTCTTCCGCGCGGCCGACTGCGGCTCGCGGCTGCTGGCGGCGCTGACGTGGCATGGCGGCCGCTCACCTCCCGACTATAGGCCGCTACGCACAAGTGGTCATTGCGAGGAAGGACGGCCATTTCCCGATGAGCGAAACCGCTGCAGCGCGCAGCTCGAGTTCAGCCGACGCGCAGGCAGTCCCGCGGCTGCTGGCGCTGGCTGCCGTGGCGATCGGGGTCCTGCTGCTGGCCGCGGCCGCGTTCGTGCTGTCCTACGCTGGCGTCCACGCGACTGCCCTTGCCGCCGGCGTCTCGGCATCGCTGGCCCGGCTGTATCCGCTGATCTTCGATGCGATGCTCGTGGTCGCCGCGGCCGCCGTGCTGTCGCTGCGCGAGGCTGGCCTGGCGCTCCGCTGCTGCGCCTGGCTGGTGCTGCTGGTCCTGATCGCGGCAGCCGCGGGCGCCGACGTGCTGCACGCCACCGGGACGCACCTGCCGCACCGGACCGCAGCGGTCGTCGCCGCGATCATTCCGTGGGCTCTGGTCCTGATCGCCTTCGGCCTGCTGCTGGCCATGCTGCGGCATGCCCGGCTGCGCCGGGCCGCAGCTAACCGCAGCCGGCCGCGGCAAGCCCGCGACGCTGGCGCGCAGCCGGCCGCGATTGCCGCCGGCGACGTGCAGCCCGCCGGCGGGGCACGGGCTGACCTTGCCGCGGTGGCTCCAGCCGCCGAGGCCAGCCCGGCATCGCAGCCTGATTCCGACCTCGAGGACGCCGAGATGGCCATCGATGCAGAAGCCGGCCAGGACGACCCGACGAGCGACGAGGCAACTGCCTTCGGTCCTGCCGCAGCGCCGTGGACTGCGCGGGCAGCTGCGCAGGGGCAATCCGGCCGCGCAGGTACCGTCAGCGAGATGTCGCCGTCCGGCGCGCTGAGCCCCGCACCGACCCCCGAGCCTGCACCGGCCCCTGAGCCTGCGGCCTTCGCCGATGCTGCGGCGGGAACCGAGCCGGGTACAGACCCCGAGCCTGCGCTGGATCCCGAGGTGGAGCCCGCCAGGCCGAAGTTTGACCGGATGTGGAGTCCGCCGACGCCGCCGAGCGAGTAGGCAGTCGGAGCAAGAATAAAGCAGTCGGCTGGCGCGGGTAAGCGGCCGGGCGAGCTGCTAGCTGGCGACGACAAGCGCGGTCGCGATGGCCGCGAGGCCCTCGCCCCGGCCGGTGAGGCCGAGCCCGTCGGTTGTCGTGCCCGACACGCTGACCGGAGCGCCCGCCAGCGCAGCCGACAGCGCTTCCTGCGCCTCCTGCCTGCGCGCGGCTATGCGGGGGCGGTTGCCGATCACCTGGACCGCGACGTTCCCGACGACGAGCCCGGCGCCGGCCAGCAGCCGGGCGGTCTCGGCGAGCAAGGCAGCGCCCGGAGCGGCCGCCCACCGCGGCTCTGCCGTGCCGAACTGACTGCCCAGGTCACCCAGGCCGGCCGCGGACAGCAGCGCGTCACACACCGCATGGGCGGCGACATCACCGTCAGAATGACCCGCCAGGCCTCGCTCCCCTGGCCAGTGCAGGCACGCCAGGTAGAGCTGCCTTCCCGCACCGAACGGGTGCACGTCAGTCCCGATGCCCACGCGCACCGGCGTCTGCGGCATCACCACGCCCGGCCGCAGCCCGCAGAGTTCATCATGACAGGCCCCATCATGACAGGCCTCATCAACATGCGAGGCCCGGGACCGTCAGCGTGCGCCGACGGTCCCGGGCCTGGCACCCGGCAAGTCAGTTAGGACGCGAGAATCTCGTCGAGCAGCGCCTCGGCCTTGTCCTCGTTGGTCTTCTCAGCGAGCGCCAGCTCGCTGACGAGGATCTGCCGTGCCTTGGCGAGCATCCGCTTCTCGCCCGCCGAGAGTCCGCGCTCACGGTCCCTGCGCCACAGGTCGCGGACCACCTCGGCGACCTTGTTGACGTCACCGGAGGCGAGCTTCTCCAGGTTGGCCTTGTACCGCCGGGACCAGTTGGTCGGCTCCTCGGTGTACGGGGCGCGCAGCACCTCGAACACCTTTTCCAGTCCTTCCTGCCCGACCACGTCCCGGACACCGACCAGCTCGGCATTGTCGGCGGGAACACGCACCGTCAGGTCGCCCTTGTCGACCTTGAGCACGAGGTAGGATTTATCCTCACCCTTGATCGAACGGATCTCGATCTCTTCGATCCGAGCAGCCCCATGATGGGGGTAGACGACGGTGTCGCCGACCTTGAAAGACATGTGGCATGTACCCCTTCCGCTGAAGCCATGTTATCACGCGCAGCAGGGGCGATTAGCCGGCCTTGATGGCAAAGATGCAGGTCAATGATGCCGTTCAGAACGGATAATTTGAGTGTCGGCGCGGCAGGCGCTGCGGTGGCCGCACGCGGGCTAGCCGTCGGCCCAGTTCCGGCCGCCGGGGCGGGCCCGCTGGGCCGACGGCACCGGCGGCAAGATCGGCGGCACTGCAAAGATCTGTCCGGGCCCGGACGGGCGCAGCTGTCGCGGCAGGGCGCCGGGGGGCCCATACTGAAGGAAGACGTTGCTCATTGCCGGAGAGGTACGCGTGAACCTTGGCGGCGAACCGGAGCGGGACGACTTTGGCCTGCCACCGGTCGACATCGAGATCCCCGACGATGCGCGGGAACTTGACCGCGATGTGCAGTTTTACCATCGCGAGCAGCGCGCGCTGCGGCGTCACCTGCGCCATCGTCGCTGGGGATCGCCGATGGCACGCGACGGCATGGTCCTGCCCCTGCTGGCGGCCTGTCTCGTCCTCGCGCTCATCGCGGGAACGCTGCTCACCGTCTTCACGGCCGGGCCCGGCGGCAACCTGTCCGGGCTGCCGCGCCCGGCCGCAGCGACGAGCTCCGCGGCTAGCGGCCCGGCTCGGGTGACACCAACGCCGGCCGTCACGGCGGTGACCGGGCGCGGAAGCCGGCTGCCTGATACGACGCTCAGATTCGGCGCCGGGGAGCTCGGCCTGGGGCATCTGACGGCGTCCGTGCTCGCCCTGGTGCCGTCCGGCTGCGCCTGCGCGGCCGCCGTGCACCAGCTGATCGCGCAGGCGGCGCAGGCGCACGTGCCCATCTACCTAGTCGGGACCGGCGGCGGTATACCGGCGGTGCAGCAGCTGGCCAGGCAGGCAGGGCAGCCGGCCGGGCTGGTCGCCGACGATGTCCACAACGTGCTCGGCAGCACGTACCAGGGCACCGGACTCACGGCGGTCCTGGTGGGCGCGCACGGCGCCGTGTCGCTGGCGCGCGAGCTGACGCCCGCACTGCAGCTCGCCAGCGATTTCAAGCAGCTGGCGAGCGCCGCGACAGCGGCGCCGTGACCGCAATAACCATCATCGCTGGTCGCACGGCTCGCAGCCTGCGCTAGCGCCGCGGCGGCGAGGCAGCGCCACCAGGATCGGCGGGCCGGCGGCAGGCCAGATCAGGCCGGCGGCTACGCTGCCGTTGTCTTGGTGCCGAATGACACGGCCGCCCATCACTCCACCCGAGGGAGAGCACGCGTGATCCGAAGCAGCCGCCGGGCCGCGCTGCCACGCCGCCTCTTGATCGTTGCTGTCGCCGGGCTGATCCCTGCACTGGGCGGATGCGAGGCGGGTTCCAACGCGCCGACGCTCGAATGGCATCAGCCGACGCCCGGTGCAAGCGCTCAGCTCGGCGGCATCTCGATCAGCAACGTCTTCGTACTCGGCGCGCCGCCGAACGGCTCGCTGGCGGCCGGACAGTCCGCCGGGCTGTTTTTCGGCCTGGTCAATACCGGAAACCCCGACAGGCTGATCAGTGTTACCGCTCCGGTCGCGGCCAGGACCGTCACGCTGGCCGGCGGGACGGTCAGCCTCCCCGACGAGAAGGCTGTGCTGCTGACCGGGCCTGCGCCGAAGGCCGTCCTGGTGGACCTGACGCAGCCGCTCGCCGGCGGCTCCTCTGTTCGCCTTACCATGACGTTCCAGAACGCGGGCAGCGTAACGCTGGACGCCCCGGTGCTGCCGCGGTCGCAGGACTACTCGACGTACTCGCCCGCGGCCAGCCCGTCTGCTGCGAAGCCAGCCCGTAGGCACCGGGCAGCAAAGCCGGCGAGCCCCTCGCCGGCACCTTCCCCCACGGGCGGGTGAGTTCCTCGCCGTCACCGTCACCGACGAGCTAGGGAGCTGGCCTGCAGGCTGGACGCTAGCCGGAAGGCTGGACGCTAGCCGGAAGGGTGGACGCTGCCCGCCGGGCCTAGCCGGCCGGCTCGAACTTGTACCCGAGCCCCCGGACGGTAACGATGTGGGCCGGGCCGGCCGGATCGGCCTCGATCTTCGCCCGCAGCCGCTTGACGTGCACGTCCAGCGTCTTGGTGTCACCGACGTAGTCGGCTCCCCACACCCTGTCAATCAGCTGCATCCGGGTCAGCACCCGGCCAGAGTTGCGCAGCAGCACCTCAAGCAGCTCGAACTCCTTGAGCGGCAGCTGCACCTGCTCACTCCGCACCGTGACGACATGACGCTCGACGTCCATCCGGACCGGGCCGGACTCCAGGATCGAGGTCCCCGGCTCGTCGCCGTCTCCCCGCCGCCTGAGCACGGCGCGCATCCGGGCCACGAGCTCGCGCGAGGAAAACGGCTTGGTGACGTAGTCGTCGGCGCCGAGCTCGAGGCCGACGACCTTGTCGATCTCCCCGTCCTTGGCGGTCAGCATGATCACCGGGACGTTGGAGCGCTCGCGCAGCGCCCGGCACACCTCGCTGCCGGGCAGCCCGGGCAGCATCAGGTCCAGCAGAACCAGGTCAGCGCCGCTTCGGTCGAAGGCCTCGATTGCATCGGGCCCGGTCGCGCAGACCGCGACGTCGAAACCCTCCTTGCGCAGCATGTAGGAGAGCGGGTCGCTGAACGACGCCTCGTCCTCGACCACGAGCACGCGTGTCACTTCGCTGCCTCCATGGAAGAATGACCGATTGCCTGCACGGGCCCTCCGCTGATGACGGAGGCGTCTGGCCGCAGCGGCAGCTGCAGGGTGAAGGTCGAGCCCGCGGATTCCTTGCTCCACACCGTGACCTTGCCGCCGTGTGCGGCCATGACGTGTTTGACGATCGCGAGTCCGAGGCCGGTCCCGCCGGTGGCGCGCGACCTGGCTGGGTCGACGCGGTAAAAGCGCTCGAAGATCCGGACGAGATCGCGCTCGGGGATGCCGATGCCCTGATCCGCCACGCTGATCTCGGCAGCGTCATCGGCCGGCCGCCGGGTGGACACCACGACGCGGGTCTTCTCCGGGCTATAGGCGACGGCGTTCTCGAGCAGGTTACGCAGCGCGGTCACCAGCAGGTCCTCGTCACCCATGACGATCAGGCCGCGTGGCCCGGTTGCCGCGAGCTCGATGCCGCGGGCGGCAGCCTTCATCCGGCAGCGGTCCAGGGCTTCGGCCACCACGGCATCCAGCTCAACGAGAACCGGATCCGGGACCGGCTCGGCGGCCTGGATCCGGTTTAGCGTGATCAGGTCCTGCACCAGGTTGGTGAGCCTGGACGCCTCCTGGCGCATCCGGCCGGCGAAGCGGCGGACGGCCTCGGGGTCGTCGGCGGCGTCTTCCACGGTCTCGGCGAGCAACGCGAGCGCGCCCACCGGTGTCTTGAGCTCGTGGCTGGTATTCGCGACGAAATCACGCCGGACTTCCTCGACCCGCCGGCTCTCGGTCTGGTCCTCGGCCAGCACCAGGATGAGGCCGCCGCCGCCCACGCCCGCACCGAGCGGGGCGACCCGGACAGCGAAGCTGGTGGTCGTGCCGTTGAAGCTGGCGGTGGATACCTCGATCTCGCCCTCGCGGATCTCGCCATCCCTGCGGACCTGCCTGGCCAGTGCGAGCAGCTCGCCGACCAGCAGCTTGTCGCCCTTGACCAGCCCGAATGAGCGGGCTGCCGAGCTTGCCCGCAGCACCCTGTCCTCGCTGTCGAGCACGACAGCGGAGGAGGACAGCACTGACAGGACGGAGGCGATTCCGGCCGGCAGCTTCGAACGCTGGCTATGACCGTCCGTCGCATTTGCCTTAGACGTCGCCCAGGCCTTCATGCGGCGGCCGGCTGGAACTCCGCGCAATGCGCCTTCCCGGCTCGCCGGGCGGCGCCAGCAGGACAGGCATGCCTGACCGCATTCACCCCCATGTCCACGCTTTGATGGTATGCGGCGGCCCGCGCGATCGCACCGGCGCAGGAAGCGCAGCCGACGGTTATTTACTGAGTGTTCACGGTTGCGACCGTACCCGTTTATGCTGGCGCTGCCGACCCGGTCCGCCAGCCCCCGCTGGCCCGCTGGCCTGCTGCTCAGCGGCCCTGGGCGGCCACCGCTTCGGCTGCCAGCGCAGCCGCCTCGGGGTTCAGGTACCGGCCGCCGGGCGGCTTGGGCCGGAAGTCAGCGTCCAGCTCGTACAGCAGCGGGATCCCGGTCGGGATGTTCAGCTCCGCGATCTCCGCATCAGGAATGGAATCCAGGTGCTTCACGAGCGCCCGGAGCGAATTGCCGTGCGCCACCACCAGTACCGTCCGGCCCGCCGCCAGGTCCGGGATGATCGCGTCGTACCAGTAGGGCAGCAGCCGGTTGTAGACGTCCTTCAGGCACTCGGTCCGCGGCCGGATCTCATCGGGCAGCGTCGCGTACCGCGGATCGCCGGCCTGCGCCAGCGGATCATCGTCGGCTAGCGGCGGCGGCGGCACGTCGTAGGACCGGCGCCAGAGCATAAACTGCTCGTCGCCGTACTTTTGCCTGGTCTGCGCCTTGTTCTTGCCCTGCAGACCGCCGTAGTGGCGCTCGTTGAGCCGCCACGACCGGCGTACCGGCAGCCAGGCCAGCCCGGCTGCCTCCAGCGCCGCATTCGCAGTCTGAATCGCCCGTGTGAGCACCGAGGTGTGCAGGACATCGGGCCGCAGGCCCGCCTCGGCCAGCTGTTCGCCTGCTTGCACAGCCTCGGCCGCGCCCTTGTCGGACAGGCCGACGTCGACCCAGCCGGTGAACAGGCCCTCGGCATTCCACGCGCTTTCTCCGTGCCTGAGCAGCACCAGGGTCGCCATGAGGCAGAGCCTATCGTCGCTGGCATCACAGCAGGAGCCCCTTCCGGCGGGGACTTCTGGCGGCTGCTCGCGCGGGGCCGGACGGGTTCGGCGGGCCGGGCGCAATCGCGGCGTCGGCCGGCCAGCGGGGAACAGGACGGCCGGCTACGGGGTTCCGCTTGTGGAGGTGCATGCCCGTGCCGCGACCCTTTCCCCGGCGGATCGCGACTGTCAGTGTCCACACATCGCCGCTCGAGCAGCCAGGAACAGGTGATGCTGGCGGTCTTAACGTGTACGTCGTCGAGGTTGCCAGGCGGCTGGCCGCCCGCGGCGTCGAGGTGGACGTGTTCACCCGAGCGGTGTCGCGCGATCTGCCGCCCGTAGCGGAGCTTGCCCCCGGCGTGCTGGTGCGGCACCTGCCCGCGGGCCCGTTCGACGACCTGGACAAGGCCGATCTGCCTGGCCAGCTGTGCCACTTCACCTTCGAGGTGCTGCGAGCCGAGGCCGCGTACGCGCCGGGCCGGTATGACCTGATACATGGGCATTACTGGCTCTCCGGTCAGGTCGGTGCCGTTGCCAAGGAGCGCTGGGGCGTGCCGCTCGTCCAGTCCATGCACACCCTGGGCAAGGTCAAGAACGCGGCGCTCGCGGCAGGTGATGCCGCCGAGCCCGCGGTGCGCCTGCGCGGCGAAGCCGAGGTCATCGCCGCCGCCGACCAGCTCGTGGCCAACACCGACGAGGAGGCGCGGCAGCTGATCGAGCTGTACGACGCCGATGCTGGCCGGGTCGCCACCATCAATCCCGGCGTCGACCTGGCCGTCTTCCGGCCCGGCTCGCAGCAGGAGGCCAGGGGCCGGCTCGGTCTGTCCCGCGACGGCGTGGTGCTGGTCTTCGCCGGCCGGGTGCAGCCGCTCAAGGCACCCGACATCGTGCTGCACGCCGCTGCCCGGCTGATCCGCGACGAGCCCGGCCTGGCAGGCCGGCTGACAGTCGCGTTCGTCGGCGGACCCAGCGGCAGCGGCCGCGCCGACCCGGACAGCCTTGCAGTCCTGGCCGGCCGCCTCGGGGTGACCGGGATAGTCCGGCTGGAGCCGCCGTGCCCGCAGGCCGAGCTTGCCGACTGGTACCGGGCCGCGACCCTCGTCCTAGTGCCGTCCTATTCGGAGTCGTTCGGGCTGGTCGCGGTCGAGGCCCAGGCCTGCGGCACCCCGGTCGTTGCCGCCTCGGTCGGCGGCCTGCGGACCGCGGTCAGGGACGGGGCGTCGGGCGTGCTTGTCGATTCCCGTGACCCGGCTGCTTATGCCCGCGCAATGCTGGAGCTGATCGACTCGCCAGCCACCCTGGCCAGGCTCTCCCGCGGCGCGCGCGAGCACGCCTCCCGCTTCGGCTGGTCAGCGACGGTCGACGGGCTGATGCGGATGTACAGCGACGTCATGACCGAGGCGGCCGCATCGGTGGACGCATGACCGGCGCAGGAACTCCTCAGCAGCAACTCGCTGCGGCCGCGCTCGAGGGGGCCCTGACCGGGCTGGGCCTGCCGTTCGAAAGCCCGCATCCGGGCGCGTACCTGGTCCGGCTGGAGGGACAGCACAAGCTCGCCACCATGACCTGGCTGATCGTCGGAGCGCACAGCCTGCAGGTGGAGGCCTTTTTCTGCCGGCAGCCGGATGAGTGCCACGCCGAGTTCTACCGGTTCCTGCTCGAGCGCGGCGGCCGCATGTTCGGCGTGCACTTCGCGCTCGACCCCGCCGGAGACGTGCATCTGGTGGGCCGGCTCCCGCTGACGTCCATCACGCCGGAGGAGGTCGACCGGCTGCTCGGCTGCGTGCTCAGCTACTCGGACGAGAACTTCGACCAGGCACTGATGATCGGCTTCGCGTCGTCCATCCGGCGGGAATGGGCCTGGCGGGTCAAGCGCGGCGAGAGCGTGGCCAACCTGCGGCCGTTCGCGCGGCTGACCGGACAGGACTCAGATGCCGGACCCCGGTTCAGGACTTGACCAGGCGGGAGATGGCCGCTGCGGCCTCCCGTACCTTCCCTTGGGCCTCGGGACCGCCGCGCTCGATGGCCTCGGTGACGCAATGGCCGAGATGATCCTCGAGCAGCCCGAGCGCGACAGCCTGCAGGGCGCGGGTAACAGCGGAAACCTGGGTCAGCACGTCGATGCAGTAGACGTCGTCCTCGACCATCCGCTGCAGGCCGCGTACCTGCCCTTCGATCCGGCGCAGGCGCCGCAGGTAGGCGTCCTTATCCTGGGTGTAACCTCGCACCATCTGACGATACACCCCGCCCCGGTACCGGCAGAGTCGGCAATTGACCGCTGCACTGGCGCATTGCGGCTACGCAGAGCCAGTCCCGGTCAGCAAACCCGCAGGATTCCTGGAGCAGTTCCCAGGGCGCGGCACGGACGCTGGGTAGTGCGAAACCGTGCGCTCGGCGGGGCCCGGCTGGGCGCGCAGGGAGGATCACGCGATGCGGCGCGATAACGTGCGCTCTGCCATGTTCGTCCGCGACGACGGCCTGCGCAAGATCAGTTTGCTGACCTGGCGCACCGGTGCCGTGGCCGCCGTCGCCGCCGCGCTGATCGCCGTTGCGTTCGGTCACGGCGTCCGGCAGACGCCGGCCCAGACACAGCCGAGCCATCAAGCTCCCGGCACGATCGTGATCCCCGCCCAGCCTCCCGCGCCTGCGCAGGGCTCTGGCCAGGTGACATCGGGTGCCTCATGACCACCGCGGCCATCGCCGGTGACAGCTTCAGCGTTTTCGGCACGACAGCGGTTCTGCTCGTTGCCGCGCCCGGCCGGCTGACGCGGGCACGCGGGCTCCTCGACGGCGAACTGGCCGCGGTCGACGTGGCCTGCAGCCGGTTCCGCATCGATTCGGAGCTGTCCGCGCTGAACGCCGGCGGCGGAGCATGGACTCCGGTCAGCAAGCTGCTCGCGGAGATCCTCGGCGCGGCGCTGCGGGCCGCGCGGCTGACCGGCGGCGACGTCGACCCGACCTGCGGGCGGGCCCTGGCCAGCCTGGGCTACGACCGCGACTTCGCGGCGGTCCGCCACGCTGACGAGGTCGAGCCGCGGGTTACCGGGCCGGTCAGCCCGGTTCCCGGCTGGCGCACCGTGCAGCTGGACCGGCGCCGACTGCGGGCACGGCTGCGCCACCGGGCCCAGCTGGATCTTGGTGCCACCGCCAAGGCCTGGGCCGCCGACCAGTGCGCGGGCCATGTCGCGGCGAAACTGGGCTGCGGCGTCCTGGTCAGCCTCGGCGGCGACCTCGCGGTTGCCGGGCCAGCCCCCGAGGGCGGCTGGCGCGTCCGGGTAACCGATGACCACGCCAGCGGCCCGGACGCGCCCGGCCAGACGGTGACGGTGGGATCGGGCGGCCTGGCGACCTCGAGCACGACCGTCCGCGCCTGGACCGTCGGCGGCCGGCCCGTGCACCACATCATCGATCCGGCGACCGGCGAGCCGGCCCATTCCCGCTGGCGCACTGTGACCGTCGCCGCGGGCAGCTGCCTGGACGCCAACACCGCGAGCACCGCGGCCATCATCCGCGACGCCGCGGCCCTGCCCTGGCTGCACGACATCGGCCTGCCCGCGCGCCTGGTCCGCCAGGACGGCTCGGTCGCGACCACGGCCGGCTGGCCCGGCGATGAGGGGCCGACCGAGGCGGCATGATCATGCACGCGGCAGCATCGCCCGCCGTGGCGATCGTGGTGAACGCCTCGACACCGCTGTGGTACACCACAAGGGCCACCGGCCTGGTCGCGCTGGTCCTGCTGACGGCGAGCATGGCCCTGGGCATTCTGACGTCGGTGCGCTACCAGCGGCCCGGGCTGCCCCGGTTCGTGACAGCGGGCCTGCACAAGAACTTCTCGCTGCTCGCGCTGGCTTTCACCGGGGCCCATATCATCACCACGCTTGCCGACAGCTATGTGCCGATCCGGCTGCAGGACGTGGTGATCCCGTTCATCTCCCGGTACCGGCCGCTATGGCTGGGACTCGGCGCGATTGCCTTCGACCTGATGCTGGCGCTGACCGTCACGAGCATCGTCCGGGCCCGGATGAGCTACCGGACCTGGCGCGCCGTGCACTGGTCGGCTTATCTCTGCTGGCCGGTCGCGGTACTGCATGGCCTCGGCACCGGATCGGATACGACGGTCCGCTGGGTGCTCGTGCTGACGCTTGCCTGCGTTGGCATGATGACCGCGCTGGCAGCCTGGCGGCTGGCCTACGGCTGGCCCTCGCATCCGGTCGCCCGGCTGGCCGGTGCCCTCGCGGTCGTTCTGGTGCTGCTCGCCGGCGGCGCGTGGCTGACCGCCGGGCCGCTGCAGCCGGACTGGGCACGCCGGTCCGGGACGCCGCCCGCGCTGCTGCACAGCGGGCGGCCCGGGTGAGCGCGGCAGGCCCGGCCGCCGCGGCGGGCCGGCCCGCCGCCACGGCGCCCCGGCACATCCCGCGGCTCATCCCCGCCGACGGGCCCCTTGCGCTCGCCGAGCACCTGGCGCGCTACGGCCCGCCGCCGCTGCCGCAGCGCGACGAGCGGCGCACCGGCGCTGCCCTGATCGCGGAGGTGGACCGATCCGGGCTGACCGGGCGCGGCGGCGCCGGGTTCCCGGCCGGGCGCAAGATGCGCGCGGTTGCCGCCGCTGCTGCTGCCCGGCCGCTGCGCAGCCCGGCCGCGGCGGTAGTCATCGCTAACGGCGCGGAGTCCGAGCCATCCAGCGAGAAGGACCGGATCCTGCTGGGCCGGGCGCCCCACCTCGTGCTGGACGGACTCGCGCTCGCCGCCGAGGCCGTCGGCGCCGGCCGCGGCTACCTGTGCCTGCACAGCGGGACCGCCGCGGCGATGGGCCCGCTGAACGACGCAGTGGCCAGCCGGGAGCGAGCCGGGCTGGACCGGATGCCGGTCGAGATCGTGGCCGTTCCCGGCGGCTACGTCGCGAGCCAGGAGACCGCGCTGGTCAACTTCCTGAACGGGGCCGCGGCTCTGCCCGGTTTCGTGCCGCCCCGGCCGGCCCAGCGCGGGGCGCACCGGCGGCCGACGCTCGTGCAGAACGTCGAGACCCTCGCTCATCTCGCCCTGATCGCGCGCTACGGCGCGGACTGGTTCCGCGAGCTGGGCACGGCGGCGGCGCCAGGCACCGCGCTGGTGACCCTGAGCGGCGCGGTGCGCAGGCCCGGCGTTTACGAGATCGCGCTCGGCTCCCCGCTGGCGGCCGTGCTGCAGCGGGCTGGCGGCCCGGCCGAGCCGGCCAAGGCCGTCCTGGCCGGCGGCTTTTTCGGCGGCTGGCTGCCGCTGCCCGCAGCCGGCGGCACTGCGCTGAGCGGGCCGGCGCTGCGAGCCGCGGGCGCTGCCTTCGGGCCTGGCGTGCTGGCCGTGCTCCCGGAGTCGTCCTGCGGCCTCGCCGAGACGGCGCGGGTGACCCGCTACCTGGCCGGCCAGAGCGCGGGCCAGTGCGGCCCGTGCAGCAACGGGCTGCCCGCGCTTGCCGACGCGATGGCGTGGATTGCCTTCGGCCAGCCCGGCAGCGATGTCCTCGGCTGGACTGAGCACCTGATGGCCCTGATCACCGGCCGCGGGGCCTGTCACCTGCCGGACGGGACGGCCGGACTGGTCGCCAGCGCCCTGCGGGTGTTCGACGCCGACCTGCGCCAGCACGCGCGGTCCGGGCCCTGCCCGCTGGCCGGCCGGGCGCCGGTGCTGGCGCTGCCCGGCACGGCACTGCCCGGCATCCCGGCGGACCGGTCATGAGTCCGCGCCCCGATCAGCGTCAGATCCTGCGGGTGAACCCGATCGCCTGCGAGGCACATGGCCTGTGCATCGAACTGCTGCCCGAGCTGATCACCGCCGACCCCTGGGGCTACCCGGTCATAGCGCCGGGCCCGGTGCCCGGCAAGCTGCTGCCGCTGGCGCGGCGGGCAGTCAGCGCGTGCCCGACTCTGGCGCTGCTGCTCACGGCGCCGCACCAGATCGAGTGAATGTCCCCGATGAGGCCGGAGGCGGCAGATGGGTCCACTGGACGGTGTGCGGGTCGTCGAGATAGCGAGCCTGGCACCCGCACCGTTTGGCTGCATGATCCTCTCTGACCTGGGTGCCGAAGTCCTGCAAGTGGACCGGGCCGCCAGCTGCGGGCCGCAGGCCGCCGCGCCAGCCGATCCGCTGCGCCGGGGCCGCCAGTCCGTCGGCATCGATCTCAAGAACGCGGCTGGAATCAGCGTGCTGCTGCGCCTGATCGAGGCCGCCGACGTGCTGGTAGAGGGATTCCGGCCGGGCGTGGCCGAGCGGCTCGGCTTCGGCCCTGAGATCTGCGCCCGCCGCAACCCCCGGCTGGTGTATGCCCGGATGACGGGCTGGGGCCAGCACGGACCGCTCGCGCCGGCCGCGGGACATGACATCGACTACATTGCCGTCGCCGGCGCGCTCGACCCGATCGGCGCGGCGGGCCAGCGGCCGGTGCCGCCGCTCAACCTGGTCGGGGACTTCGGCGGCGGCGGGATGCTGCTCGCCCTCGGCGTGCTCGCCGCGCTCGTCGAGCGCTCCCGCTCGGGCCTGGGCCAGGTGGTGGACGCGGCGATGGTCGACGGATCGGCCCTGCTGACCTCGTTCATCCACGGCCTGCGCGCCAGCGGAGCCTGGCGGGACGAGCGGGGGACGAACCTGCTCGACGGCGGCGCGCCGTTTTACGACACCTACGCCACTGCCGGCGGCGGCTACGTTGCTGTCGGGGCGCTGGAACCCAAGTTCTACGCTGCGCTGCTGGCCGGCCTCGGGCTGGACGGGGCGGCTTTGCCGCCGCAGTACGACCGGGCCGGCTGGCCGGTGCTGCGTCAGCGGTTCGCCGAGGTGATCGGCCAGCGCAGCAGGGACGAATGGACCGCCGTCTTCGCCGGGACCGACGCCTGCGTGGCGCCCGTGCTGGGCCTGGGTGAGGCGCCAAGTCACCCGCACGCCGTCGCGCGGGCGGCATTCATCGACGTCGGCGGCCTGATTCAGCCCGCCCCCGCGCCACGATTCAGCCGGTCGGCGGCCGGGATGCCGCAGCCGCCGCCGCGGCCAGGGGCCGACACTGACGCGGTCCTGGCCGGGCTCGGCTGCAGCGCCGCCGAGATCGGTGAGCTGCGGGCCATCGGCGCCGTTGGCTAAGCCGCCGGTATTTGCCCGCGCTAAGCAACTGACGGTAAGCTGCGAAAGGTCTGCCGGGCACCTCGTTCGGTGAGGCGTCGACATGAACACAGGCCACTGATCCGACGACGTCGAGAGACGCCCAGGGTCAGGACAGGTCTCCCCGGCATAAGGGGTGACTCGAAGTGGCTGCGCCCGCGGGCGCTACGTCGTGTCGTGCCAAAGCTCTGACGAGTTTGGGGTGCACGCCGGTTTCCCGCCGGTGCTTCCTCTTGTGCCAGTAAGCACTGCGTGGCCAGTAAGCACTGCGTGGCCAGTAAGCACTGCGTGGCCAGTAAGCACTGCGTGGCCAGTAAGCACTGCGTGGCCAGTAAGCACTGCGTGGCCAGTAAGCACTGCGTGGCCAGTGAATAGGCCATGCCTGTGACCGGGCACGGCTATGGACGGACGCCCCGAGCGTCATGGCCGGAGGGAGGCGAGAAATGGATAGCAGTAGTCCGGGCCATCATCGGCCCGGAATCCAGGTGTTCTCGTTTTCTTCCGGCACGCGGTAACCATCCCGCTGCGCGCGAATCTCCGCGCCCGCACCTTTCTGCGCCTGCGCCATAGCGCAGGGCGATTTGGCTGCTGCGTGCCTCCCGCAGTACCCCGGTCCGGGGAGAGGGAGGGATTGCCATGACCACGACGGCGGACCGCAGCGCGGTACTCGACTCACAGCACGCCGGCGACATCCGGGGCGCGCTGGGCACTATCCGGCTGGACGACGCAACGCCGCGGCGCGGCCGGTCGGCGCAGCTCAAGACCCTGCTGGCCATCGTCGGGCCGGGGCTGATCGTGATGATCGGCGACAACGACGCCGGCGCCTTCGCCACCTACGGCCAGGCCGGCCAGAACTACGGCACCCGGCTGCTGTGGACGCTGCTGCTGCTGGTGCCAGTGCTGTATGTGAACCAGGAGATGGTGCTGCGCCTGGGCGCAGTGACCGGCGTCGGGCACGCCCGGCTCATCCTGGAGCGGTTCGGCAAGTTCTGGGGCGCCTTCAGCGTCATCGACCTGTTCATCCTGAACGCGCTGACGATCATCACCGAGTTCATCGGCATCACCCTCGCCGCCAGCTACCTGGGCGTGCCCAAGATTGCCGCGGTGGCGCTGGCCGCGGCGATCATCGTCGGCGCCGCCTTCACCGGCAGCTTCCGCCGCTTCGAGCGGATCGCGATGGCGTTCTGCGCAGGCAGCCTGCTGCTCATCCCGGTGTACTTTCTTTCGCACCCCAGCGCCTCGCAGATGGCCCGCGGCTTCGTCGTGCCGCAGCTGCCGGGTGGCTCGGGCCAGCTGGCCACCGCGATGCTGCTGGTGATCGGGATTGTCGGCACGACGGTCGCGCCCTGGCAGCTGTTCTTCCAGCAGAGCTATGTCATCGACAAGCGGATCACCCCGCGGTTCATCCGGTACGAGAAGGTCGACCTGTGGATCGGCATTGTCATCGTGGTCGTCGGCGCCGCCGCGGTGATGGGCGCCACCGCCGCCGCGTTCGCCGGCACCAGCGGGCTCGGGCACTTCGCCGACGCCGCCGGGCTGGCCCGCGGCCTGCAGGCATCCGCCGGCCGGACCGCCGGCGTCCTGTTCGCGATCGCGCTGCTGGACGCCTCGATCATCGGCGCGTTCGCGGTCTCGCTGTCGACCGCCTATGCGATCGGAGACGTGTTCGGCCTGAAGCACTCGCTGCATCGCGGAGTCAAGGGCGCCAAGGGCTTCTACGCGATCTACGCCGGGATTATCGGCGTTGCCGCCGCCGTCGTGCTCATCCCCGGCTCCCCGCTCGGGCTGCTCACCGAGGGAGTGCAGACCCTGGCCGGCGTGCTGCTGCCGTCTGCGTCGGTGTTCCTGCTGCTGCTGTGCAATGACGGCGAGGTGCTCGGGCCGTGGGTTAACGGCCGGAAGACCAACCTGTTCACTGCCGCTGTCGTCGCGGTCCTGGTCGCGCTGTCGGTCATCCTTACCGCCTCGGTGCTCTTCCCGGACATCACCTCGCGCCAGATCGCCGACATCCTGGCCGCCTGCGGCGCTGCCGGACTGCTCGCCGCCGGCTATGCGCTGACCCGGCGGCTGCGCGCTCCCGCCCTGGCCGGGCCGGTTGACCGGGCCGGCCGGGACAGCTGGCGGATGCCGCCGCTGGCCCTGCTGGCCAGGCCGACGATGTCCGCCGGCCGCAAGGTCGCGATGTCGGCACTGCGGCTCTACCTTGCCGTCGCGATGATCCTGGTCGTGGTGAAGGTCGCGGAACTCGCCGCCGCGCACTGATTGCCGGCCCGTAGCCGGCGGCCGCGGACGCCGGCCGCCGGACCTCAGCCAGTGCCCAGCTGGACGGCCTTGACGACCAGCAGCAGCACCGAGACGATCAGGTAGAACCGCAGCAGCAGCATGGCCAGCCTGGTCCCTGGCGACCACACCACCGGCTTAAGCAGCGCCAGCGGAGGCATCCGCCAGTTGAGGCGTTCCGCGGCGGACATCCGGGAGTGCTCGGGACGGGCAGTGGCCTCGCCCCGACGGGAGCTCGTCAGCCGGAGCCAGAGGAAGGCCACGCCACCACCGGCCAGCAGCGCTACGGACAGCCAGATCGCGGTCTGGGGAGCGTTGATATGCGAGAACAGCGTGGTAATCACCAGGGTCCCCGACAGCATGAGCAGCGTGCCCACGATCACTCCGGCGGTGATGTTCAGCCAGCGGCGGTTCACCCACGGGCCGAGGACCTCGGGATCGTTGCACAGCAGCAGCAGGAAGACGGCGGCGCTGGGCAGCAGCACTCCGGCTAGCGCCTGCACGGCAGTAGTCAGCAGCCCGAGCGGCGCGCCGGGGATGAGCACGATGGCGGCGGCCACCACCACGAGCGCGGAGTAGCTCGCATAAAATGCCTTGGCATCCTTGAATGTGCGGTTCAGCGAATGCTTGAGGCCGAACACGTCGCCGAACGCGTAGCTGGTGGACAGCGTCACCGCCGCCGCCCCGATGATGCTGGCATCCAGCAGCACGATCGCGAACAGCGCGCCTAGCACCCGGCTCTTGCCGCCGAGGGCGTTGGCGACGCCGAGCGCGCTGGTGAAGTGCCCGACCAGGCTGGTGCCCCGGACCGCGTAGACGGCCACCACCAGGACCGCCGCGGCGCCCCCGACCACGACCAGCGAGCCAAGAAAAGTGTCGGCCCGCTCGTACTTGATGAAACGCGGCGTGATCCGCTTGTCGATGACGTTGGACTGCTGGAAGAACAGCTGCCATGGGGCGACCGTGGTACCGACGATCGCGATGATGAGCAGCACGGCGTTGGAGCTGAGGCCGCCCTGGACGCCGGGCACGACGAAATGGTAGGCGATCGAGCCATAGTGCGGATGGGACAGCAGTGCCAGCGGAATCAGCACCAGGCTCACCGCGATGAACCCGAACATGGCCCGCTCCCAGCGCCGGAAGCTGCCGCTGGCGGTGATCGCCACCAGCAGGACCGCGGCCACCGGAACTGAGATGTAGGGGCTGACACCGAAGTAGCGCAAGGCCAGCGATACCCCGATGAACTCGGTAACGATGGTAAGAAAATTGAGCAGAAAAAGGTCCCCGACGCTGAACCAGCCCCAGAACCTGCCGAAGCGCTCGTTGATGAGCCGCGCGTGCCCGACGCCGGTCACCGCGCCGAGCCTGACCACCATCTCCTGGTTCACGATCAGCACCGGGATCAGCAGCAGCAGCACCCAGAGCAGGCTGTAGCCATAGTCCTGGCCGGCCTGGGCGTAGGTGGACACCCCGCCGGCGTCGTTGTCGCCGACCATGACGATCAGGCCGGGACCGACGATCGCGAGGAAGGTGATCAGCTTCCGCCGCAAGCCGCTGCCCTGCTCGTCCCCCAGCCTGATCCGGCCGAAGGCGCCCTCGATGTCGCCCAGGTGCGCATCGTCGAGCACGGCGCTCTGCCGCTCGAGCGTCCGGCCAGGCGGTGCTGCCCGGCCAGGCGGTTCCTGCGGGGCACGCGGTTCCTGCGGGGCACGCGGCTCCTGCGGGACACGCGGCTCCTGCGGGACACGCGGCTCCTGCGGGACACGCGGTTCCAGCGGGACACGCGGCTCGCTGCCGGCTGCACTGCCCCGCTCGTCGGGGCGGCTCACGACGGCTCGCCGTGGTGGGCATCCGGGGGCTGTGCCGCCTCGCGGCGCCGCCAGTCCTCGGGCAGGGTGACTTCAAGCACGTCGTCCACGGTGATGAGGCCCATCATCTTCCGCTGCTCGTCCACGACCGGAATGGTGATCAGGTTGTAGTCGCTCATCAGGACAGCGACGTCCACCACGTCGGTATCGGCGCCGACCCGGACCGGATCGTCGTCGTAGATGTCGCTGAGCTTGGCCGACTGGTCGGTCTGCACCAGGGCGACCAGCCTGGCCACGCCGCACAGGCGGCCGCGCTCGTCGAGCGCATGCACGCTAGTCAGCGCTTCAGGCTGGAGGTTCTGGGAGCGCGCGACCATCTCCAGCGCCTCCCGGATCGCGGATTCGCCGGGCAGCGCGATATAGTCCACGCCCATCAGGCCGCCGGCGCTGGTGGGATTGAATCCCATCAGCGTCAGCACTTTGGTGCGCTGGCCGGGCGGCAGCAGGTCGAGCACCGGCTGGCGGCGCCGCTGCGGCAGCTCGGAGATGGCATCCGCCGCGTCGTCGGCGCGCATCCTGGACAGCACCTCGGCGATCTCGGCGTCGGTGCGGGCGCCGAGCAGCCGGGTGGCCAGATCCTCGTCCAGTTCCTCGAACACATCGGCCTCGAGTTCGGGGTCGGCGTGTACCTGGCCGAGGATCTCGGTCTCTTCCTCCTTGGACGCTTCCTCGAGCAGGTCAGCGATCTGGGCCGGCTTCAGCCTGCGGATGCGGCCGAACGGGCCGCGCAGCAGGGCACTGCTGGTGTGACCGATGAGCGGCTCGAACTTCGTCCACTCCCGATAGGTATGGTGATCGGTGTCCGCGCCGGAGCGGCCGAAGAACCGGCGTGCGCGGCGGTGGGTGTCGACGCCCGCCAGCACCCATTCCCCCTCGCGCTGCACAAGCTCGAGGTCGGCTGCCTTGATCAGCTGTGCGGTCTCGACGTCGATCAGCCGGTGGCCGAGCACGTCGGCCCGCAGCAGCACTTCTCCCTCGCGGCGCTCGAACTGCCGCAGGTCGAGCTTGGCGCTGGTGAGCTTCAGCACATCCCCGGCGAAGGAACTGACCTGCTCGACCGGCACGTAGACCTCGCGGCCGCCGCCGACCGTTACGACCAGGCCGGTGACCACGGGAAGGTCGGCACCGCGCAGCCGAACGATCACGTCGGACAGCCGCCCGATGGACTCGCCGCCCTTGTCGGTGATCGGCCGCCGCAGCAGCTCAGACAGATGCAGCGATCGAGCACTTCCGGCCTGCGGTGCCGAAGCGGCCGGTGTCATGGTCATCGTCCTGCCTTCCTGATCGGGTCATCCGGCATTCAGGGACCCCTACCCCAGGGATCACCTTGTCACTAACGGCGGCCGCTCCCAGCGTCCGTCTTACCTCGGGACGCATCCTGACATCGTCACTACCCTGGCATGGCTCAATGAACGGACGGTTACCTGTTGCGGCACCCCCAGGCCTGGGCAAGCTGATACCGCGGGCCGTCGGCCAGCGCCTGCAGCCGGGTCACCAGGCGCCACCGGGCTATGCCAGGCTCCCGCGCTGGCGGCCGCGATGGTATGAAGGCCACGACGGGATGCGACGAGCGGAGGAACCGACGCGTGGCCATCCGGAAGACGGTAGGGCAGCTTGGCACCGGCGACCTCGCCGAGGGTCTGGGCTATGTGCTCAAACGACGGATGCTCGGCAAGCCGCTGGTCAACGAGGAACTCGGCGAGCAGCGGCTGTCCAAGCGCCTTGCCCTCGGGGTCCTCGCACCTGACGGAATCTCCTCCTCCGCTTACGGTACCGAGGAAATCCTCATCGAACTGCTCAGGGGCGGCCTGGCCCTGACGGCGTTCACGATCATCCTGCCGCTGACCGGTGTCGTCCTGTTCGTGATGGCCCTGGTGGTGCTGTCGTACCGCGAGGTCGTCACGGTCTACACCAGGGCCGGCGGGTCCTACGTGGTCGCGCGGGACAACTTCGGGCCCAGGGTGGCCCAGATCGCCGCGGTCGCGCTGCTCATCGACTATGTGGTCACGGTGGCGGTCCAGGTCGCCGCGGGCACGGCGGCGGTCGCGTCGGCCGTCCCGGCGATCAACAACCTGGACACCATCACCGTCATCTCGATCGGCATCGTGATCCTGATGTGCTACGGCAACCTGCGGGGGATCCGGGAGGCCGGCCAGTCGTTCGCAGTTCCCACGTACTTGTTCTCCGGCGTCATCATCCTCATGATCATCACAGGCCTGCTGCGGGAGGCATTCGGCACGCTGCCGCTCTACATCCCCCATGCCGGCATAGTCACCGGGACTCCCAGCAACAGCGGGCTGATCGCCTTCGGCATGGTCTTCGTGCTGCTGCGCGCGTTCGCCAACGGCGGTTCCTCGCTGACCGGCATCGAGGCGGTCTCGAACGCGGTAAGCGCGTTCCGCCCGCCGGAGGGCCTCAACGCCCGCCGCGTCCTGGTAGCCGAGGGTCTCATCCTCGGCTCCCTCGTCGCGGGGATCTCCTGGCTGGCGCACGTGACGCACGCCAGGCCCTACACCGACGGGGTGCCGACGGTCATCTCCCAGGAGGCCAGGCTCGTCTTCGGCCACTCGTTCGCCGGTACTGGCGTGTACATCCTGGTCCAGGCCGCGACCGCCCTGATCCTCTACACGGGAGGCAATACCAGCTTCAACGGCTTCCCGTTCCTGGCCAGCTTCGTGGCTGAGGACGCCTTCCTGCCGCGCTGGCTGACCAAGCGCGGCCACCGGCTTGTCTTCTCCAACGGGATCGTCGTGCTCGCGGTGCTGTCGTGCATCCTGCTGGCCGCCGTCAGAGCGAGCGTCAACAACCTCGTGCCGTTCTACGCGATCGGGGTCTTCACTGCCTTCACCATGGCCGGCTTCGGCATGGCCAAATACCACCACCGCGTCCGGGAGCCACACTGGCAGCGCAAGCTGGTGATCAACTTCTCGGCCGGCGTGACGTCGCTGATCGTCGTGCTGATCTTCGTAGTGGTCAAGTTCACCGAGGGCGCCTACCTGGTAGTGATCCTCTTCGCGATCGGCGTGCCCACGCTGATCTTCCTGAACCGGGAATACCGGTCGGAAGCGGAAATCCTCGAACGCATCGGCACCCGCGGGAAGCCGCCCGAGCCGCCGACGTACGCGCGCCGAACCGTCTTCATCTTCGTGGATGACCTGGACCTCGCCACGCTTGCCGCGCTCCGGTACGCGCGCAGCCTGCGGCCGACCACACTGCGCGCGGTGCACTTCGTGATCGACAGCGCGCAGGCCGCTACCCTGCGCCAGGACTGGGTCCGCGCGAATACCGGGATCGCGCTCGACTTCGTCGATTGCCCGGATCGCAGGCTGGCCAGGGCCGCCGCCGAGATGGTCAGCGCCGAGGCCGCGCTGCCTGGCGTCGGCGTGACGGCCATACTGCCGCGGCGGGTGTACTCGCCGCTCGCCCGCCTGCTGCACGACGGCACGGCCGACAAGATCGCCGCAGTGATCAGCCAGATTCCGCATGCAGCGGCCACCATCGTGCCCTTTGACGTACGCAGGCGGGTGAGCGCGCTGCGGCGCCACGGCATGGCCCGCGATCACCCCGTGCCTGGCATGCAAGCGGATCCCGAGGCCGCCGGGCCAGAAACCGCCGACGGCCAGGTGCCGCGGGATGCGGCGGCCGCCGCTGCCGCGGCCACCGCCGTCCTCGACCCGGGCCCGGACGCGCCGGTCCCGGCCGAGCCCGCTCAGGCAGACAGCGACCATTACAGCAAGCCGGCCCCGCCCGCCTGGTGCACCCCGATCGGCACGCTCACCAAGCCGGGCCGGGCTGTCGTCGAGGGGCGAATACGCGCTGTCGAGATCCGGCCGGTCCAGCAGAACACCGTGCTGGCCTGCGCGGTCTCGGACTCGTCGGGCCAGATCACGGCGCTGTTCTACGGACGCTCGCATATCCCCGGCCTGCAGCCCGGCGCCATGGTCCGGTTGCGCGGGCCGGTCGGAATCCGCGACGGGCATGCCGTCATGATCAACCCCGCGTACGAATTGCTGGCACCTGGCACGGGCGGCCAGCCAAGCACATGAGTTCCGGGGCCGGTCACAGCCACGGCCCGGGCCACAGCCATAGCCACGGGCTGACGGCAACGGGACAGCACCGCAAAGCGCTCGCCACAGTCATGGCGATCACCGTGACGATAGCCGTCGCGGAAGTCACCGGGGCTGTCGTCACCGGCGCGCTGGTGCTGCTGGCTGACGCCGCCCATATGGCCGCGGACGCGGCCGGCGTCGGGCTGTCGCTGCTGGCTGCCCACTTCGCGGCCCGCCCGGCCACGGAGCGGCGCACATTCGGCTACGCGCGCGCCGAGATCCTGGCCGCGATGGCCAACTCAGTGCTCCTTTTGGGCATGGCAGTGTTCATCTTTGCTGAGGCCATCCGGCGGCTGATGTCGCCGCCCGCGGTGAGCTCGCACCTGCTGATCGCCTTCGGCCTGCTCGCGCTGGCGGCTAACGCCACCTCGCTGCTGCTGCTGCGGCGCGGCCAGACGCAGAGCCTGAACGTCAGAGGGGCGTTCCTGGAGGTCGTCTCGGACACCCTCGGCGCCATCGCGGTCATCGCGACCGGCGTGCTGATCGACACGACCGGCTTCACCCGCGCGGATCCGATCGCGGCGCTCGCAGTCGGCCTCCTGATCCTGCCGCGGACCTGGCGGCTGCTGCGCGAGACCGTGGACATCCTGCTCGAGGCCAGCCCCAAGGGGATCGACCTGCGCGAGGTCCGCCGCCACATGAACGAGCTTGGCGGCGTCCAGGAGGTTCACGAACTGCACGCCTGGACGATCACGTCCGGACTGCCGGTGCTCTCGGCGCACATTGTCGTCGATCCGGACGTCCTGACCACCGGCCGCAGCGCGATGATGCTCGACCGGCTGCAGGAGTGCCTGCGCGGCCATTTTGACGTCGAGCATTCGACCTTTCAGCTCGAGCCGGCCGGCCATGCCGACCACGAGCGCCCGATGCACGAATAGCCAGCGTCCGCCGCCGACGCGGGCCCGGTCGCAGCCGAAAGAGGGGCCCTGGAGTAAATCTCTACCAGCGAGTAATATCCGGGCTATCGCCTCCCCGGGGAGCCGCCGTGAGTACGTACGACCACTACACGACGCCCGTCCCGGCCGGCACCCGGGAGGTCCCTGCGGCTGGCGCCGCCCGCTTCAGCTGGGAATACGACGACGGGCGCCGGGTGGAGGGGCTGCTATCTCATGCGCAACAGGTTCCGCGCCCAGGAGGTCCGGGAGCGGATGGCCTTCAATGTCGCGGATGGGCTTCAATGTCGCTGACTGCCTGGAGTTCACCGAGCATTCACCGCTCAGCAGGCCTTCCGGACTCTGCTGTTTCCCACCCGCCTGTTCGTGCTGGGGTGCGCTCGCCCGCCGCGGCCCGATGTGTGGCCATCAGATCCGGCGCGCAGCAGTGTCGACCGCACCGAGCTGTGGTCGGAAGTCAGGCCAGGCTCGCTGTACGGTGCCGCACCGGCTGCAGGCCGAGGGGCTGATCGAGGCGGTGCGCGCCGGGCAGCAGGGCGACCGGCCGGCCCGGACCGTCTATGCGATCACGGCAGAGGGCCGCAGGGAACTGCAGGCGCTGCGGACTGAGGCAAAGGGCGAGGCCCGGCTGCACCCCGGCCCGGTGGACCTGGCCCTGGCAATGTGCGCCGATCCCGATGCGGACACGCTGCACGGATTCTGCGCCGACCGGCGGCAGGAACTGGCCAGCCGGGCCGCTTTCTTCTGCCGCGCGCGCGAGCGTGCCTGGCCCGATCGGGGCGCCGCCGACGACCTGATCATCGACCACGCCATTGCCAGGATCGAGGCGGAGCTGCGCTGGCATGACATGGTCCTGGACCGCCTCGGCAAGGTCGCGGCCGATAATGCGCCCGGCGGCGCCCCGTGAGCATCCGGGCGCTGCGGCTGCTTGGCGATCCGGTCCTGCGCACCGGCTGCGATCGGGTGACCCGCTTCGATGCGGCGCTCGGCCGGCTCGTCGACGATCTGCTGGAGAACGTGCTGCTGCCAGGCCGGGCGGGGCTGGCCGCGCCGCAGATCGGCGTCAGCCTGGCTGCTTTCTCCTACAGCGTCGACGGTCAGCACGGCTACGTCATCAACCCCGTGATCACCGAGGCGGCCGGGGCATGCGACGGGCCCGAGGGCTGCCTGTCGGTCCCCGGCATTACGGCCTGGACCCCGCGGGCGATGCGCACCGTCGTCGCCGGCGTCGACCGGCTCGGCGATCCGGTCACGATCGAGGGCACCGGCGAGCTGTCGCGCTGCCTGCAGCACGAAACCGACCACCTCAGCGGCATCCTCTACCTCGACCGGCTGACCGGCCGGGACCGGACGGACGCCCTTGCGCAGCTTCGCCGCCAGCAGGCAGCCGGCCCGCTGGCCAGCCCGGCAGCGCAGACCCCTGGCCGTCCGCATACGATCGCCGGATGACCGAGATCCCGATGCCGCGCTTTCCTGACAGCTTTACCTGGGGTGTCGCCACCTCGGCCTACCAGATCGAGGGCGCCGTCGCGGAGGACGGGCGCGGCGAATCTGTCTGGGACACTTTCTGCCGCAAGCCCGGTGCCATCCGGGACGGCGATACCGGCGAGAGTGCGGCCGATCATTACCACCGGTGGCTGGAGGACATCGACCTGATGACTGATCTTGGCATCAGCGCCTACCGGTTCTCGATCGCCTGGCCGCGGGTGCAGCCGGACGGAAAGGGCCCGGCAAACCGGGCCGGTCTCGACTTCTACGACCGCCTGACCGACGCCCTGCTGGCCGGCGGCGTCACTCCGATGCCGACGCTGTTTCACTGGGATCTGCCGCAGCCGCTCGAGGACGAGGGCGGCTGGATGGCCAGGGAGACCGCTCACCGGTTCGCCGATTACGCCGGCCTGGCCGCCGAGCGGCTGGCCGACCGGATCCCGCTGTGGATCACGCTGAATGAGCCTATCGTCGTCACCACCTACGGGTACGCGCTCGGTGTGCACGCACCCGGCAAGACGCTGATGCTGGACGCGCTGCCGACGGCGCACCACCAGCTGCTCGGCCACGGCCTGGCCGCAGCGGCGCTGCGGGCCGCTGGCGCGGCCGGCGTGGCCATTACCAACAACTATTCGCCCGCCTGGCCCGCGACCAATATCGAGGCCGATGCCGCGGCGGCGCACGCGTACGACATTCTGCACAACAGGCTGTTCACCGACCCGTGGCTGCTCGGCCGCTACCCCGACCTGTCGGCATTCGGGGTGGGCGAGGATGGTCTTGACTGCATCAGGGACGGCGACCTGGAGATCATCGCCGCTCCGGTCGATGCTCTCGGGGTGAACTACTACAGCCCGGCCCGGCTGGCGGCCCGGCCCGATTCGCCGCTGCCGTTCCAGCTTGAGCCGATCGCCGGGTATCCGGTGACCGCGTTCGGCTGGCCTATCGTGCCCGCCGGGCTGACGGAGCTGCTGTCGTTGCTGCACGAGCGCTACGGCGAAGACCTGCCGCCGGTTTACATCACCGAGAACGGCTGCTCCGTCGACGACGAGCCCGGCCCGGACGGCACCGTCGATGACCAGCCGCGAATCCGCTACCTGGATGCCCATATCAGGGCACTGTCGGATGCCATGACCGCCGGCGTGGACGTACGCGGTTACCTGACCTGGTCGCTGATGGACAACTTCGAGTGGGCCGAGGGGTACCACCAGCGGTTCGGCCTGATTCACGTCGACTTCGCCACCCAGCAGCGGACGCCCAAGGCGTCGTTCGGCTGGTACCGCGACATGATCGACGCTCAGCGCAGCGCGGCGGGCTGACCCCCGCAGCCCGATCATTGTGCTCCATCCGCCGGACGGCGGCGGAGCCGGGCAGCCCGGCGGGTGGGCGAACAACCAGTTATGCAGCGCCTCCGGGACGCAAGCACGAGGTGCTAGCGGCGATCATCCGCCGGACCTGCGCCTGCGCTGTCGGTGACGAGTTCGCGGGATCCGGCGTCGGGCCGCCTGACGTCGGCTGACAGCGGCGAGCTGGCGAGCTGCCGCAGTTCCCAGCCGATCAGCCTCGCGGTCGCGGCTGTCCCGACAGCGCTGACCATGACGGCGAGTTCGGCGGTTATGGCAGCTATCCGAATGGTATGAACAGCGAGCCGCTTGGCGGTGTTCATTGGTTCCTCCCGTAAGTTGGACTTCGCGCTAATACCCTGCCTACTCCTGGCCCCAAATACCTGCCAACCCCTGACCAGGTATGTTCACGGCCGCGTTCATCACCTATTGCCGGGCCGGCCGGCGGGGACCCGGGGCAGGATCATCTTGATCAGCATGTTCGCGTGCGGATCCTGGCCGATGTAGCCGCCAGCGGCAGATCAGGCGGCGCGGCGATCCGGCGGACCGGCTCCCTGATGCAGCTCATGGGGCAGGCGGCCGCCGACCGGATCGGCATCAACGCGACCGACCTGAACTGCCTGAATATCCTCAGCTTCAGCGGCCAGCTCACGGCAGGCCAGCTTGCCAAGGCCACCGGGCTCACGACGGCGTCGATCACCGGCGTCGTGGGCCGGCTGGCGGAGGCCGGCTAGGTGCGGCGCGAGCGCGACGCCGGCGACCGCAGGCGGGTCGTGATCCACCTCGTCCTGGACCGGGCAGTCAGCGAGGTGGTCCCGGTCTTCCTGCCGATGGTCTCGGCGTGGCAGGAGATGGCGACGCGCTACACCGACGACGAGCTCCGGCTCATCGTGGACTTCTGTGACCGGATGGAGCAGGTGGTTCGCGAGCACCTGGCCCGGCTCCGGGAGCCGCAGGCGGACCGCTGAGCCGGCCGTTTCCCGGTCGGCGGGGTTTAGCGCGCAGGCAAGGTTCTGGCCGCGGCCAGGTCCGCGAGCACAGTCCGGGCAGCGCCCTGGCCGCACATTCCGTGCACTCCGCCGCCCGGCGGGGTTGATGCCGAGCAGAGGTAGACGCCGCGCAGGGCCGTCCGGTAGGGGTTCCATCGCACCGCGGGCCGGAAGACTGTCTGCAGCAGCGTCCCCGCGCCGCCGTTGATGTCCCCGCCCACGTAATTCGGGTTGTGCTGCTCCATCTCGGCGGCCGTGCGCACCGACCGGACGAGGATAAGATCGCGGAAGCCCGGCGCGAAGCGCTCGATCTGCGCCTCGATCCGGCCGGCCATGTCCACCGTCGAGCCGGATGGCACATGGCAGTATCCCCACAGCGTCTGCTTGCCGGCGGGCGCCCTGGTGGGATCGATCACGCCCGGCTGTGCGACGAGGCAGAACGGGCGCTCCGGGATCCGCCCCGCCGCCGCGTCCGATTCGCTGCGCGCTACCTCGGCAAAGGTGCCGCCGACGTGCACCGTGCCCGCCTCCCGGCAGGCGGCGGCTGCCCACGGCACCGGTCCGCTCAGCGCCCAGTCGACCTTGCAGACTCCCGGACCGTACCGAAAGCGTGCGGCCGCCCTGCGGGCCTGAGCCGGGAGCTGGTCACCAGCGAGCGCGGCCAGCTGTCGGGGAGTTACGTCGAGCAGGACCGCTCTGGCCGGCGGCAGGCTGTCCAGCGAATGCACCCAGCGGCCCGTCTCGACCCGGCCGCCGAGCGACGTCAGCTCGGCCACGAGCGCGTCCGTGATCCGGGCGCTGCCGCCCTCCGCCACCGGCCAGCCCGCCGAGTGCGCGGCCATCAGGAGCACAAGCCCGAAGCCGCTGGTGACCGGCGCGCTGAGCGGCAGCATCGCGTGTGCGGCCACGCCCGCCAGCAGCGCCCGGGCCTCGTCGGTCCGGAACCGCCGGGCCAGGATGCTGGCAGGCACGATGCCCGCCAGGCCGAAGCGCGCCATGGCCGCCGGATGGCCGGGGATCGACCGCAGCGGCGCAAGGATGGCGGGCAGGGTGAGCGGGAGATCCCGCACCAGCGGCGCGACCAGCTGGCGGTAGGCGCCGCCGTCGGGCCCGAGGCCCCCGGCTGTCTCGTCCACCGATCCGGTGACAGCTGCCGCGCGCCCGCCGTCCAGCGGATGGGCGAACGCAACCTTCGGAGTCAGCAGCCGCACCCCGCGCGCAGCCAGGCCCGTGCTGGTGAAGAACGGCGACACCGCAGCGAGCGGGTGAACGGCAGAGCAGATGTCGTGGCGGAAGCCGGGCAGCGTCAGCTCCTGCGTCCGGCAGCCGCCACCGGGCGTGTCAGCCCCCTCAATGACATGCACGGACAAGCCCGCCCGGGCGAGCGTGACTGCCGCCGCCAGCCCGTTTGGCCCGGAGCCGACTACGATCGCGTCGGATCGCACCGGCGGCCTAGCCACCGGGTGCCTGCGCGACGAGGCGTGCTGAGTGCTGGGCAGCGCCGTTCATAGATCGATTATCTCGCCCTCGGCGGCCACGGTTACGGCCGTCGGCGCCCCCCGGCCCAGACGACGGCCCAGCTGGTCGAGCTCGTCATCGGTCCGGTCCGGCTTGTGGTGGGCCAGCATGACCCGCCGGGCCCGGGCCCGGCGGCCGAGGCCCACCGCGTAATCGGCGGCGGCGTGCCCGAACGACGCCTCGGCGGCGACCTCGGCGGGCAGCAGCAAGGCGTCGTGGATCAGCAGGTCGGCCGCGCCGGCCAGGTCAAGCGCCGCGGGGTGGTACTCGCCCCAGCCCTCAGGGCCGGGTCCGAGGGCCGTCGGGCAGTGATCGGGAATGTAGGCGATCACCGAATGGCCGTCACTGACGCGGTAGCCCAGCGTCCGGCCGCCCTTGTGCGGAACTTCCCGCGCCTCGACGGTGAAGCCCTCAGCCTTCAGCTGGCCGGCACCGGCGGTGCCGAAGGTCCAGCTGCCCCGCAGCCCGCTGGGCGGGATGGGGAAATGCGGCGGTGACATGCCCCTGGCCAGCGCCTCCTCGGCAGTCATGGCACCGTCCTGTTCGGGCAGCAGCAACGTCACCCGGGCATCGTCGCGGTCGCCGGCCGTGAAGAAGGGCAGCCCGTGCACGTGATCCCAGTGCAGGTGGGTGAGCACGATCGTGCCGGTGAAAGGCAGGCCGCCGAGCAGCGGGGTGACCCGCCGCAGGCCAGTGCCGGCGTCCAGGATGAGCGCCGGCCTGGCGCTATCGTCGTGCGCGACGGCCACGCAGGAGGTGTGACCGCCGTAGCGGATGAACTCCGCGCCCGGCGCTGGCGTCGACCCGCGGACACCGCAGAAATGGACGCGCACGCTCAGCCCCGGCCGGCGTCTTCGCGCCGGTGCCCCCCGGACAGCTCAGTCAGCGCGGAGCGATCGAGCTGGCTGGCGTCGACGGACGCGACGCGGCACGCGGTGACGGCCAGGAGCGTGGATGTCCGCACGCCGTCCTCCAGGTGCGCGCGCTCGCCGAGGAGAGCGCCCGGCCCGTATTCCGCCAGCCGCTCCCCGTCCCGCTCGACCCGGATGACCCCGTCAAGAACCAGGTAGACGTCGGGACCGGGCTCGCCCTGGCGCACCAGCACATCGCCGGCCTTGACCCGCTGGATCCTCGGCCTGGCCGCGCCGCGCATGAGCTGCTGGGACAGGGACCGCTCCAGCGCCGTCTCCACGGCCGTGACCAGCGCCGCCGAATCCTCGTCCCCCCACGGGCTGTGCCGGCCGAACGACTTGCGGTACCAGTCGCGGAAATCGGTCAGTCCGGATTTGTGCGTGAGGCGACCGTCACCGTCGTAGACCCAGTGCCGCGGGAACCGGCTGGCCCCGGTCATCGCGAACTCGGCCTGACCTGCGGCGTGCAGCGTGAGCGTCAGGGTTGTCCACACCAGCGGTGCCTGCCACTGCACGTACGGCCGGCGCTTGACCCGGCGCGGCGCGGGCAGGCCGGTCCGGCCGCCCACCGTCTGGGTGAACCGCACCCAGTCGTCGCCTCGCTCCGGGTCGCTGCGCAAGTCGGGCAGCAGGACGGCCTGGAAGGTGCGTTGCAGGCCGCCGAGCCGGACTGTGGTGGCGCCGATCAGGCCGCTACCGCTGTAGCCGCAATCGGTGATGGATCCTGAGGCGTCGACTTCGATCCATCCGCGCAGCACGTTGCCGAACCGGAACCGGTCGGCTGCCCGCAGCGCCTCGAGATCGTCGAGCTGATCCGGCGGCGGGTCGTCGTAGTGGGTGAATCCGGCATCGAAGGCAAGGCGGGTACTGCCCTCGACGGCCTCTGACGGAATCCACGACAGTGCAGTCGCTGAGCTTTCGTAGCGCATGCTGCCATGCTTCGCCACGGCGGGAACCCAGGCCAGGGTGCTGCCCTGCGTCGCCCGGTGTGCCTAGCACCACCGCGGCCCTATCTCGGCTGGCGCCGTCGCTGCAGCCCCGCGATCCGTGGCCGGGTCTGCGGCCGGGCATGCCAGGGCGGCCCGCCCCCGAGGACCGGGCCGCCCTGGTGCCGGCAGCTAGCTGCTGGCTATTTCACGATGCGGATGACGCGTTCCATGCCGAGCTGAGTGTGCTCGCGGCCATCCTGGGTGTCCATGAAGCAGGCCAGCACCCAGTAGC
>CABEAR010000302.1_pt1 | contig 51783 bp, 40 predicted proteins | sample 3422041 | NCBI WGS metagenome assembly CABEAR01 (sample SAMEA5534326, study PRJEB31848) | metagenome | biome: tundra; feature: field; material: soil | place: USA | collected 2013-05 | depth 0.15 m | reverse complement strand
CCCGGCCGATGCCTCAGACTCGGCGGCAGACATGGCCGCCCGAACCAGGCCGCCGGCCTCGCAGACCGCGTCGTATCGCCGGCCGCCGGCCGAGGCCTGCACTGGCCACGGCGCGGACGCGGGCTCGGCCAGCGCGGGATTCTCCGCGTCAGGATCTGGCTCGGGCGCCCAGGCAGCCACTGTCCCCGCGCCAGCCTCGCATGCGGCCCGGATCTCGGTCAGGAACTCCGACGGCCCGAGCCGCGAGGCGCCCTCCCCCCACCAGTAGCCAGCGCAGCCCAGCCAGTACGCCGAGCGGGTAGCCGCCACGTAGGCAAGGCGCCGCTCCTCAGCCATCTCCCTGGCCGCGCATGCGTCAGTGAAACGGACGAGCTCGTAGGCCTGCAGCCCCGCCAGCCACGGGAGGTCCGCCGCATCCCCGCGCAGCGGGAACGGGAGCAGCCGGGGATTCTCGGTCCACCGCGTGGTCAGCTTCGGTTTGGCCGGAAAGACATGCCCGCGCTGGCCGCCGGACATGCCAGGGACGACGACCGCGGCCCACTGCAGGCCCTTGGCGGCGTGCACCGTCGCCAGTTTCACCGAGTCGGTATCGCCGACCCGGCCGGCCTCCAGGCCGAACTCCTCCTGCTCGGCCGCGGCCAGGTAGGCCAGGAACGCGCCGAGTGTCGGCTCCTCCTGGTCCCCGGCAAACGCCGCCGCGGCGTCGGCGAAGGCGTCCAGATCGGCCCGGCCGCTGGCCGGGTCACTGCCCGGCCGTGCGGCTACCTCGATGTCCAGGCCCAGGGCCCGCTCCACCTCACCCACCAGCTCGGGCAGCGAGCGAGCCGCGTGCCCGCGCAGCCCGCGCAGCTCGGCGGCAAGCGCGGTAAATCGCGCGAGGCCTGGTGCCGAGTACCCGCCGGAGGCGCCGAGGTCATCCAGGGCCTCCACCAGGCTGCCGGTCTCCCTGGTCATGTCGGTGACCGCGCGCGTCAGCACGTCCGCTGCGGCGTCGCCGGGCCGGCTCGGGTCCTGGCCGGCCTGCTCGCGCGTGCCGCGGGCCAGATCCCTGGCGCGGCGGCCGAGCGCGACCAGGTCGCGCGGGCCGATCCGCCAGCGCGGCGAGGTCAGCAGCCGGGCCAGTGCGTCGCCGGCGGCCGGATCGTGCATCACCCGCAGCGTCGCGACGATGTCGGCGACCTCCGGCACGGTCAGCAGGCCGCCGAGGCCGACTACCTCGACCGGAATCCCGCGCTCCTCCAGGGCCGCCCGCAGCGCGGGGAACTGGCTCCGCTTGCGGCACAGAACGGCGATGTCGCGCGGACGCAGCGGATCGGGCCTGCCCTGCGGCCACCGGCGGCCGTCCGGCGCGATACCCGGCGGCAGGCTCAGCAGCACGGCGATCTGGCCCGCCGCCCAGTGCGCCTCGTCGGCTGCGGTCTCCAGCAGGGCGCAGACCACCTCACCGCGGCCGGCCCGGTCCGGCGGCGCGACCAGCCGCGGCACCTCGGGCGCCAGCGCGCGCAGATCCTCCTGAATTGCGGCTGCCGCATCCAGGATCCGGCCGGTGTTGCGGAAGCTGGTGGACAGCAGCCGCACCGGCGCAGGCGAGGAGTCGGCTGCGGGGAAATCGACGGTGAAGCGGCTCAGGTTCCCGGCGCTCGCGCCGCGCCAGCCGTAGATGGACTGGCACGGATCACCGACCGCGGTGACCGGATGACCGCCGCCGAACAGCGATGCCAGCAGCACCAGCTGCGCCTGGGAGGTGTCCTGGTACTCGTCGAGCAGCACCACCTGGTAGCGGGCCCGCTCGGCGGCCCCCACTTCCCGGTGCCGGGCGGCGATCCGCGCAGCGAGCGCCATCTGGTCGCCATAGTCGATGACCTCCCTGGCAGCCTTGGCCGCCGCGTAGGCGGCGGCCAGCGGCAGTAGCTGCTCGCGGGTCCGCTGGGTGGCCATGATCTTGGCGACCAGCGCGGGCACCTTGCCGGAGATCTCCCCGTGGCGGCGCTCCAGCCACCGGCCCACGTCTATCACCTCAGCGGCGTCCCGCAGGTGCTCGGCAAGCTCGCCGGCCAGGTCAAGGACGGCCGCCGTCACGGTCGCCGGCGACCAGCCGACCGCGTCCATCGGGCCGTCGTAGCCGGCCACCACCCTGGCGCCCAGCTGCCAGGCCACCGCGGGGGTGATCAGCCGCAGCGAGGGCTCCAGCGCCTCGCGCAGCGCGTGATCGCCGACCAGCCGCCCGGCATAAGCATGGTAGGTGGCGATGACCGGATCACCGGCTGCCTCGTCACCGGGGCCGGCCAGTCCCGCGCGGCGCAGCCCGTCCAGCCGGATGCCGACCCGCTCCGCTAGCTCGGCCGCTGCCTTCCTGGTGAACGTCAGGCCGAGCACCCGCTCCGGCCGGACCAGGCCGTTTGCCACCAGCCAGACCAGCCGTGCCGCCATCGTCTCGCTCTTGCCCGAACCGGCACCGGCGATGACTGCCATCGGCTCCAGCGGAGCGCTGATCACAGCGGCCTGTTCCGCCGTCGGCTCGGCAACACCCAGCACGCGGGCCAGCTGGGCCGGGCCGTAACGGGCGCTCGTCACGGCGCCACCTGCGCGCCACGCTCATGGACCGGGCAGCAGGACGCGACCGGGCAGACCCGGCAGCCGGGATTGACGGTGGCGTGGAAAACCGGGCCGGCCATCCTCGCGGCCACGGTCTCGACCAGCTCGCTGGCCCAGTCGGGCTCGGGGTCCTGCGCCAGCGCACGCTGGCGCTGCACGCGGACCCTGGCCGTCAGGCCTGCCTTGCCCACCTGGACAAGCTCGGCACCGCCGGGCTGCGTCACCCCGAGCTGCTCGAAGGCGCCGAGCAGTACCGCCAGCTGATAGACCCCGAGCTGGGGGTTGCGGTCCAGGTCAGCGTCCGGCGGCCGGCTGGCTCCCGTCTTGAGGTCCACGACGATCGCGGCGCCGCCGGGCTCGCGCTCCAGCCGGTCCACCTGACCGGTGATCAGCACGTCGCCGACCCGGACCCGAAGGCTCTTCTCGATCGCTACCACTTCCCGCGGGTTGCGCCGGTGCCAGTCCATGAACTTGGCCACCATCCGCTCCGCCTGCTCGCGCTGCTTCGAGCTGTACCAGGCGCTGCCGAAGTCCAGGTGGTGCCACATCTCGTCGATCCGCTTAGTGATGTCGCCGTCGTCGGCGCCCTCGGCGGCCAGTGCCGCGGCGGCATGGATCACGATCCCGAAATGACGTGCGACACTGGGCGAGCCAGCGCCCGCGGCCACCTCCAGCAGCCAGCGCAGGCCGCACTTGGTGAATGTCTCGATCGCCGATGGCGAGAGCCGCAGCCCTCCCTCGATGGCCGGCCCTGAGTCGGACAGCTCGGTGAGCGCGTACCACTGCGCCGGGCTGGCTCCACGCACGGCCGCGGCCGCCAGCCTGGCCAGCTGCCGCGCCGCAGCCTGGCGGACCGGCGCAGGCAGGGCGGTATCGGCAGCCGCGCGGCGCAGGTCGGCGGTCAGCGCGGGCAGCGACAGCCAGCGCAGCCCGCTCCTAGTCACGTGCTCGACCTCGATGTCGTCGCCAGCCAGTTCGGCGACGAACCTGGACGGCCGCTCCTCGCTGTCGCTGCCGCCCACAGCGGTGACGACCAGGGCCTTGCGGGCCCTGGTCGCCGCGACATAGAAAAGCCTGCGCTCCTCATCCAGCAGCCTGGAGCTGAGCGCGACGGCTGCCGCGTCTGCACCGGCCGGTCCCCCGGCTCCGGTTCCGGCCGCGCGCCCGGCTGTCACGTCGACCAGCTCGTCCATGCCCAGCAGCGACCCGCGCAGCCGGACATTGGGCCAGGTCCCCTCCTGTACGCCAGCTATCAGCACGAGATCCCACTCCAGGCCCTTGGCCCGGTGCGCTGTCAGGACCGCGACCGCATCACCCTGCGGAGCGCGCTCAGCGAGCGAGTCGCCGGCGATCTCCTGCCCGGACAGACTGTCCAGGAACAGCAGCGCCGAGCCGTGCGGGAGCCGGGCGGTGAAGCGGGCCGCCGCGTCGAACAGGGCCACCACAGCGTCCAGGTCGCCGTCAGCCGCCGCGCCGCGCGTCCCGCCCGCCGCGCTGGCTGCCTGCCACTGCGCGGCCAGCCCGGCAGCTGCCCAGACCGCCCAGAGCACGTCGTGAGCTGTCCCGTCCCGTGCGGTGTCCCGTGCCAGGGCCAGCAGGGCAGCCACCCGCCGCGCCGCGGCCAGAGCCGCGCCGGCGGCCAGGCCGCGCTGGCCGCCCCGGCCGGCACCGGCACCGGCACCATGCCCGGCACCTTGCCCGGCGGTGGCGTCACTAGCCGGGCTGGCCGGCCAGCCGGCCACGGCCAGCTCCCGCGGATCGCTCAGCGCCGTCGCGAGCGGCTCAGCAGGCGGCTGCTGCCCTGCGGCCTGCGCTGCGGCCTGCAGCGTCCGGCGCAGCCGCCGCAGGCCGAGGGTGTCGGTCCCGCCGAGCGGGCCGGTCAGCAGCTCGGCAGCAGACTCCTCGTCCAGCGCGCCGGGTCGCAGCGCGCAGCTGAGCAGTCTCAGCAGCGGCCGCGTGCCGGGCTCCGCGGTCAGCGGGAGCTCGTCGCCGGCAACGGCCACCGGCACCCCGGCCGCCGCCAGTGCCCGCTGCAGCACGGGCACCTGGCGCACCGCGGAGCGCACCAGCACCGCCATCGATGACCACGGGAGTCCGTCCAGGAGGTGCGCGCGCCGCAGCGTATCGGCGATCACGGCTGCTTCCTGGCTGAGGCTGCCGGCGATCCGGATATCGATGGTGCCGGGCTCGGCGCCGGTGAGCGGAATCAGCGCCCGGTGCCCTTGTTGCGCGTCGATGTTTCCGGCAGCCGCCGCGGGCAGCCGCCGCGCGATCCGGCGCGAGGCAGCCAGCAGGTCAGGTCCGCTGCGGCGGCAGGTACGCAGCGCGATCACCCGCGCCGGGCTGCCGTCCGGAGCGCGGAAGGCGACGGGAAAGCGCCGGATGGCGTCGACATCGGCCCCGCGGAACGCATAGATCGACTGGTCGGGGTCACCGACGGCGATCAGTTCCCGGCCGTCGCCGGCCAGCGCGCGCAGCAGCTCCTCCTGCGCCGGGTCGGTGTCCTGGTACTCGTCCACCAGCACGACGTCGTAGGCCTGGCGCTCCCGTTCCCTGACCTCTGCCCGGCCCAGCAGGCGGCCGGCGATCCGGACAACCTCCGCGTAGTCATAGCTCGGCACCGGCGCCAGGTCGAACCGCGCAGCGTATCTGTCCAGGAATCCGCCGGCCGCCATCCAGTCGTCCCGGCCCCGCTGCCTGCCCAGCCGGGCCAGGTCGCGGCCATCCAGGCCGCGCTCAGCCGCGCGGAGCAGGAAGTCCCGCAGCTCGGCGGCGAATCCCCTGGTGCCCAGCGCGGGCCGCAGCCGCTGCGGCCAGTTCCTGCCGCCGTCGGCGGCCTCACCGCGCAGCAGCCGCCGCACCTCCAGCAGCTGCTCGGGGCCCGACAGCAGGGTCGGCGGCTCGTCACCCGCCAGCACGAACTCCCGGCGGACCAGCGCGTAGGCGTAGCTGTGGAAGGTCAGCGCGAGCGGCTCGCGGGTGGTCCGGCCCAGCCGCAGGGTGATCCGCTCGCGCAGCTCCTCGGCTGCCTTGCGGCTGAACGTCAGCACCAGCACCCGGCCGGGCTCGACCTGCCGCCGGGTGATCCGCTCGACCACTGCCTCGACGATGGCGGTGGTCTTGCCGGTGCCCGGCCCGGCCAGCACGAGCAGCGGGCCGGCCGAATGGCTGACCACCCGCTGCTGGGCGTCATCCAGGCGCGGCGCAGCCGCCGCCGGCGCGGGCCGGCGGACCAGGCGGTACGAGGGCAGCGGCCGGTCCATGTCAGTACGGATTCCAGCAGAAGCCACCGACATTCGGGGCCAGTTAGGCCGGCCGAGCCGGGATTTCCGCCGCCGCGAAGCTGCCGATCGCGGCTATCCGGCCCACCGGGCACGCCGCATATCCACCCGGACCGCGCCGCCGCGGGCGCTCTCGCGCAGCGGCGTGACCTCGCTGCGGTAGCGCGCGAGCGCCGCCTGCTCGTGTCCGGCCAGCAGCGAGCCGTCCGCGTGGACGACCCGCCACCAGGGCCCGCCACCGCCCCACAGCGCGAGCACCCTGCCGACTTGCCGCGGGCCGGCCCCGCCCAGGTACTCGGCGATGTCGCCGTAGGACATCACCCGGCCAGCGGGAATCTGGTCAACAGCGTCGAGTACCCGGCTGGCGAAGTCGCCAAGCGGGGCTCCGGCGGCGCACCCGCCGGCGGAGGTCATTCGGCGGCCTCGGCCTCCCCGCCCCGGTCGGGCGGCGCGACGTGGCGGCCGGCGGACGCTGACTGCCAGGGAAAGCGGGCCAGCGCCGGCGGCCGCTCAGCCTCCTGCCCGCGTTCGGCAGGGTTGTCCTGCGCCGGGTACGCGTCGGGCCGGCCGGCGGCCGCCAGCGCGGGGCCACCGCCTGGCACCTCATCGGCCTGCGGCTCACTGCGGACAGTGACCAGCCGCCAGGTCGCGGTCACCACGATGGCCAGGCAGCCCGCACCGAGCAGGATCAGCAGGATCAGCGCCCCCGGCCCGCGCCGCTTGACGGGCGCCGCAGAGACCGTGGCGGGACCGCCGCCGAAGAAGCCCGACGCGCTGGCACCATGGCCGCCGCTGCCCTGCCGGGCCAGATGTGCTGCCGCCGTCAGCGCATCGGCGGCGTCCACCGTGCCGAAGCCCACCTGGTCGTCATAGCCGCCCGGCGGCCGGTTGCGCGTCGTGCTGATGATCGCCTCCCCGACAAGTGCCGGGGACAACCGGGGATAGCGGGATTTGATCAGGGCCGCCACTCCCGCGGTCAGGGCGCATGCCGGGCTGGTCCCGCTTACCAGCCAGTACTGCCCGTCCCTGCCCTGCGCCGGCACGTTGACGCCGGGAGCCGCGACCTGCACGGACAGGTTAGCGCTGGAGAACGAGGCCGGCTGCCCGGCCTGGTTCACCGCGCCGACGCCCAGCACGCCCGGATAGTCAGCGGGGAATGAGTACGGTGCCTGGCCTTCGCCGCGCGCGTCGGCGGCATCACCGGAATTGCCCGAGGATGCAACGACCACGACGCCGTGATTGATCGCGTCCTGCAGAGCGGAGCGGACAAGGCGGCTGGCCATGTTGTACCCGAGCGACATGCTGATCACGCTGGCATGCTGCGCGACCGCGTAGCTGATGGCCTTCGCCAGCTCGCGCTGGCCGCGGCTCAGCGGCTCACGCTGGTAGGCGGCGAAGCCAGGGTCTGCTCTGTCAGTGATCACTCGGATCGACAGCACGTGCGACCGCGGCGCCGTCCCGAGGACCCCGCTGCCCAGGCCGTGCCCGTGCCCGGCGACCAGCGAGGCCATCCAGGTCCCGTGCACACCCCAGTTGGAATTGGCGGGCGGGGTTCCGACTCCGGTGTAATCCGGGCCGGTGGTGACCGAGCCCTGCAGGTCGGAGACGTCAGGATCAACCCCGCTGTCGATCACCGCGACGGTGACGCCTTGCCCCATCGTGATCCGCCACGCCGCTGAAGCCGCTACGGCGTCCAGGACCCACGCCTGGTCGCTGCGCACGATGTCGGCGTGCGCCTCACCCGTCACAGCCAGGGCGGGAGCCAGCGTCAGGGCCAGCGCCAGGGTGCCCGCGATGGCCAGCCTCGCCCGTATCCGCGACAAGGCCGCCGTCAGCATCCCGGTGCCCCTGGGCAGCGCGGCACGCTGGGCAGGGCGCCGAGCGGCGTGCCGATCGCGTCGGCCACTCCGTTGGCGAAGCTGGTCATCTCGTCAGCCGTGTAACCATCCGACATCACACCGACCGTCGGTCTGCCGTCGGTGAAGCCCGCCGCCGACATGATCAGGTACGGCCCGTCGCTGGCTGCCCGGGTGAGCTGTCGCTGCTGGTCGTGAAATGCCGAGGCCAGCGTGCCGGGATAGGCGACCGGCCGCACGCCGGCTCCTCCCGCCGCCTGCCGCGACCCGGACAGATCGCGGGCCGCGGACGCAGCGGCCGAATTGCTCCGCAGCTGCGCGACGCCCACGGTCACGAGCATGCTGCCGGTCGAGTCGACGTATGTTGCCCGCAGCACGGCCGTGCAGCCGAGGCGGCCGAGCACGTGCGCCGCGGCGGAGTCAGCCGCGGCGCTGCAGGCAGCCTGCCGGGCGATCCCCAGCCGCCGGGCCGCCAGCGCGAGCTCGCTGCTGGAGTTGATCGCGGCGCCGGACAGCTGGTATGGCACCGCGGCGGGGAAGATCTTGCCAGCCCGGTCCGCCCGCCATCGCTGCGCGGTCTCCCAAGCCATGATCTGGCGTGCCTGGGTGGCCGTGAAACGGCGCGGCAGCGCCTGGCTGACGATGCCCGCCGCCGAAGCTGCCAGCCCGCACAGGCCCAGTGCCAGTGCGACCAGGGTGAGGCCGCGGCGCCAGCCACTAACCGCGGTCGCGGCATGCCAGGACTGTGCCGCCGCCCCGTCGGGCCGCGGCACACTGCCATCACCGCCCGGGGATTCCGGCTGCACGGTCACACCGGAATGTTACGGCCTGCTCTGCCATCACCGCGCCGCCGGTCACCTGGCGTCGCCCCGGAGCAGGCGTTCTCAGTACACGGGCAGGGTGGGATCCACCTGGCTGACCCAGGCCAGCACGCCGCCGCCGACATGGACCGCATCGGCGAAGCCGGCGTCCTTGACCACGGCAAGGATCTCGGCGCTGCGTGCACCGCTCTTGCAGTGCAGGACGATCCGCCGGTCCTGCGGCAGCCGGGAAAGAGCCTCGCCAGTGAGGAACTGGTCCTTGGGGATGAGCACCGCGCCGGGAATCGAGACGATCTCGTACTCGTTCGGCTCCCGGACGTCGACCAGGAAGATGTCGTCATCGGCGTCGAGCATCGCCTTCAGCTCAGCAGCGGTGATCGTCGATCCCGACGCCGCCTGCTGGGCGTCTGCCGACACCGTGCCGCAGAATGCCTCGTAGTCGATCAGCTCGGTGATCGTCGGGTTCTTGCCGCAGATCGGGCACTCAGGGTCTTTCCTGACCTTCACCGTGCGGTAGCTCATTTCCAGTGCGTCATAGATCATCAGGCGCCCGGCGAGCGGCTCCCCCACACCGGTGATCACCTTGATGGCCTCGTTGACCTGGATGGAGCCGATGGACGCGCACAGCACGCCCAGGACTCCGCCCTCGGCGCAGGACGGGACCATGCCAGGCGGCGGCGGCTCGGGGTACAGGCACCGGTAGCACGGGCCGTACTCGGCCCAGAACACGCTGGCCTGCCCGTCGAAGCGGTAGATCGAGCCCCAGACGTACGGCTTGCCCAGCAGCACGCACGCGTCGTTCACCAGATACCTGGTGGCGAAGTTGTCGGTGCCGTCGACGATCAGGTCGTACTGGGCGAAGATCTCCATGACGTTGTCGGAGTCGAGGTGCTCGACGTACGTCACGACCTTGACGTTGGGATTGACCTCGGCGACCCGGTCGCGCGCCGACTCGGCCTTGGGGCGGCCGATATCGGACTGGCCGTGGATGATCTGCCGCTGCAGATTGGACTCCTCCACGACGTCGAAGTCGATGACGCCGAGGGTGCCCACCCCAGCTGCGGCAAGGTACAGCAGCGCCGGCGAGCCCAGACCGCCCGCGCCCACGCACAGCACCTTGGCGTTCTTCAGCCGCTTCTGCGCGGTCATCCCGATCTCCGGGATGATCAGGTGGCGTGAATAGCGCCTGACCTCATCGGCGCTCAGCTCAGCGGCCGGCTCGACTAGCGGTGGCAGTGACAAGGCGAACTCCCGGGTAATCGATATGCGTGCCCACTGGCAGAACCAGCCTGCCCGGTGATGCATTCCGCAGGCGGCGCTGACTGCCGCAGGCACTGCCTGCGGCCGGCGCGGAATGTCACCGGTCTTCGGTACAACTCTCCCATGCCGGAGAAACCGCCGCCCCCGTCAGGCGGGACAGCCAAGCAGGGTGGCACAGACAGCGAGCAGCAGGCAGCGGGCACGGTGGTTCTGCCGCCGGGTCCGGGTCCGGGCGCGACGCGGCCGCCGGGCATCCGGCGCCCGCTGCCCGATGCGGTGGCCGTTCGCCGGCTGATCGTGCCCGAGTCCGCGCCGCCTTTTGACGACGAGCCGCCGGTCGCGGGACGCGGACCAGGCCGGGCAGCCGGCCGGCCGGGCACAGCGAGCGGGCCGGACACTGGCGGCCGCCAGGACCCAGCCCTCGGCCGGGACGCCGGCGGCGCGCCGGACACAGCGGGCAGGCCGGACGCGGCCGGGAACCGGGCTGACGACAGGTGGCCCGGCCAGTTCGCGCAAGTGCTGGCCGAGACGCTCGCCGGCTCACGGCCGCAGCGCCAGATCACGCCCTGGACCACGGAGCAGGCCCGGCGGCGCATCAGGCAGCTGGGCCCGCTGCTGGCAGCAGGCCAGCAGCCGCGGCTGCGCCGGGTTATCGCCTCCAGCCCGGCTGCGGACGTCATCGAGATGACAGTCATCGTCCGGTTCGGGCCCCGAGTGCGCTTCCTGGCCCTGCGGCTGGAGCGGGACGGCCCGCAGCGTCCCGGCCGGCAGCATGGCCCGCAGCAGCCGCAGGCGGGGCCGTCGCGATGGCTCTGCACGGTCGTGGAAGCCGCCTGACAGCGGTGCGCCGGAGCTTGACCGCGGTGCGCCGGAGCTAGCGGTTGCGCGGATCCCCGTGGCACAGCTTGTACTTGCGCCCGGAGCCGCACGGGCAGGGAGCGTTCCGGCCGACCTTGGCGTAGCTCCCCGCGCTGGCCGTCTCAGCGTGCTTCTCGGCCGTGCCGGAACCGTCGGTGCTCGGCGCGGTGTACTGCAGGCGGCCTGGCCGCTTCGGCTGCTCAAGCCCGCGTCCGGCAAGGGCCGCCGGAACCGCCGGAGCCGGCCTCGCGGCCTTGCCGCCGCCAACCGCTGCCGTTTCCGCCGCAGGGGCTGGCGCCCGCGGCCGGGCGGCCGGCGGCGCGGAGACGGCCGGCGCAGCGGCGGCAGGCCCGCCGCCGGGTGCGGCCTCCTCGACGATCGGGTCCTCCTGGACCTGAACCTGCAGATTGAACAGGTTGCCAGCCGATTCTTCCTTAATGCCCTCCATCATGGCGTTGAACATGTCGAAGCCCTCGCGCTGGTACTCCACCAGCGGATCACGCTGCGCCCAGGCCCGCAGGCCAATACCGTCGCGCAGGTAGTCCATCTCGTAAAGGTGCTCGCGCCACTTGCGGTCCAGGACCGACAGCACGACGCGCCGCTCGAGTTCCCGCATCACTTCGGGGGTCAGCTCCTCGGTGCGGCGCTCGTAGGCGGCGTGCGCGTCCTCGTGGACTCGCTCGGTGATGAAGTCAGCCGACAGGCCGGCCCGCTCGCCCCCCGCCTCCTCGATGAGCTCATCGAGCGAGATCACGCCGGGATACAGCTGGCGGAAAGCACGCCAGAGCTGGTCGAGATCCCACTCCTCGGGAAAGCCGTCGGCGGTGGCGGCCGCCACGTAGCCGGCGATCACGTCATTGACCATCCCGTTGATCTGCTCCTGCAGGTCGGCGCCCTCAAGCACCCGGCGCCGCTCTTCGTAGACGACGTGCCGCTGCCGGTTCATGACATCGTCGTACTTGAGCAGATCCTTGCGGATCTCGAAGTTCTGCTGCTCAACCTGCGTCTGGGCGGACCTGATCGACCGGCTGACTGCCTTCGACTCGATGGGGACATCCGGCGGCGTCTTGAGCCACTCCATGAAGTGCGCGACCTTGTCAGCGTTGAACATCCGCATCAGGTCGTCTTCCAGCGACAGGTAGAAGCGCGACTCGCCAGGGTCGCCCTGCCGCCCGGACCGGCCGCGCAGCTGGTTGTCGATCCGCCGCGACTCATGCCGCTCGGTGCCCAGCACGTACAGGCCGCCGACGGCGACGACCTCCTCGTGCTCCTCGGCGACCGCCTTCCTGGCCTTCTCCACTGCCTCGGGCCAGGCTGCCTCGAAGTCCTCTGGCGTTTCCACCGGCGACAGGCCGCGCTGATGCAGTTCCAGGTCAGCGATGAATTCGGGGTTGCCGCCCAGCATGATGTCGGTGCCGCGGCCTGCCATGTTGGTGGCCACCGTGACCGCGCCCTTGCGCCCCGCCTGGGCCACGATCGCCGCCTCGCGCTCGTGGTACTTCGCGTTCAGCACTTCGTGCGGGATGGCGCCGCGCTTGAGCATCTTGGACACCAGCTCTGATTTCTCCACGCTGGTGGTGCCCACCAGCACCGGCTGGCCCTTCTCGTGCCGCTCGCCGATGTCCTCGACGAGGGAATCGAACTTGGCCTGGGCCGTCTGGTAGACAACGTCGGCCTGGTCCGCCCTGACCATCGGCCTGTTGGTGGGGATCGGCACCACACCGAGCTTGTAGGTCTGCTGGAACTCGTTGGCCTCGGTCATCGCGGTGCCGGTCATCCCGGCGAGCTTGTCGTAGAGGCGGAAGTAGTTCTGCAGCGTGATCGTGGCGAGTGTCTGGTTCTCGTCCTTGATCTGCACGCCCTCCTTGGCCTCGATGGCCTGGTGCATGCCCTCGCTATACCTGCGGCCCTGCAGCATCCGGCCGGTGAACTCGTCGACGATCAAGACTTCGCCGTTCACGATGACGTAGTCCTTGTCCTTCTTGTAGAGTTCCTTGGCCTTCAGCGCGTTGTTGAGGAAGCTGACCAGCGGCGTGTTGACCGACTCGTACAGGTTGTCGATGCCGAGCCAGTCCTCGACCTTCTCCACGCCGGACTCCAGAATCCCGACGGTGCGCTTCTTCTCATCGACCTCGTAGTCGCCCTCGCCGTCCTGGCCCTTGCGCAGTCTCGGCGCGATCTTGGCGAATTCCTGGTACCAGCGGCTGTTCTGGTCGGCAGGACCGCTGATAATCAGCGGCGTGCGGGCCTCGTCGATGAGGATCGAGTCCACCTCGTCGACGATGGCGAAGTTGTGACCGCGCTGGACGCATTCCTCCAGTCCCCAGGCCATGTTGTCCCTGAGGTAGTCAAAGCCGAACTCGTTGTTGGTTCCGTAGGTGATGTCAGCCAGGTACTGCCCGCGGCGCTCGTCCGGCTCCATCTGGGAGAGGATCACGCCCACCTCGAGCCCCAGGAACCGGTGGATCCGGCCCATCCACTCGGCGTCCCGCTTGGCGAGGTAGTCGTTGACGGTGATGACGTGCACGCCCTTGCCCGACAGAGCGTTCAGGTAGGCGGGCAGCACGGAGGAGAGAGTCTTGCCCTCGCCGGTCTTCATCTCCGCGATGTTGCCCATGTGCATGGCGGCGCCGCCCATGAGCTGCACATCGAACGGGCGCTGGCCCAGGGTCCTCTTGGCGGCCTCCCGGACGGCGGCGAACGCCTCGGGGAGCAGGTCGTCGAGCGACTCGCCGTCGCCATGGCGCTGCCGGAACTCCTCGGTCATCGCGCGCAGCTCAGCGTCGCTGAGCGCGGCGAAATCCTCCTCGATGGAGTCGACCTGGTCGGCGATCCGCCTGAGCCTGCGCAGGATCTTGCCCTCGCCGACGCGAAGGACGCTATCTATGATTGCTGGCACTTCTGCTAACGCTCCTCGCGGGATCGTCTGGCTAACTGACGGGCACGGTTGTCCCTGCCCCGCTCCCGGACGCTGAAGAGAGCAGGCGGCATGCGGCAGACCGGGTGCCACACATGCTCACAGCCATGGTAGGCGAGATGGTGAGCTAATCCGAGTCGCCTGATCGCCTGCGTATGCCAGGGGGCGGCTGCCTGCCTTTCCGCGGCCCCGACCACAATATTAGATAGGGTCGGATACGTCTGAGGAGAGGAGCGGGCATGGCGAACCAGACCGAACCCGGCGCCGCGCAGGAGCCGGGAAGGTATGGCGGCGTAACGCGGGCCGCTGATGCCGCCGAGGGCGTCGGCGCACCCCTGCATAGCCCAACTGCCACGGGCCCTGCCGCCCAGCAGCCGGGCCTGCTCGCAGACCTGGCCGTCGCAGGCGGCCCGGATCTTCAGGCCCTTCCCAGCTTTCACGGCCGGGCAGTTTCCTGGATCGCGGTCTCGATCATCATGGTCGGCTTCCTGGTGGGTGGCCTGGCCATGGTTTTCGGGCCGACCTGGTGGGTGTTCTGGGTGGGCGTCGGCGTGTCCGTGCTCGGCAGCCTGATTGCCATGTCCGCCAACATCTTCGAGGACTGGTACTAGGCCGCTCGGCAATCGGGCCGCGCGGCCTGGCCGGCACCGGCCTCCGTGCGGGCGGGGTCAGCCCAGCAGTGCCAGCCCGGCCATTGCGCTGGCGTACTGGCTGGCGTACTGAGGGTGCACGACTGAATTGTGAGGTGCTTGGCCCCTGCAGGTCACACCGCTAATCTGAGTGATGTTGTCACTCAGATTATGGAGGTGGCCCGTGGCTGACTTGTCCGGACGTGACCTGGCCTGGCTGGAGCGCCGCCGCGCGGAGCTGTTCGGCCTGATCTCCCAGGCCGGTGATTTCCGGCGCGGCGCGCTGAACGTGGTGTGGCGCAAGTGCGGCAATCCGAACTGCGCCTGCGCGCAGCCCGGGCACCGCGGGCACGGGCCGCAGTACAACCTCACCCGCCGCATCGGCGGCAAGACCCTCAACGTGCATCTGAAGCCGGGGCCGGAACTGGAGAAGGCGCAGCGGGAGGTTGCCGAGCACCAGCGGTTTGCTGACCTGGTGGAGGAGGTGACGGTGGTGAGCGAGGCGATCTGCGCGGCCCGGCCGGCGACGGCCGGCGCGGCGCCCCCTCCGGCCGGAGCGGAAAGGGGGGGCTCGCGGCCCGGCTCGAGGAGATCGCCGCCGCGGAGGTAGGCACGCTGGCCGGGCTCGCCGCGGACATGCCCGGGCACGAGGGGGCAGGGCTGGGCGTGCTGGAGCAGGCGATGCGCGCCGCGCTCACCTCGGCAGGCGCCCGGCTGCTGGAGGCCGTGCTGGCCGGCGGCACGGGGTATGCGGCCCGCGGGCCGGCTGCGGCTGCGGCTGGCCGGCTGACTACGCCGGCTGCCGGCCCAAGACGATCAGCACCGTGCTCGGGCCGGTCACCATCAGCCGGGCGTGGTATCACTGCGGGCAGTGCCGCCACGGGTTCGCGCCCCGCGACCAGCAGCTGGGCGTCGCCGGGACTCCGCTGTCGCCGGGCCTGGCCGAGATGATCGCCCGGGCCGGCGCCGAGGTCCCGTTCGCCACGGCCGCCGGCCTGCTGGCCAGCCTGGCCGGCGTCACCGTGCCCGCCAGGACCGTCCAGCGGTCCGCCGAAGCCAGCGGCGCGGCCGCCCGGGCAGCGGCCGCTGCCGAGGCCGCCGCGATCCGCGCCCGCACGATCGCGCCGCTGCCCCCGCGCGAGCCGGTCCCGGACATGCTGTATGCGGAAGTGGATGGTACCGGCGTGCCGGTACGTGCCTCCGAGACCGAGGGCCGGCAGGGCAAGGACCGCGACGCCAGGGCCGGCACCCGGGAGGTGAAGCTCGCCCGGCTGTTCACCGTGTCCGGCATGAATGATGACGGCAGGCCGGTGATGGACCCGGGCTCGTCCAGCTACGCCTTCCCTCGACGGCAAGGACGCCCTCGCCGGCCTGGCGGAGGCCGAGTACGCCCGCCGCGGCGGGCGTAGCACTTCCGGCAGGTCGTCGCCCTTGGCGACGGCGCGGCCTGGATCCGGGCCATGGCCGAGGCGCTCTACCCGCACGCCACCCACATCGTGGATATCTACCACGCCCGAGAGCACCTGCACGATCTGGCCGCTCACCTCGCCTTCATCACGCCCGACCCGGCCCAGTGGCTGGCAGGCCGGCTCGACGACCTGGACGCCGGCAACATCGAGGCCATCATCACCGCCGCCCGCCAGTACCCCCTCGAAGGCGTCAAGGCCGAGGACCTGGACAGGAAACCCGGCTACTTCGAGCACAACATCCACCGGATGCGCTGCAAGCACTTCCGCGACCTGGGCATGTTCACCGGATCGGGCGCCATCGAGGCAGCCTGCAAGCAAATCGTCGCCCTTCGCGCCAAGCAGTCAGGCATGCACTGGACCGTCGAGGGCGCCGCAGACATCATCGCCCTGCGCTGCCAGCACGCCAGCGGCCGGTGGGACGAGCTCTGGCCACAGCGCACCCCCGCCCCGGCCGGGCTGCGCGCCGCCGTCTGACAGACACCACCACTCAGACACCAGGCCAGTGCAGCGCCAAGATCATCCCCAACAATCGTGTCGTGCACCCGCGTACTGACACAGCCGGGGGAAATGTCAGGGCCGACGGCTACGCTGCGTTCGTGGCCCGATTTGGCTTCCCAGCGCCGCAGTTTGCGCTAACGCCGGACGAGGCCCGCCTGATCACGCTGCGCGCCCAGGGCTTCATCGGCACGCAGGGACGGCGCGGCGGGGTCTCCGGCATGCTCCGGCGGCTGGGCGCGGTGCAACTGGACACGATCAGCGTGCTGGCACGCTCGCACGAGCTCGTCGCGTACGCCCGGCTCGGCGCCGTTCCCCGGGCACGGATCGAGCGGTCGTTCTGGCATCCCGGCCGGGCCGGCGCCTTCGAGTACTGGTCGCACGCCGCGTGCGTGCTGCCGATCGAGGAGTGGCCCTACTACGCATTCCGGCGCAGGGCATTCCGTGCCAGGGGCATGCGCTGGCACCAGAGCCACGAAGAGGTCTGCAAGCGGGTTCTGGCCAGGATCAGCTCCGAGGGACCGCTGACTGCCACCCAGCTGGGCGGTGCCAGGAACGGCGGCGCCTGGTGGGACTGGTCGGATACCAAGATCGCGGTGGAGTGGCTGCTCGACACCGGCGACGTCATCTGCGCGCGCCGGACCGGCTGGCGGCGCGTTTACGACCTGCCCGGGCGCGTGCTGCCAGCGGACCTGCTGCAAGCAGACCCGTCCGACGCGGAGTGCCTCATCCATCTCGCCGGCGTGTCAGCGCGGGCGCTCGGCGTCGTCACCAGGGCCGACCTCGCCGATTACCAGCGGCTGCGCAGCTTTGGCGCCGGCCGGAACACAGCCGGTCTGTCCGCAGACGAGGCCGCGCATGCCGCGGGCCTGACGCCAGTGGCGATCAGGGGCGGCCCGGCCGGCCCGGCACCGGCCTGGGCGGAACCGGCGGCCCTGGCCAGCTGGCCGGCAGACGATCCGGCGGGTCAGCCCGCGCGCCGCGGTCGCCACCGGGTGACGCTGCTGTCGCCTTTCGACTCGCTCGTCTGGGACCGGAAGCGAACCCTGCGGACGTTCGGCTTCGAGCACAGCCTGGAGGCCTACCTGCCGAGCGCGAAGCGCGTGCATGGCTATTACACGATGCCCCTGCTCGCGCGCGGTCAGCTCGTGGGCCGGGTGGATCCGGCACGAAGCGGGCAGACGCTGGTCGCGCGCCAGCTGTCAGTCGACAAGCCGTGGGCCGCCGATGCAATGGCCCGCGCGCTGGTGGAAGCCGCGGCCTGGGTCGGCTGCGACAGCGTCCGGATCGGGCAGGCGAACCCGCCTCACCTGGAGCAGCGACTGCGATCCGCGCTCACGGCTGCCGGGGCCTGACCGAGCAGCGGGCACGCGAAGCGGCTAGCCGAACTCGATCAGCTTCTCCCGGACCGCGACCATGACGGCCTCCATCCGGGAGTGAATCTGCAGCTTCTCGAGAATATTGCGCACGTGATTCTTCACCGTGTTCTCGGAGATAAACAGCTCCTTGGCGATGTCGCGGTTGTTCATCCCCCGCGCAACGAGCTTGAGCACCTGCATTTCCCGGTCGGTCAGCCGGGGTGCCGGGAGCTGCCGGGCCCGCTCCTCTTCCTCGTCGTCGCGGCGGGCGAGGCTGGCGAACTCGGTCAGCAGCTTTCCTGCCATGGACGGGTTGATCAGCGACTGGCCGCCGTGCACCGCCCGCACTGCGTCCGCCACCTCGTCAAGAGGGAGATCCTTGAGCAGATAGCCGCTGGCTCCCGCGCGGATTGCCTCGAAGAGGTCTCCCTCCTCGTCGCTGATCGTGAGCATGACTATCTTGGCGCTGGGCGCGACCTCCTTCATGGCCCGGCACGCCTCGATGCCGCTGCTGCGGGGCATCCGGATATCCATCAGGACGATGTCGGGGAGCGCCTCCCCGGCCTTCTGCACCGCCTCGGCGCCGTCACTGGCCTCGCCCACCAGCTCGATGTCCGGCTCGGCGTCCAGGACCATCTGCAGGCCCCGGCGAAACAGCGCGTGATCATCGACGATCAGGGTGCGGATGGGTTCGGCATGCCCCGGACCTTCCGGTCCCGCAGCGCTGGTCCCGGTACTGCCGTCCATGAACCCTCCTCCCCTTGCTGCCTTACCGGTCGTCTGCGCCGTGCAGCCCCGGCAGCGACAGCCAGGGCAGCTGGCCAGCCTGGCAGCTGGCCAGCCTGGCGGTTACCCGCCAGCCGGACCGATGACACCGGCCGGGACTGCCGTCCCGGCCCTGCGTGATCAACTCTTGCCGACTGGCGCCCGGCTTGCAAGCCGGCCCTGCGGGGCCGCCCGGTTCTGTCCATGTCCTGTCCCATCCGGCGCGCACAGGCGGCGGCAGCAGCCGCGCAGCGCGAGAACGCCGGACTAGCCGCCCGGCAGGCGCGCGGTTTCCGACGACGGCCGGGCGGCCTTCCCGTTCTGCCGGGGCAGCGCTGCCACGTCCGGGGATTCAGCAGACGCGGGGCCGGCCGGATCCTCGACGAGGCGGATCACCCCGTACTGGTAGCCGCGGCGCCGGTAGACGACGCTGGGCAAGCTATCGCTGGCATCGCGGAACAGGAAAAAGTCGTGGCCGACCAGTTCCATCTCGAACAGGGCCTCGTCGATGGACATGGGCCTCGCGGCGTGGAATTTCTCCCGCACCACGAGCGGGCCGTCTCCCTCCATCTCGATCGGGACGACGTCGTCGGCTTCACCGGCTCCCTCGGCACCGCTGCCGCTTCGCGGCAGCGGTGCCTGCGCAGCGGGCTGCTCCTGCGCCGCGGTACCGGCAGGCCGCTGAGCTGAGGCTGGCACAGTCGCACCGCCGCCAGCCTCGGGCAGGTCGATGAGCCGGATTGCGGCCCGTCCCCCGTGCCGTCCCTTACGCCGGTCGCTGGCGCGGCGCAGCCGCGATTCCAGCTTGGCAAAGGCGAGGTCCAACGCGGCGAAACGGTCCTCGGCCGCCGCCTCGGCCCGTACCGACGGCCCACGGCAGGTAATGGTGAGCTCAACGCACTCCTTGCGCCCGGACTGGCGCGGATTGCGCTCGCTCGACACCTCGACGTCGATCCTGATCGCCTTGCTATCTAGTTTCTCGATCTTGGCGAGCTTCCCTGTAGCGTGCTTGCGGAAACGCTCCTGCACATCGGTGTGTCGGCCCTTGAAGATGATGTCCATTGAGGAACCCCTTCTGCCCGGTATCGAGGCGGCACCCGCCCGGCCGACCTGGTCTTCGTCCCCACATCCGCCTGCTGAGAGGTTCGCGGCTCTGTGCCACTACTGCCCTTCTCCCTACCCGGGGGACGCCAGATCCCCCGGCGAGGCAGGTCTTACTTCTAAGCCGCACCGTGATCAGTCGACAAGAAGTCGCCTTACGTGGGCCGTTTCGCCTGCGGCTGGCATCGGCTTGCCGAGGCGGGCGCCCCGCGGACGGGGCAGCCTGCCCGACGCAACCACGGACCCGGGCGAGTGCCATGACACGACGCTAGCCCGTATGCAGGTGCACTGTCAGGAGGGGGGGCACCGAATCCTGCTTCGGCCAGCGCCCGCCGCGGCACGAGAAACCGGGCAATGGCGGGCGAACCGGTCAGCCGGGATAGGCCGGTACGCGGCCCCTGCCGGAGATCCGCCACTGCGCGTTCAGTCCCGCTGACTGCAGGATCTGGCCATTCACCGTCCCGGCCGCGAGGCCAGCTCCATTGCTCGTGATCGAGTCGATGCCCGAGGCGGCCTGGATCTGGCTGGACGCATCTCCGTTGACCGGGACCTGATAAAGCGTGGCTTGCCGGGCAGGCATGGCGAGCACCAGGATATTATCGGCGTCGTACCAGGCCAGCTGGGTTGGGCCCGTGATACCCGCTCCTACCGCGACCGTGGTTCCGACGTATGGTCTCTGCCCGCCCGGCCCGCTTCGGCTGATCGCGCCGATCGTGACCTGCTGCGGACCGCCCTGGGCCGGCTGGATGATCATCGCCACTCGCACGCCGTCGGGCGCTACCTGCAACGCGCTGATCGTGCCCGGTGTGAGCAGTGGCGTGCTGACGAGGACCGCGCGGTCAGCCCGAAGCATCCACAGGTACCCGCCCGAGGCGACCCAGATGTCGCCGTCGGAGTCCCAGCTCGGCGCTGTACAGGCACCGCCGGTAACCGGAAGGGACTGCACTCCGCTGCCATGACCGAGCGGGCCCGAGTAAACAGTGCATCCCCTGCTGCCCGACGGCACGACTCCGGCAAGCTGGCTGCCATCCGGCGAGATCGCGATCCCGGTGAACGGGTGCCCGGCCAGGCCGGGCACTGTCCGGATAGCCCCGCCGGGCAGCCTGCTGACAGCGCCGCCCGCGAGGAAATACAACGGGCCCGCGGCCTGCTGGGCCGGCAGTAGATGCTCGTAGGCCTGCGCCTGCGCCAGCTGCGGCCCCCGGTTAGACAGGTGCTGTACAACTCCGTTTATCTCCAGCACCACCGACAGGGCAATGAAGGACGGCGAGTAAGACGGGCTGGTGAAGGTCCACACCAGCTGCGCTGCCATATTCATCCGTGCCGACTGGCTTGCCCTGGCTGCCGTGCCGCCCAGATCCACCACCACGCTCGAGCCATTGATCTTGACCGATTGCAGCTTCGTACGCGGCGGGAAGTCCGTTGTGGTCGCGCCCGATAGCCACAGCGGGGGCCCGGCGAGCAGTCCGGTGATGAGGCCGGTCGCCACATCAGTATTGGTGGCAGGCTGCGGGACGAAGACCGGATCGGGCACCAGCAGCGGCCGGGACTGAGCGAAAAAGTACAGGTTGTGCGGGGTATAGGCACTGACGAAGTCGAGCTTTGTGAGCAGCAGTGACGTGTTGGACGGCAGCCGGCTGATCCGGAACTGCCCGTTCTGCTTAACGAGCGTGAAGTGGTAAGTCGTCGAACTCGATGAGGTCTCGTACTGGCCGCTGTCGGTAAGCGTCGCCAGGCGCTGGCCGCTAACGCCGATGTTTGTTACCGGTGGACCCGGCTCGCCGACGATATGGCTGGGTCGCTGAGGGGCCGGCTCAACCTGCGGGTTGGCTACCACGTCTGCCGCCCAGCCCGGACTCCATGCCTTGCTCTGCTGCGGCGTCAGATAACGGCGGGCGACGGCGTGCCCGTTGAAGAAGCTCGCGCTGGCGTGCAGATATCCAGAGACGATGTTCTGTGCTGACCAGCCCGGCTTTGGCCCCACCGCTATCGGCTGCGGGTACTGCTGGGCCGGCCCGGTTGCGCTCGGCGCAGGCTGCGGACTCCCGCTGGTCGGGACGGTCGCGCAGCCAGCAGCGGCAAGTGCAGCAGCCGCTATCGCGCCCGCGCACGCGAAAGTGCGCCCGCGGGCAGCGAGCCGGCCGGCCCCGAAGGCACGCCGACATCCCTCAGCCACGGGCAGCAGCCCCGCTGCTTGCTGCTTCATCGGCGGCAGCACCCTCGGCCCCCGCGGACGCGCCCGCGGGGATGGCATCGTCAGCGTCGTCGCGGGCCATGTCCGGGGCGACCGGGAACGACTTCGCCGACGGCGTACGCGCGCTGTCGACCGGAACACTGGCAGCCGACGGGGCTGCGGTGACCGCGTCCCGGTCTGCTTCGTCCGGGCACAACGGCAGGGGCGAGCCGGCCAGCCTGCCGCCCTGGGTACGGGGCAACGTGAGCCGGAAGACCGAACCGCGTCCCGGCTCGCCCCATGCTTCCAGCCAGCCGCCGTGCAGCCGGGCATCCTCCAGCGCTATCGAAAGTCCGAGGCCAGTGCCGCCAGTGGTCCGCGCGCGCGCCGGATCCGCCCGCCAGAACCGGTCGAATACCAGGTGCTCCTCGCCGGGCGCCAGCCCGACGCCATAGTCCCTGACGGCAACCGCGACAGCATCCCTGTCGCTGGCGACAGTTACCACCGCGTCCCGGTTCTCGCCGTGCTCGACGGCATTCACCAGCAGATTCCGCAGAATCCGCGCTACCCGGCGGCCGTCCGCCTCCGCCACGCACGGCTCCGCAGGCAGCCGGAACTCGATCTTGGCCCCGCGGCGCTCCGCAAGCTGCTGCGCAACATCGGCGGAGTGGCGGACAATTTCGCAGATGTCGACGGGCTCGGCATCCAGCGTTGCCGCGTTGGCGTCATACCTGCTGATCTCCAGCAAGTCGACGAGCAGCGATTCAAAACGCTCGAGCTGGCTTTGCAGCAGCTCGGCCGACCGGCCAGCGGCGGAATTCATCCCGTCCTTGGCGGCGAAGAGCACGTCTGCGGCAATCCTGATGGTGGTAAGCGGCGTCCGCAGCTCATGCGAAACATCAGAGACGAACTGGCGCTGCACCTGAGACAGCCCTTCGAGCTCGGCCATTTTTTCTTTGAGGCTGGCCGCCATCTCGTTGAAAGAGGTAGCCAGGCCAGCAAGATCGTCCGTGCCGCGCACCGCCACCCGGTCATCGAGGTTGCCGGTGGATAGCCGGCGCGCTGCCTGGGCCGCCTGCCGGACCGGCACCACGACCCAGCGGGTGAGCAGCGAGGCGATAGCCGCCAGCAAGAACACCAGCGCAATGCCCACGAACAGGATAGTGCGCTGATCCAGGGCGAGGATCTGCTGCTCCTGGGTCAGCGGAAAGAAGTAATACAGCTGGTAGTAGTTGCCCAGGGGCGCGCCGAAGGCCAGCCCGGCTACCGGCCTGGGCGGGCTCCCGTAGCGCAGGGTCGCGGTCTCGACAATGGGGGTGGAATTCTTTTTCTTCCGCTCGAGTTCCACGGCCTTCACCAGCCTGGCCGGGACCAGGCCGTTTTCGATGCCGATCGCCCAGCCTCCGTTGTAGACCGGCGGGCCCTGCAAGTCGCCGGGCAGCGTGACTGCCACGCCGTAGTCACTGCCTGAGCCGCTCTTTGGGGCAAGCTCGCTGACGATGCTGCGCATCAAAGCCGAGGTATTGGGGCTCAGGTTCGAGTACAGGCCACCTTGGCCCTGGACGTTTCCCAGGCCGTCCTCGGCCTGGTCAGTTGCGGAGTGCAGCTTGCTCGCCAGCTGGCCCGCCGCGATCTCCTGCATGAGGAAGAAGCCGAGCACGGTGACGACAAGCGCCGATACCACCAGGGTCGTGGTGACGACCCGCACCTGCAGAGAACTGTGCCAGCGGGCGCGCAGCCGGCCTGATACGACGGCGACGCCGTCGCCGAGCCGCGACAGCAGGCGCGCCAGGATCATCAGCCACCGCCCGGCATCGAGACGTGCATGACCGCCGTTCCCGGCGGCTGCATCGCTGACGTTCCTGCCGGAGCCGCCGGCGGCTCCGGCAGGGCTGGCGTCCGGCCGGCTCAGCCCGGGCCCGCCTTGTAGCCGACGCCGCGCACCGTCACGACAATCTCAGGCCGCTCCGGATCCTTCTCGATCTTGGCGCGCAGCCGCTGGACATGAACGTTCACCAGGCGGGTATCAGCCGCATGCCGGTAGCCCCACACCTGCTCAAGCAGCACCTCCCTAGTGAATACCTGGCGGGGCTTTCTGGCCAGGGCCACCAGCAGGTCGAATTCGAGCGGGGTGAGATTCAGCGGCTCGCGCGCCCGCTGCACCGAATGGCCCGCCACGTCGATGGTCACGTCGCCGATGGTCAGGATCTCCGGCGCCGGATCGTCGGTCCGCCGCAGCCTCGCCCGCACGCGCGCAATCAGTACCTTCGACTGGAACGGCTTGACGATGTAATCGTCCGCGCCGGATTCCAGCCCGAGCACGACGTCCACCGTGTCGGTTTTGGCGGTCAGCATCACGATCGGCACGCCCGACTCCGACCGGATCTGTCGGCAGACGTCAATGCCGTCCATGCCGGGCAGCATCAGATCCAGCAGTACCAGATCCGGATTAGTCTCCCGGAAGGCGTCCATAGCCCTGTCCCCGTCGGCAACGAACGTCGGCTCGAAACCCTCGCCGCGAAGGACGATTCCCAGCATCTCGGCGAGGGCGGCGTCATCGTCGACGACCAGCACGCGACCTTTCATAGTCCCCATCGTTCCACGTAAGAGGCGGCTAGGGGACCTTCCGCGACCGTTGATCCCGGCCCATGACACGCAGGGTACCTGCAATAACCGGTTGTGCGACGCCGCGCTCGGTGACGATCGCCGTCACCAGGTCAGGCGGAGTGACGTCGAATGCCGGATTATGCGCGCAGGCACCGGCTGGCGCGACTTGCTGGCCGGCCAGGCTCGTCACTTCCTCGGGCGGCCGGTGCTCCACGGTGATCGCCGCGCCATCGGCGGTGGCCAGGTCGATCGTGGACGCCGGCGCGACCACGACGAACGGCACCTCGTGATGACGTGCCAGCACGGCAAGGCCATAGGTGCCCACCTTGTTCGCCACGCTGCCGTCGGCCGCGATCCGGTCGGCTCCGGTCAGGACGAGGTCCACCTGGCCCGCCGCCATCAGCGAGGCGGCAGCACTGTCGGCCAGCACCGCGTGCGGCAGGCCGGCCCGGATGGCCTCATAGGCCGTCAGCCGCGAGCCCTGCAGCAGCGGCCGCGTCTCGTCCACCCAGAGCATGGCCAGGCGGCCGGCCCGGTGTGCCGCGAGGATCACGGCGAACGCCGTTCCCTCCCCCGCCGATACCAGGGCCCCGGTGTTGCAGTGCGTCAGGATCCTGGCCTTGTCCGGCACGAAGGCCAGTCCGCTTGCGGCCATTGCCGCGCTCGCGGCGGCATCCTGGGCGGCGATCGAGCGGGCCTGCTCGAGTGCGGCACTCGCCCCCCGGCTGCCGTCGGCACCGGCTGGATCTCCGTCTTGCGCCTGCTGATAGGCCGCGTAGGCACCCCGGACGCCCCAGCTCAGGTTGACGGCGGTCGGCCTGGCCTGCTCGAGCGCCGCCGCCGCCTGGGCCACGTCCTCGCCGCGGAAGGCGGCCAGCGCCACGCCGAAGGCGCCGGCCACGCCGAGCAGCGGCGCGCCGCGCACCACCAGGCGGCGGATCGCATCCACCAGAGCCGACACGTCAGCGCAGGTAAGCACCGCCTCCTCGGCCGGAAGCCGGGTCTGGTCCAGCAGCGCGATCGCCGGTCCGTGCGGCGGGTCAATCCAGTGCAGGGCAGGAATGCTCACAGCACGAGTGTGCGCGGTTGCCCGGCAGATGCGCGAGTACCCGTGCCCGGCGGGCTGTTGCCGGCAAACGCTTCGGCCGGTTCGTGGCTGAATATGCGATTTCGCAACTACGCTCGCCTCTTATTCAGCGCGCGATCGTGCAAGTATTGGCGCGAGCCGGCGGGCCCGCCTGCGGGGCGACAGGACCGGACGCGACCGCCGTGGGCGGTCAAGGAGGGGAACGATGACCGACAGGACCTCCTGGGACGGGGACGGGGAAGGTCAGTCAGGAGACGGCGAGCCCGACCCGACGACTCGGCCGCCGGTCCCCCCGCCCGGCCAGCCGGGGTACGGCCAGCCGGGGTACGGCCAGCCCGGCTACGGCCAGCCCGGCTACGGCCAGCCCGGCTACGGCCAGCCCGGCTACGGCCAGCCCGGCTACGGCCAGCCCGGCTACGGCCAGCCCGGCTACGGCCAGCCCGGCTACGGCCAGCCTGCTTACCCGGGGTACGGTCCGGGCGGATGGAATGCTCCCGGCCCGCAACCCGGCGGAATCCCGCTGCGCCCGCTTGCGCTCGGCGACATCCTCAGCGGCGCCTTCACGTCAGTACGGCGCAACCCGGCCGCCACCATCGGTCTCGCGGCGATCGTGCTGGCCTGCTACGGCGTTCTGTCCACCGTTCTCTCGCTGATCGAACGCAACGGGATCCGCAACCTCCGGCTGACGGTACGGCCAGGCCTGTCGCCTGGGCAGGCCGGCCACGTGATCACGCAGCTCATCGCGGTTCTCGCGCCGACGATCCTGCTGACCTTCATTCTTGCGTTCCTCTTCGAGAACATCCTGGCCGGATTGCTCACCGGGGTGATCGGCCGGGGCGCGCTGGGCCGCCGGATCGGGATCGGCGAGGCGTGGCGGCTGGCGCGACTGCGCAGCGTCCTCGGCGCCGCCGGGCTTATTGCCCTGCTCGTCATCGTCCTCTGGGCTGCCCTGCTCGTCGTCGTCATCGCTCTGGCTGCGGCGCATGTGACAGTGGCCGCTGTGGTCGTGGGCATTGTGGGGTTCATCGCCGCATTCGTCGCGACCGTCTGGTTTTCGGTCATGCTCAGCCTCGCCACGCCTGCTGTCGTACTGGAGCGCCTGGCGCCAATGGCCGCGCTGCGCAGGTCCTGGCAGCTGGTCCGGGGCAGTTTCTGGCGTCTGTTCGGCATCTACCTGCTCACCGGCCTGATCGTGTTCATCGCCGCGCTGGTGCTCGAGATACCGTTCGACATCGCATCCAGCATTGCCGGAGGCGGCATCAGCGCGCTCGGCAGCGAGGGCACGATCAGCGTGCTTGCCGTGATCATCAGCGCCATCGGCAGCATCGCCGCCGGCGCGGTAACCCGGCCGATCAGCGCTGGCGTCACCGTGCTGCTGTACCTGGACATGCGCATGCGCAGGGAAGGCCTGGATCTGGTGCTGCGGAACGCGGCGCAGAATCAGCATCTCACCGGCGACGAATTCGCCACTCTCTGGCGGCCGCCCGCGCAAGGACAGGGCCCGGCGACCGCGCCCACGGCGTGGTGACTCCTGCTCGCGCGCTTGCCCTGGCCGGCCAGGGCGTCCTGCTGCCGTCCGGCGGCCCCGGCATCAGCCGCCGCAGCGCCCAGCAGCTTGCGCGGCGGGAGCTGGCGAGGTCGATCTACCAGCCCTCGCTGGAGCAGCGGATCCTGAACTCGATCAGCATCTTCCTGCGGCGGCTGCTCAGCGATGCCAGTGCGAATTTTCCCGGTGGCTGGTGGGCGCTGGTTGCCGTCATCGCGGCGGCCGTGCTTCTGGGCTCCACGATCTTCTTCTGGATCCGGCCGTCCCGGACGCGAGCCGCAGTCGGCGCCGTGCTCCAGGGAGCGGTGCGCAGCGCGAGCGATCACCGGCAGGAAGCGCAGCGCCTGGCGGCTGCGGGTGAATACGCCGCCGCGATTGTCGAGTCGATGCGCGCCATAGCGGTCGAGCTTGAGGAGCGCGGCGTGCTGCTGCCTCGGCCCGGACGAACGGCGGACGAGCTCGCGGCCGAGGCCGCCGGCGCGCTGCCGGGCCAGGCCGCCGGGCTCAGCGCAGCTGCGCGGCTATTCGACGACGTGCGCTACGGCGGGCGCCCCGGCAGCTCCGACGGCTACCAGCGCATGCAGAAACTGGACAGCCAGATCCGCGCGGGCCGGACGACGCCGCCGGCGCCGCGGCTGGCTGGCACCGCCGCGGGACCGCCGTCATGATGGCGGCAGCGCCAGCCGCCGCGCCGGCACCGCCGGTCTCGCGGCAGCCGCAGCGGACGGGACCCGATCGCGGCCGCGATGGCTGGCGGCGCTGGCGCCTGCCGGCAGCGCTGATCGGCCTGATCATCGCGGCCGCGGCGCTCATCGCGCTGCTGCAGCCCGCACAGCCGGCTATCGGCTACCTCGACCCAGCGGACACCGGACCCTACGGCACCCATGCGCTGGCCGACATTCTGGCCGGGCGCGGGACGACCGTAGTGGCTGCGGCCACGCCGGCCGCAGCGAAGGCCGCGGCCGCTCAGTCGGCAGCCACGATCGTGATCACAAGCCCGGAATACCTCTCCCGGTCCCAGCTCGCCGCGCTGGCAACCGCGGGCCGCGACGTGGTCATCGTCGAGCCGGACGCTGCCGCGCTCGCGGCCCTGGCGCCGAGGGCGGCGATCGCCGGCGCGGTACCGATCGCCACCGCCGCGCCGGTCTGCGGGCTGACCGCCGCCATCCTGGCTGGTAATGCCGACATGGGCGGGACCAGCTTGCGCCTGCGGCCAGGCACGGCGGGCGCTGCCTCGTGTTACCGCGTCGACGGCCTGCCATCCCTGGTGCAGTACGCCTCGGCCGGAAGGATCATCACGATCCTCGGAACCGGGGCGCCGCTGACGAACAGTTACCTGGCCCGGCACGGCAACGCCGCTCTCGCGCTCAACCTGCTGGGCGCCGAGCCCAGGGCCGTCTGGCTGGTGCCCGCGCCAGCCGCCGCCGCGGGCGCCGAGCCGGCCAGCGGCGGCAAGACGCTCGGCAGCCTGATCCCGCTCGGCGCCTACCTGGTCGCGATCCAGCTCGCCATTGCCGTGCTCCTCGCCGCGCTCTGGCGGTCGCGCCGCCTCGGCCCGCTCGTCTCCGAACAGCTGCCCGTGGTGGTCCGCGCCTCGGAGACCGTCGAGGGGCATGGCCGGCTTTATGCCGCGCGGCGGGCCCGCGGCCGCGCCGCCGCGGCGCTGCGGACGGCGATGCTGACGCGGGTGCTGCCGGGGATGGGACTGCCGCCGGGAGCCGCCCCGGATAGTGTCACTTCGGCACTGGCGGCCAGGTCCGGACTCGCCGCTGCAAGGATCACTGAGATGGTGTACGGGCAGGCGCCGGACACCGACGCTGCCCTGGTCGCGCTCGCCGACGAACTGGACGCGCTGGAAAGAGAGGTACTGGCGCAGTGAATGCCGAACTTCCCGTTGCGGCCGCAGCAGGCGGGCAGGCGCCCGCCGTCGCGGTGCGGCCCGGCCAGGGCGGCCCGCGCGCCTCGCTCGCAGCGGTGCGCACGGAGGTCGCCAAGGCGGTCGTCGGCCAGGATCAGGCGGTGACCGGGCTGCTGATCGCACTGCTGTGCCAGGGACATGTGCTGCTGGAAGGCGTGCCGGGGGTAGCAAAAACACTGCTGGTCCGGGCGCTGGCGGCCGCGCTGTCGCTGGACAGCAAGCGGGTGCAGTTCACCCCCGACCTGATGCCCGGTGACGTGACCGGATCGCTGATCTACGACGCACGAACCGCCCAGTTCGAATTCCGCAATGGCCCGGTCTTCACCAACCTGCTGCTGGCCGACGAAATCAACCGGACCCCGCCTAAGACGCAGGCGGCGCTGCTGGAGGCTATGGAGGAGCGGCAGGTGTCCGTCGAGGGCACGCCCCGCAGCCTGCCGGTGCCGTTCATGGTCGCCGCCACCCAGAACCCGGTGGAGTACGAGGGCACGTACCCGCTGCCCGAGGCCCAGCTCGACAGATTCCTGCTGAAGCTCACCGTTGCCCTGCCCGAGCGCGCCGAGGAGATCGGGATCCTGGCCCGCCATGCTGGCGGGTTCGACCCGCGCGACCTCGGCGCTGCCGGGATTCGCCAGGTCGCGGGCGCGCCCGATCTTGCGGCCGCCAGGGGCGCGGCGCGCCAGGTGCGCCTGACACCGGAAATCGCCGGCTACATCGTGGACATCTGCCGGGCTACCAGAACGTCGCCGTCCCTGCAGCTCGGAGTCTCTCCGCGCGGGGCGACGGCGCTGCTGGCAACGAGCCGGGCCTGGGCCTGGCTGTCCGGCCGGGACTACGTGACGCCCGACGACGTCAAGGCACTGGCCAGGCCGACGTTCCGGCACCGGATCGAGCTCCGGCCCGAGGCCGAGCTGGAAGGCGCCACCGCCGACGGCGTGCTCGACGGGGTGCTCGGCTCGGTCCCGGTGCCGCGGTGAGCGCGAGCAGGGCGTGGCACTGACCGGACGCGCGCCCCTGGCTGCGCTCATCGGCGTGCTGGTCATCCTCGCTTTCCGTACTATTGCCGCGCTGGCCATCGTGAACGCGCTGATACTCGCTGCCATCGCGGCTGACGTGATCCTGGCCGCCGCCGTCAGCGCGCTGCAGGTGCAGCGGTCCGGGGATACCAGGATCCTGCTCGGGCAGAGCGGCTCGGTCATAGTCACGGTGCGTAACCACGGCAGCCGTCTGCTGCGCGGCATCGTCAGGGATGCCTGGCGGCCGAGCGCCGCCGCGCGGCCGGCTCGCGCGGCGCTGAGTGTGCCCGCCGGCGGCCAGGCCAGCCTGACCACTGCACTGGTGCCGCAGCGCCGCGGTGACGCACTGGCCGATCCGGTGACCATCCGGTCGCTCGGCCCGCTGGGTCTGGCGGGACGTCAGGGCCGGCATGCCGCGCCGTGGGCCGTCCGGGTGCTGCCGCCCTTCCTGAGCCGTCGGCACCTGCCGGAGAAGCTGGCGGTGCTCCGGCAGCTGGACGGCCAGTACCGGTCGCTGCTGCGCGGCCAGGGCAGCGAATTCGACTCACTGCGCCAGTACGTGATCGGCGATGATGTCCGCTCGATCGACTGGCGATCGTCAGCCAGGCAGACCGACGTGCTGGTGCGCACCTGGCGGCCCGAGCGCAATCGCCGCATCATCATCGTCCTGGATACCGGGCGCACGTCGGCGGGCCGGGTGGGCGGCGTGCCGCGGCTGGACACGTCGATGGACGCCGCGATGCTGCTCGCCGCGCTGGCCGCCCGCGCCGGTGACCGGGTGGACCTCCTCGCTGTCGACCGGCGGGTCCGGGCCCGGGTGGTGGGCGCCGGCCGTTCTGGCGTCTTGTCGGCTCTTACCAACGCGATGGCCACTGTCGATGCCGAGCTGATCGAGTCGGACGCCGGGGTGATGGCCAGTGCCGTGCTGGCGATCGCCCGCCAGCGCTGCCTGGTCGTGCTGATGACGGACCTGAATCCGGCCGCGATCTCCGAGGGCCTGCTGCCCAGGATCGGGGTGCTGGGCGCACGGCACCGGCTGCTGGTCGCGGCGGTCGCCGATCCCCGGCTTGCGCAGATGGCCGCAGCACGCGGGGACACCGGCGCGGTCTACGACGCTGCGGCGGCCGAGCGGGCCAGGTCGGAGCGGGCCGGGGTGTCGGCGCTGCTGCGGCGGCGCGGCGTCACCGTCGTTGATGCGCCGCCGGAGCGGCTGCCGTCCGCGCTCGCCGATGCCTACCTGAGCCTGAAGGGGGCCGGGCGGCTGTGACGGCCAGGCGGCTGTGACCCAGCCGGGAGTGGCCGGCCGGCCGGGAGTGCGGCCAGCCGGGAGTGCCGGACCGGCAGAGGCTTCAGCCCGCCACCGGCATGAGATCGGGAGCTTCCTCGATGTCCGCGCTCTCCCCGGCCGCCGCGGCACGGCGCCCTGCGACGATCACATAGCCAAGGAAGGCCGCCTCGACGCATGCTCCGATGCCGATCCGCGCCCAGGCCGGCAGCGGCGACGGGGTGACGAACGCCTCGATCAGCCCGGAGACCAGCAGCACGATGATCAGGCCGAGTGCAATCGTGATAGTTTCGCGGCCTTCCTGCGCCAGCGCCTGGGATCGCGGCCGCGCGCCGGGATCGATGACGGTCCAGCCGAGGCGCAGTCCGGCGGCAGCAGCCAGGAACACCGCCGACAGCTCAAGCATCCCGTGCGGGAGTATCAGGCCGAAGAACTCACCGCTCTTGCCGTAAGCGGCCATCAGCCCCCCGTCCACCCCGATGTTCAGCGAGTTGGCCAGCAGCACGTAAAGCGTGGGGATGCCGAGCAGGATCCCCGAGATCAGCGCTTCCGCGGCCACCCAGACATTGTTCGTCCACACCTTGGCCGCGAACGAGCCGGCGGCGTACTGCGAGTAGTAGTCGCGGAACTGGTGGCGGACCAGATCGGCCGCCTCGGACTTGGAGACCAGGCTGGCCTGCGCTGCGGGCGTCCTGGCTACCCACCAGCCGAAAATCAGCGCGACGAGCAGCGAGCCGGCCGCAGTGGCCAGCCACCACCAGCGGATCCGGTAGGCCATCAGGGGAAAGGTAACGGCGGCAAAACGAGCCACCGAGCGCAGCTGCGGGGAGTGCGCACCGCCAACGGCTGCCCGGCCCCGCGCCAGCGTGGTGGACAGCTGCGCGATCAGGGCCGGATCGCCGCCGCTCGACCTCAGCACCGACAGCTGAGTGGCCGTCCGCTGGTAGCTCGCAACCAGCTCGTCCACCTCGTCACCGGACAGCCTGCGGCGGCGCTTGACCAGCTGATCGAGCCTGTCCCACTCTGCCCGGTGCGCGGCGGCATACGCGTCCACATCCACAGCAGGAGACTACTGCGGTAGCCGGCGATAACCTTGGCCTGATATCGGCCGATCGGCGCTGGCCAACCGGGAGGGCATGCCGTGGCGGAGGTGGTAACGGGGGAAGCGGTCGTCCTGGATGTCCCGATCGCCAGTTTTCCCGGCCGGCTCGCCGCGCTGCTGATCGACATGGTGATCCAGCTCGCGCTGATCGTCGTCATCCTGGTGATCGTGCTGCCCCGCGCGGCCCACGTGGATGGCGCCGCGATGTCAGCTCTCACGTTGACCTGCTGGGTCCTCATCATCGTCGGCTATCCGACGATCTTCGAAACACTGACCCGTGGCAAGACGCCAGGGAAAATGGCACTCGGCCAGCGGGTGGTCAGCGACGACGGCAGCCCGGAACGGTTCCGGCAGGCCCTGGTGCGCGCGCTGACCGGCGTCGTGGAAGTCTGGAGCATCATCTTTACCCCGGTCGGGCTGATCACCTGCATGCTGTCTTCCAAGGGCAAGCGCCTGGGCGACCTGCTCGCCGGGACGTTTGCCATCCAGGAGCGCGTGCCGCCCCGCCCCGACCTGCCGCCCGCGCTTGCCGTGGTCCCGCCGCCGCTGATCGGGTGGGCGCAGTCCCTTGAGCTATCCCGGCTGTCCGATCAGGACGCTGCGGCGGCAGGCAGCTATCTGCGCCGACTGGCTGATCTGCGGCCAGCGGCCAGAGACGAGCTCGGCCGGAACCTCGCCGCGGCTCTGGCCGCGCAGGTGAGCCCGCCGCCGCCGCCCGGCACTCCGCCCGCTGCCTACCTGGCGGCGGTCCTGGCCGTCCGCCGCGAGCGCGAGCATGCGCGGCTGGCCGCCCAGCGGCCAGCGTCGGCCGCCGCGGGCTCTGGCGCAGCCCCGGGTTCTGGCGCGGCCGCATTCACGGCTGATGACAAGGCAGCCCCCGGCTCGGCCGAGCCCGTGGCTGACCAGCCTGGTACGGGCGGATTCGCGCCGCCTGCGTAGGAGCGGTGCGGCCCGACAGCCGCCGGTGCGCGCCGTCAGTCCCGGACGGCTGCCAGAAAGGGCCTGACCAGGTCAGCGGTGGCCGCGGCCGCGACCGACAGCGCCACATCGGCCGGCACGTCATGCGCCGCATAGTGCTGCCGCCCGGCAGCCGTGGTTGCGGTCAGCGTCACCAGCCCCTGGTGCCGCTGAAACCAGCTCTGGTGAATCCGCCAGCCGATGATTCCCTCGGTGGCAAGGATGCTGCGCCGGCGCACCAGACTGCCCGTGCACGTCAGCAGCCAGCTACCGATCAGCCGGTGGCCGAGGCTCCGGTACCGGTCGGCGGCCAGCGCGGCGGCAAGCGGCAGCAGCGCCAGCGAGCTGAGCCAGATCCAGAATGGCGCGCGGGCTATCAAGCACCCGGCGGCCACCGCGGCGACGATTACCGCCGCGCCCGCCAGGGCCCGGCTGTAGCGGCGGCGGCGAGCCCGCGCGCCATGCTGAACCAGAGCGCCGGTGCACAGTTCCTCGGATACGCCGAGAACGTCGGCTGCCACCGTGCGGGCGACGCTGCGGGGAGCCGGGGGCAGCAGGACGGACCCGCCCCGTTCGGCGCCGTGACCGACCCGCAGGCCGGTGGTGATCGCTATGCATCGCGCGCCTCTGGCAGCCCGCAGCAGCAGCGGCTCGCTAATCTCTACCCCGCGCAGCCGGCGCATGTCGATCGTCGTTGCCCGGGTGGAGAACAGTCCCCTCGTCACCCGCAGCGTGCCCGCGCCCTCGCGGGCCAGCCGGAAATTCCAGAAGACCGCGACGTAGCCGGCGGTAGAGATCAGCACGAAGCAGCATGCTGCGACCAGCGCCGCCGCCGCGATCCGCGGCTCGAGCGGCAGCGCGCTGAATTCAATGCGGAGCCGGTGCACCGGGCCGATCGCAGCGAGGTTGACATGTGCCGCGTCGGTGAACTGCAGGGCGAACCCGAAAATGACGCCGACGATCACCATGCCCGTCAGGGTCAGCGGCGCGAACCGGATCCAGGCAGGATGCAGCCGGCTGATCTCGGTTTCGCCGGCGGCGGCCGGGCGAGTTGCGGCTGGCCCACTACCAGCTGGCCCGGCGGTGGCTGGCCCGGCCGGAAATGACAAGGTAGCGGCCGGTCGTGCCGCAGCGAGACCGGCCGGGTCGGGTCCGGCAGCGGCGCTTGCCGGGCGCGCGACGCTGCTGGCGACCGCGGCCGCCAGCAGCGTCGCGCGCAGCGCCTCCGCGTCGGCGAGGGTGAGCGCATCGAGCCGGAAGCTCTCGCCTTCGCGCCGGTCATTGCGGCCGGTGCCGATGCTGACCCGGCGCAGCCCCAGCATCCGGTAAGGCAGGTGCGCCGACAGGTCAACCGTGCGGACGCGGTCACGGGCGACCGACAGGACCTTCTGATTGAGCAGGCCGTGCCGTACGTAGACACGCTCGTCGGTGAGCCGATAGCGCGTAGTGAACCAGCGCACGATGCTGGTGACGACGGCGAACGCCGCGAAAGCGAGCCCCCAGTAATTGGCGTTGCCGCCCCGCGAATGCAGGTAGATCAGGCCGAGCAGGAACGGCAAGAGGCGGACCAGGTCCATGATCGGCCGGACAACCAGGCTGCGCGGGCTCAGTCTCAGCCAGCGGGGCTGCGGCTGCTGCGGTCCGTTGCTCACGTCGCGTCGCCGGGAGTCTGGCCGGTAGCGAGCGCAAGCTCGTCCAGGAGCCGGTCAGCGGCAGTCCGGTCCAGGCCGCGGATGTGCACCGGACCGGCGGCAGAAGCTGTGGTCGCGGTGACATTGGCTAGGCCAAAGATCCTTTCCAGAAAGGACCGGTGGCTGTCGATGGTCTGGATCCGGCTGATCGGGGCTATCCGCCAGTGCACGGAGAACCAGCCTGCCCGGGTGTAGAGCGCCTGATCGGTGACTTCCCAGCGGTGCACCCGGTACCGCCACTGCGGCATGATCACGGCGTGTGCCGCAGCGACAGCAGCCGTTACCGCTACGGCAATCCACCACGCTCCGGCGAGGCTGTTGGCCACAATCACGGCGATCTCCACCACAATCACGATCAGCGCGTTGAGCACCGCCCGCGCGGTCCAGTAGCTGATGGCCCGTCGGCTGACCCGGTTGCTGGGCGCTCGCAGGCCAGGCAGCAGCGGGTCCGCCGCCCCGTCAGCGGTCATGCTCCTCAGCCTCCCACGGCCGGGGCGTCGGGCGGGAATATCGTCGCCTGCTAGGAGCCCTGCCAGGAATCCAGGTATACCCGCTGCGCCGGGGTCAGCTCGTCGATCGCCGTGCCCAGCGACGCAAGGGTCAAGCTGGCGATCTGGGCGTCGATGGTCAGCGGGATGTCATGCACGCCGGGTTCCGGCGGACCCTCGCCGGTTGCCAGCCGCTCAAGTGCTAGTGCCTGGACGGCGAACGAGAGGTCCATGACGGCCGGCGGGTTGCCCTCGCCCGCCACCAGGTTGACCACCCGGCCCTCTGCCAGCAGGATCAGCCGCCTGCCGCCCGCGAGCACGTACTCGTCGGCATGCGGCCGCACTGCGGGGTTGACCTCGACTGCCAGGTCAGCCAGGGCGCGGACATCTACCTCAACGTCAAAGTGACCCGCATTGGCCACGATCGCGCCGTCCCGCATCGCCGCCAGCTCCGCGGCACCGATCACGTCCCGGCAGCCGGTCGCGGTGATGAACACCTCGCCGAGCGGAGCCGCATCAGCCAGCGGCAGCACGCCGAACCCCTGCATGATCGCGTCAAGCGCACGGACCGGATTGACCTCGGTGACGAGCACGTACGCGCCGAGGCCCCTGGCTCGCTCGGCGATGCCGCGTCCGCAGGCGCCGTAGCCGGCCACCACCACGGTCTTGCCGGCCAGCAGCATATTAGTCGCGCGGATGATCCCGTCGATGACCGACTGGCCGGTCCCGTACCTGTTGTCGTACATCCGGCGGGTAACGGAGGAGTCCGCGGCGAACACCGGGAAGGCAAGGGTGCCCGCCGCGGCCATCCGGCGCAGCCGCGCCGCGCCCGTGGAGGTCGACTCGCAGCCGCCGCGGACGCCGGGGAGCAGCTCGGCGCGCTCGGCGTGCAGGGTATTCACCAGATCGCAGCCATCGTCGATCACCAGATCGGGACCGCAGTCCAGGGCCCGGTGGATGTGCTCGTCGTAGGTGCTCCGGTCGGCGCCGGACCGGGCGAAAACCGTCACCTCGGGCAGTGCCGCCAGTGCTGCGGCGATGTCGTCCTGGGTAGAGAGCGGGTTCGACGCCGCCAGGTGGACGCGGCCGCCGCCGGCCCGGATCAGGTTCACCAGCCCCGCGGTCTCGGCGGTCACGTGCAGGCAGGCGGCGATCGTGAGCCCGGCAAAGGGCCGCTGCCCGGCGAGCCGGGCCGCCATGAGCTGCAGCACCGGCATGGCGCGCTCGGCCCAGGCGATCCGGCGCAGGCCCACGGCGGCCAGCCCCGGATCAGCGATGTCCGAGGCCGGGCCGCCGTGCGGCGCGGGCCGGGAGGCCGGCGCGCCGGTCCTGGTCACCGCGGCAGCGCTCAGTAGCGGTAGTGGTCGGACTTATAGGGGCCCTCCACGGGAATGCCGAGGTATTGCGCCTGCTCCTTGGTCAGCGTGCTGAGGCGGACTCCCAGCGAGTCGAGGTGCAGCCGGGCGACCTTCTCGTCCAGGTGCTTGGGCAGCACGTGCACGCCGAGCGGATACGCCTGCGGCCGGGTGTGCAGCTCGATCTGGGCGATGACCTGGTTGGTGAAGCTGTTGGACATCACGAAGCTGGGATGGCCGGTGGCATTGCCCAGGTTCAGCAGCCGCCCCTCGGACAGGATAATTACCGCGTGCCCGTCCGGGAAGGTCCACTCATCGACCTGCGGCTTGATGTTCACCCTGGTCACGCCGGGCAGGCGGGTCAGGCCGGCCATGTCGATCTCGTTGTCGAAGTGCCCGATGTTGCCGACGATGGCCTGGTGCTTCATCTGGCTCATGTGCTCGGCAGTGATGATCCGCAGGTTGCCGGTCGCCGTGACAAAGATGTCCGCGGTGGCCAGGACGTCCTCCAGGCGCGCTACCTGGTAGCCGTCCATCGCTGCCTGCAGCGCGCAGATCGGGTCGATCTCCGTCACGATCACCCGCGCGCCCTGCCCGCGCAGCGACTCTGCGCAGCCCTTCCCCACGTCCCCGTATCCGCAGATCACCGCGACCTTGCCGCCGATCAGCACGTCGGTAGCCCGGTTGATCCCGTCCACCAGCGAGTGCCGGCATCCGTACTTGTTGTCGAACTTCGACTTGGTCACGCTGTCGTTGACATTGATGGCCGGGAACCGCAGCGTTCCCGCCGCCGCCATCTCATACAGCCGGTGCACGCCAGTCGTGGTCTCCTCAGTCACTCCGCCGATTCCCGCCGCGCAGGCGGTCCACTTGGCCGGGCTCGCCGCCAGCGAGGCACGCAGCACGCCGAGCACGACCTGCCACTCCTCGGGGTCGTCATCGGCGGCAGCCGGCACCGACCCGGCGGCCTCGAACTCGGCGCCCTTGTGCACCAGCAGGGTGGCGTCCCCGCCATCGTCCAGCAGCATGCTCGGCCCGCTCTCGCCCGGCCAGGACAGCGCCTGCTCCGTGCACCACCAGTACTCCGCCAGCGTCTCGCCCTTCCAGGCGAAGACCGGAATCCCCTTCGGGTCATCGGGCCTGCCGTCCGGGCCCACCGCTACCGCGGCGGCCGCATGGTCCTGGGTGGAGAAGATGTTGCAGCTTGCCCACCGCACCTGCGCGCCGAGCGCGACCAGCGTCTCGATCAGCACCGCGGTCTGGATGGTCATGTGCAGCGATCCGGTGATCCGGGCGCCGCGCAGCGGCTGAGCGTCGGCGTACTCTTCCCGCACCGCCATCAGCCCTGGCATCTCATGCTCGGCCAGCCTGATCTCCTTGCGGCCGAACTCGGCCAGTGACAGGTCTGCGACCCTGAATGGGATGTTTTCCGCGGCCATCGCGCTGCTCCTGACGTGTTTCTCCTCGGCTGACGTACCGACGCTACGGGACGCGGGCCGGTGATTGCACGCTGGACCCGCGTTATCTGACAGGAGTTTGTAAGATACTCGTTTATGCGCATCACAGCGGCCGCCCAGCGACTCGGCATCTCCCCGCGGATGCTGCGCTACCGCGAGTTCCTCGGCCTGCTGCCCGTAGTCCGCAATCCCCGGCGCTCCCGGTCGGCTGGGCCCGGTTCCGCCGGACCGGCTGCCGCCGCCGGGCCAGCAGTTCCCGCCGATGCTGGTTCGCCGCGGCATCGTCGCTTCGAGGCCGCCGACCTGGACGCGGTTGCCCTCGGCCTGTCAATCGAGCGGCGTTATGACATCAGTCCCGCAGCGCTCGCGTTCGGCGTCCAGGTGCTCGCCGATCCGCGCGTCCGGGCGGACGTCGCCGAGCTCGGACGGCGCATCGGCCGGATCCAGCCGCAGCCGGCCCGCGCGCTCGACTTCGAGAAGGAGCGGGCCCTGCGGCTGCTGAGCCTGTCCGGCCCGGTTCAGCGTTTTCCGCGAGGCCCGCAGCTGCCGCCCTCGCGTCAATAGGGTGGGTGGAACATCACTGTCGCTGTTTCCGCAGCGAGGTTCCACCGGCGCTAATGCGGCAGCCACCGACGTCAGGCTGCGCCCTGCGATACAGCGTCACAGCCGCCCGCGGGCCCGGGGCTGCGCCTGGATGCCGCCGTCGGCAGTGCACTGACGGCGGGAGCCTACCAGCCTGCGGCTGCGCGCACGCTACGGCCGGCGGGGGCGGCGCAGGGCCTGCAGCGCGGATCGCATCGAGGACCGCCGCGCCGCTCGCACCGCCGGATCGCTGACGTCCGCGCGCGCCGCAACGTACAGGTCCGGCTCGAGGAAGATCAGCTGAGCAATGGGAACGGCGGCCCGGATCCGCCGCTCGGCCGCGTCGATACCCGCGGCGATTACAGCGGCGGTGTCTTTCTGGCGCACGGCAATCTTCGCTGCCACCAGCAGCGTTTCCGGGCCGACATGCAGCGTGCGCATATGGATCACGCGCTCTACCTCGGGGCCGCACTCGATGGCCGTGACGATCGCGGCTTCCACGCCAGCGCTCGCCGACTCCCCGATCAGCAGGCTCTTCATCTCGATCGCCAGGATCACCGCAACGCAGCCGAGCAGGCCGCCGACTGCCAGTGAGCCCGCGCCGTCCCATCGGCCGTTCCCGGTAATGGTCGTCAGGGCCACGCCGCAGAGAGCGAAGAACAGGCCGACGAGCGCGGCGGAGTCCTCCAGCAGCACCGTCGGCAGTTCGGGCGCCTTGGCGTGCCGGATGAAGCTGCGCCATCCGCTGCGGCGAGAGCGATTCGACTCGATGATCGCGGTGCGGAACGAGAATCCCTCAAGGGCGAAGGCAATGCCGAGCACAGCGAAGGCCACCACCGGCGAGCTGACGTGCTCGGGATGGGAGATCCGCTGAATGCCCTCGTAGACGGAGAACAGAGCGCCGACGGTGAACAGCACGACGGCAACGATGAAGGCATAGAAGTAACGCTCAGCGCCGAAACCGAACTGGTGCTCCTCAGTTTCCTCCTGCCGGGCCCGGCTGCGGCCGAGGAGCAAGAGCGCCTCATTACCCGAGTCGGCTACCGAGTGGATGGACTCGGCCAGCACCGACGCCGAGCCGGTGATGAAAAAGGCGACGAATTTGGTCGCGGCAATGCCCAGGTTCGCGGCCAGCGCGGCAAGGACCGTCCGCTTCCCGGTGCCGTGTCCCCCGGCGGGCGGGCGCCCTGCGGCGGCACTACGGTCAGCGCTGATTACGACCGCTTTCCGGTGCGCCCCGGCGGCTAGCCGGCCGCCGGATCGCGCGCCTCATCGATCAGCAGGACCGGGATGCCGTCGCGCACCGGGTAGGCAAGGCCGTCCGGGCCCGTGCAGACAAGCTCGCTGGCAGCCTCGTCCACGCGCAGCGGCGAATGGCATTTCGGGCAGGCCAGAATGTCGAGCAGCCACTGATCGATTTTCACAATGCTCTCCCCGGATGTCATCGGCCCTGGGCCCTGCCGTTGTCACCGCGCACGATGCGCAGTACCTCGTCACGGACGCTGGCGAGGGCGGCGCCGTCGCCGGCCTCGACGTTGAGCCGCAGCAGGGGCTCGGTGTTGGACGGGCGCAGGCTGAACCACCAGTCCCGGCTGCTGACGGTCAGCCCGTCCAGGTAGTCAATGCTGATCCCCGGCCGGGCGGCGAACGCGTCCCTGACCCGGCCGGCGGCAGCGGCCTGGTCGCTGACCTCGCTGTTGATCTCACCCGTGGCGACGTAACGCGCGTACTCGGCGAGCAGCGGCGACAGCGGGCCTTCCTGCGAGCCGAGCGCTGCCAGCACGTGCAGGGCTGCGAGCATGCCGGAATCGGCGAACCAGAAGTCGCGGAAGTAGAAGTGCCCGGAGTGCTCGCCGCCGAACACCGCTCCCGTTTCCGCCATCTGCGCCTTGATGAAGGAATGCCCGACGCGAGTGCGGATCGGCCTGCCGCCATACTCGGAAATGATCTCGGGGACTGCGCGGGAGGTGATCAGGTTGTGGATGACCGCCGCGCCGGGCTCGTCGTTAAGCGCCCGGACAGCGATCAGCGCGGTCAGCACGGACGGCGAGACGATCTCGCCGCGCTCGTCAACGACGAAGCACCGGTCGGCGTCGCCGTCGAAGGCCAGGCCGACGTCCGCCCCGGACGTGGTCACCGCACGCTGCAGGTCAGCGAGATTGGCCGGGTCGATGGGATTCGCCTCGTGGTTCGGGAAAGTGCCGTCAAGCTCGAAATACAGCGGCACCGTCTCGATTGGCAGGCCTTCGAAGACCTTCGGCACCGTATAGCCGGCCATGCCGTTACCCGCATCCACGGCAACCTTGAGCGGGCGGATGCCGGACAGGCTGACAAGGGTCTTCAGATGCGCCGCGTAGCCCGAGAGCAGGTCGCGCTGGGTGATCTTTCCGAGCGGGCCCTGCTGCGCCGGGATGCCGTTTTCTGCCATCTCCCGCAATTCGGCCAGGCCGGTGTCCTGGCCAACCGGCCGGGCGCCCGACCGGCACAGCTTGATTCCGTTGTACTCAGCCGGGTTGTGGCTGGCGGTGACCATCGCTCCGGGGATGCCCAGACTGCCGCTGGCGTAATACAGCATGTCGGTCGAGCCGAGCCCGGCGGAGATCACCTCGGCGCCCTGGGACGCGGCGCCCTGGCCGAACGCATCGGCCAGGGCCGGCGATGAGGCGCGCATATCGTGGACTGTTACCACCGCATCGGCGCCGGCCAGCCGGACGAATGCGGCACCTACGGCGGCGGCAACCGTCTCGTCGAGCTCGTCCGGCACGATGCCGCGAATGTCGTAGGCCTTGAAGATCTTGGCGTACCCGGCCACTGTGAGCTGCCTCCCGCACGTGCCCGCTTCGGTCGCGGCCCGCGACGGCGGGACACGATAACCGACCCTACCGGGCGCACGCCGCGGGGCCCGCGCCGATGCGGCTGCTCGCTATCAGAGCCCGCCCCGGTCTGGCGGCGGCCCTGACCGCAGCACCCGCAGATGACCGCGACGGCCGACCTCTACTCCCTGCCCGACGGGCTCGACGGCAGCCCGCGGCACCGACGCTTCCCGGACAGCGTTGGCGAGGGCCTCCAGGTCGTCCGCTTCTTCCTCGGCCGGTCCGGCCGGAAGCCGGACCACGTCCCATCCCCTCGGCGCCGTCAGCCGGTCGGCATGGGCCGCGCACAGGTCGTAGCAGTGCGGCTCGACATAGGCAGCCAGCGGTCCGAGCACCGCGGTGGAGTCACGGTAGACATAGGTCAGCGTGCACACCGCAGTCCGCTTGCATGCGGGCCGGGAGCAGATGCGAGGACTCAACGGCCCACCTCGCTCAAGGCTCCGCTCACGGTGCCGGTCATGGTGGCGCTCTCTGTTCCGAGCGGGACTGTCGCGGGCCGGCGCTGCCCGCAGAAGGCAGGCCCGCGTACATCGCTCACAACGGCTGACCGTATCGACCGGCAGGCGGTAACGCCACCACCCGGGGCACTCTGCGCGATCGTGTCTCCGGCCTGGGCCCGCGTTGGCGGCATCCGCCCTGGCTGCGGCCAAGACAGCGGCCTGCCGGCGGGACTTGCCGCCGGGGCTTGCCGAGGCGCGCACCAGGGTTGTCAGCCATTGACTGGGATACGCTCGGTGACCGTGAGCACCTGCGACGGCCCGAAACCGGGCCCCGCGCGCATCCGCCGCCGGGACCGGCACGGGCGGGGGCTGCGCGGCATGCTCGCTCCGCCGGAGTCACCACTCCATCGCAGCCGCGCCGAGCGCTTCGACGACCTGGTGCTCCAGGCCGTTTCGCAGCTCGAGCCCCGGTGGGAGGCCGAGCTGGCGGGCATCGAATTCGCCGTCGAGGAGATCCCGGCTGCCGACCTGCCCGGCGACGGCCTCGAGCCGGTTCCGCTGGCCCGGCTGGATCCGGGCTCACCCGGCACCGACAGCGCCAGCGCACCAGCCAAACCTGCCCGTGTCGTGCTCTACCGGCGGCCGCTCATGGCCCGGGCAGACAGCGAGGAGGAGCTGGGCGAGCTCGTTCTCGACGTAGTAGTCGAGCAGTTCGCCCGGCTGCTCGGCGTCGACCCCGAGGCGGTCGATCCTGGCTACCCGGCTGACGAATAACCGGGAACGGTGCCGCTGCCGGGGCGGCTCCCGAGCAGCCTCAGGGCAGGACCGCCGTGAGCGTGCTGCGCACGGCCGGCAGCGGTATCCAGGTCAGCGAGCTTGCTACCGGCAGGATCGACTGGACGGTGCCGCCGGTGCTGATCACGCTGCCCGCATAGACCGGGCCCGAGCCGGCCAGCGGCGTGAGCACCACCGCGAAAGGCGCCGTGCGGGCGGATCCAGGCGGCGGGCGCTGCGCTACGACGACGCTATGCCCGGCCGGCACCTGCACCACCCGGCTCGGCTGACTGCCGAACGCGGCCGCCGATGTCGCCGCCTCGATCCGGACGCTCGCCGCGGCTCGGGTAGCGGACAGCACCAGCTCTGCAGACCCGCTGGCGGAGCCGGGCAGGTCGGCGACAACGCCCTGCTCCTGCACCGGCGCGGCCACTCCGGTGAAGACGCCGGGCGCCCCGGCGGCGCCGCCGGGCACCGCCATGGAGGCGGTTACCGGGACACTCGAGTCGACCTCGATCGCCGCCGGAATCCCGCTGAGCGACGGCAGCGGAATCCCGACCGCCGAGCCACCCGGCAAGTTGATGCCGCTGCCGCCAGTGGGCTGATAGGTCCCTCGGGCGGTGACAGCGGTGACCTTTACCTGCGCGTTGGCCGCTCCTGGCACGACTACGTAAAGCTCGCGGGTACCCGGCGTGCCTGGCAGGCCGGGCAGCACGAGCTGCTGTGCCGGTGCCTGAGTGACCGACAGCCAGGCACCGGGCTGCGAGCTGCTCCTGGCCTCGCGTACAGCGGCGACAATGCGGCCGAGGCTAGCGCTCACGTGCAGGGCCACGAACCGCGACCGCTGGAGCAGCTTGGCCAGGGACTGAATGATCAGCCCGTGCGCCGGGACGACAATCCCTGCGTCGGTGCTTCCGAGCATCGGGCCGCTGTCGGTCAGCGCAGTGATCTGGGCGTCAGCCTGCTGGCCGTCGACATTCATCAGATAAAGCTCGATGTCGGCTGCCGATTGCTGGCCGGGACCGACGAACCAGAAATCAGTGCCCGGCCCTTCGCAGCGGGCGGTAACCAGGCCGCCGGAATCAGTCTGCTCGGCCTCAAGTCCCTGTGACATCGACCCGGTGGCCGAAACCATGACCCCGCCGCGGCCAGGTGCGGTCGCTACCGAGCTTCCCGCCGTGTTCTGCGCGGATCCCGGGCTTCCCGGCGGGGCAGCCGCGTCGGGCACTGACGTCGTCGCCAGCTTGCCTGGACGGCTGAGGCTGCCTACGACGGCGCCTGCGGTGGCGCTGCCCGTGGGTGACAGGCGGTTGATGACCACCTGTCCGGTTCCCGCGGCGGCCGGGGCGCTGGCTACTGCCACGCCGCCGCTGGTGGCGCCGGCCGAGCCAGGTGACGGGCAGGCCCTCGTAGCCGAAGACACCGCCACACGGCTCGCCGACCGCGGCACAGTGGTCTGTGCCACGGCCACCGGATGGTGGCTGAGCCCGGCCGCGCCGTACAGCGCAGCCACCGCCGCCAGCACCGCGATCGCGAGGGCGAGCCGGTTCCGGAACAGGCTGCTCACCCGTTATCTCCCTCGGTATCTGACTCAGGGGCGGGCCACCGCGGCGGCACATCGCCGGCCGTTGAGCGCCGCCCCGCCCGTGCCTTGCCCGCCCGCGGCAGCGGGTCCAGGGCGTCCCCGTCACCGTTGCCCGATGTCCAGCCCGGCTGGGGATCCTCGGGCGGCCAGCCCGATGACTGCTCGCTCGGCCAGGCCGAGAACTCGTCGGGTGTCGGCCAGGACGGCTCGCCCTCCGGTGCCTGCTCCCCGGCCGGCCGGCTGTCTTCCCGCTGTCGGGACCGGACCGGCCGGGAGTACTGGCTCGGCAGCGGGTACTCGCCCGGCAGCGGGTACCGGCCTGGTGCGGCATATCGGGACTCTTCGTCCGCAGCGGGCCATTCACCAGACTGTGACCGGACTGACGGCGGGCGCTGGTAGGACTCGCCCTCGTAAGGCTCGCCCGAGTAGGGCTGGCGCTGATAGGCCGCGTCACCGGGGGCCGAATCGCCGCCGGCGGCTTCGTCGTGGCCTGCCCGTGCGCCGGCCAGCGCGGCGGACTGACCAGTGTTGCGGCTGGCCGGCTGCCCTGCGGCCCAGTCGCGGTGCGGACTGGACGTGCCCTCGGCCGGCTCCGGCTGGTCCGCCTGGTCCGCCTGGCCGTGTGGCTCGCCAGCCGCCTCCTCGCCGGTATCCGCCAGCCCCGCCCCGGCTGCCGCCGCGACTCGCTGCGGCGCGGGACGGCGGCTCGGCGCCGGACCGGACGGGCCGTCCCGGTCGGGCCCGCTGCGGCGCAGCGTCCGGCCTGGCCGGGCCCGGCCGCGGCCGCCGCGCCTGCGGCCAGCGCCCTGGTGCCGCGAACTGGCTGGCTGGCCCTCCTCGGCCGAATTCTCGCTGTCCTCGCCGCTGACGGGTGCAGGAACATCTTGTCCGGCAGCGCGGACTCCCGGCAGCGCAAGGACGGCCACGACCACGAAGGCGATCAGTTCCAGGGCCAGGAGAAGATCACGGCTGAGATCGTTGCGGCTGATCTCGAGGGTGCCGCCGCCGGGCGGAAGCCGGAAAGCCTGTGCCCAGCCGCCCGCCGGAGAGCGGACGCTGGCAAGCGGGCGGCCGTTCAGCGTGGCGTTCCAGCCGCCGGCCGGCTCGGCCAGCTCAAGGGTCCCGCCAGCGGCTGGAGCGGCAGTGCCGGATACGTTCAGCTGCCCGGAGGGAACCGGCACCACCGTGCCTCCGGCCTCGAGCACCCTGACCCTGGTCGGCAGGCTGTCCAGCCGCCACAGCTGGAAGGCCGACGTCGTGCTCACCGGGCTCAGGCCGGCGACTCCGTCCAGCTGCCGGGCGAGGCCGGTGTTCACCGGTGCGCGCATGAGCACGAAGCCGATGTCGAACTGGGCGAGCAGCTGGCCCTGGTCCACCGCGTCACCGCCACCGGGCGCAGCAAGCGCCGCCACGGCGGCATTCAGCGCCCGCTGGGCGGCAGGCGACTGGGCCAGATCCGGATCGGCCAGAGACGGGCTTGAGGCGCGCAGCAGCGAGTAGGACACCTGGCCGCCGGCCGAGCGCAGGACAAGCGTGCGCAACTGGAGCCCGTTGCCAGACGACACGATAACCAGCTCGGGTACCACCTGGCCACCGACCGGCGCGACGGGACCGCTGGCTCCCGTCGTCACCCAGAAGGCAGCGGCCAGGACCGGGGCCGAGCAGGCCAGCAGTCCGACCACCGCCACGGCGGCGCCGCGCACGCTGCGGCCGCGCAGCAGGCCGCTGCCCGGCCCGGCCAGCGGCCGGGGCAGCGCGTCAGCTGCGGCGCACCCGGCCAGCAGCAGGCCCACCGCCGCGATCGCGAGCGGGACGCCCGGCCAGGGCGTGACCCGCGCTCCGCCCGCGGCGGGCGCCACCGACAGGCGGCTCACGACGAGTGCGATCAGCAGCCCGAGCAGGGCGACGCCCCACCCGGTCATGATCAGCCCGCGCCGCCTGCTCGCGAGCAGGGCAGCCAGGGCAGCCAGGACCAGCCCGGCGGTGACCCAGAACGCGGGCAGTCCGGGGCCGCCCGGGCTGAGCAGCAGCAGGAACCGGGCCGCGAGGCCAGGAGTGGCTAGCCCCGGCGGATGCAGTCCTGGCTCGAGCAGCAGGGCACTGGGCTGAGTGGCGACCTGGGCGGTCCACGGCAGCAGCAGCACGGGCGGCACGACAACCGCGATGCCCAGATTCGCGAGCAGCCCGGGCTTTGCCCTGCCCGCGATGAGCGCGGCGGCCAGCGCAGCGATCAGCGCGATCACCCAGAGCAGCGGCACGAATGCCGCGCCGGCCGCCAGGACGAGGCCGGTAGCCCACGCTGCCCGGCGGGCTCGCCGCCGGGGCTCGGTGAGCACCCGGCCGGCCAGCAGGGCGATCAGCGGAAGCAGCACGAACACAGCCGCCGCAGCGAGCCGGCCCGCGGCCACAGCTCCCATCGCGATGGGCAGCAGGGCGTACGAGGCCGCGGCCCAGACCCGGATCGCGGCCACACGAGTGACGCTTCGCGCAGCCAGATAAGCAGTCAGGCCGGCCAGCGGCACGCAGCACAAAAGGATCACGTCCACGGCGAGCCAGGGCTTGCCCCCGAGCAGCGTGGCCACCGCCGCCACGATGACCAGGTATGGCGGCGCGGCTGCGGTCGAGCCGACCCCGGTCGGATGGAAGCCTTGCAGGTACTCGTGCCACAAGCCGGCCGCGCCGCCCCAGGCAGGCATCAGCGCGCCGCCGCCCAGCGGCCCGCCGCTGAGCAGCGTGCGCTCGGATACCACGGCGATCACGGTCAGGGCTGCCAGCAGCAGCACAATCGGACTGGTGAGGATGCGCTGCGCTACTCCGGTGTCGGTCAGCAGGTAATCGTCGTCAGCCGGGTCATCGGTGGCGTGATGCGAGCCGACCGTATTTGCCTGGCTGGAGCTCGACATCGCGGCCGCGGCAAACTCCGCAAGCCGGCGCACCGACCGGCCCTGCGGCAGGTCAGCGTGCAGCCGGCCGTAGGCTGCCCGCCGCCCGCTCGACCTGAGCCGGCGCGCCTTCAGCATCCGGACCGGGTGCCCGAGCACCGAGACGACCGCGCCGAGCTCGTCGAGCGCGGCCGACGGCCGCTTGGCGACCAGGAAGAACAGCGTGCGCAGGGCCGAGACCGCTGCGTTGCCCGCTGTCGCGAGCAGCATCGGACCGGCGGGCAGGTTGCCCAGGAGGGTGAGCAGGGAGTTCCGGCGGTCCAGCAGCCCGGTGCTACGGCCGGCCGAGACAGCCCGGCGATGCCGGGTAGCCGCCCTGGCGTGGTAGACGACGGCGTCGGTGATCACTCGGACCCGGTAGCCGGCCGCGTGCGCCCGCCAGCAGAAGTCAACGTCCTCCATGAACAGGGCCATGCCGGTGTCGAAGCCGCCCACCTGGTCCCACACGTCCCGGCGGATGAGCATGCCGGCGCTGCCGGCGGCCAGCACGTCACGATCGCCGTCATGCTGGCCCTGATCGAATTCGCGCGGCTCGATTCCGGTGATCCGCCTGCCGACGGTGTCGATCGTCACCCCGGCCTCGAGGATCACGCCCCGATCGGCCAGATCCCTGACCTTTGGGCCGAGCACCGCCGCGGCTGGAGTCTCGGCGGCGCCGCGAAGCAGCTGCTCCAGCGCATCGGGCGCCAGCTCGCAGTCGTCGTGCAGCAGCCAGATCCACTCGGTGCGCTCGCTGCCGGCCGTTCCCGGCACGCCAGGGACGCTGACGCTGGCTGCCTTGTCCTGCAGGGCCCTGGTGACGGCTGCGGCATAGCCAGTTGCCCGGTCCATGCCGAACACCACGGCCTGGCCGAGCCCTCCGGCCAGCATCGCTCCACTGCGGTCCCGGCTGCCGGTGTCCACCGCGACCACGCGCTGGACCGGCCTGGTCTGATCCAGAAATGACTCGAGCACACGCGGTAGCCACGCCGCGCCGTCGTGCGCGACGAGCACAGCGGTGACGACATGCTGCGGGTACGAATCGTTCGGCGACAAGGGGGTCCGCTTGCTGTTCAGAGGGGGTCACCTGCCGGGCCGGTGCACGCTGGCACGGCCGACAGGGCTGGGGTACGTCGTGAACAATACGCGAACTCAGACAACCCGGAATGCCAGACTGGGCGGTTTGCAACAGCTGCGGAGCCGCCTCAGGCGGCCCGGCAGCCCCGTCACCGCGGCCCGGTCTTCCGGCCAGAAGACCCCCGCGGCAGGCCCTCGGCGCCGGACGCGCGGACTCGGCGGGCCGACGCGCAAGCTTCCGGCTAGCTAGACGGCCTCGCGCTTAAGCCGCCGCCGCTCACGCTCCGACAGGCCGCCCCAGATACCGAACCGCTCGTCGTGCTCCAGCGCGTACTCCAGGCACTCGGCCCGGACCTCGCAGCTGCGGCACACCCTCTTCGCCTCCCTCGTGGAGCCGCCCTTCTCGGGGAAGAAAGCCTCAGGATCGGTCTGCGCGCACAGCGCCCGGTCCTGCCAGCTCTGGTCCACTGCATCATCCGCGCCGATGCCCAGCGTGTCGTGCACCAGCGAGACGATGACTTCCGTCACAGCGCACCTCCTGCCCGTCAACAATCCCCGTCGTCTTGCGTCTGCTCCCCGGCGCGCAAGAATTACACAGCTGAAATTACACCCGCGTGTCTAGCTGCTCGTCAAGAGCAGTACGTGGTAGTGGCCACCTTCTTGCCCCGTGATGACGGGAAAGTCGGGCCGAAATCCTGGGATCCCAGCACGCCCAGCCGTCGCAGAGCCCCCATGTCAGCGGCCCCGCGGGCAGTAATTTCCGCGGGCAGTCTCTTCTCCACGGGCAGGCCCCTTTCGCGGGCAGACTCTTCTCCGCGGGCAGGCCCTTTCGCGGGCAGACTGTTCCCCGCGCCGACGGCGCTCGCCGTGACCCGGGAGACTTCGGGCATGCGCATCACCGTTCTCGCGGGCGGCGTTGGCGGCGCACGGTTCCTGCGCGGCCTCAAAGCCGCCGCCCCGGAAGCCGAGATCACCGTCATCGGCAACACCGGCGACGACATCAAGCTCTTCGGGCTGCACGTCAGCCCGGACCTGGACACCATCATGTACACCCTCGGCGGTGGCATCAGCGAGCAGCAGGGCTGGGGTCGGGCCGACGAGACCTGCACCGTCCTGTCCGAGCTCGCCGCCTACGGCGCCGGACCGGGCTGGTTCAGCCTCGGCGACCGCGACTTCGCCACCCACATCGCCAGGACCAGCAGGCTTAACGCAGGCCAGCCGCTGTCTGCCGTCACCAAGTGGCTCTGCCAGCGGTGGCAGCCAGGAGTCAGGCTGCTGCCGATGTCCGACGACAGGGTCGAGACGCACGTCGTGATCTCCGAAGACGGCCAGGCCAGGACGGTGCACTTCCAGGAATGGTGGGTCCGCCTGCACGCGGCCGTGCCCGCGCGGCAGATCATCCCCGACGGGGCGGAGCAGGCCAGGCCCGCGCCGGGGGTGCTCGATGCCATCGCAGCCGCCGACGTGGTTCTGCTGCCGCCATCGAATCCCGTGGTCAGCGTCGGCATCATCTTGTCCGTCCCGGCAATCGCGGCTGCCCTGCGCGCCAAGCTGGTCGTCGGGGTCTCCCCGATCATCGGCGGTGCGCCCGTCCGCGGCATGGCGGACGCGTGCCTGGCGGCCATCGGGGTGCCGACCAGTGCGGTGGCGGTCGCGGCGCACTACGGCACGCAGCTGCTCGACGGCTGGCTGGTGGATGAGAAGGACGCCGATGCCGTCGACGCGCCCGAGCTGGCCGGGATGGCCGTCCGGGCGGTTCCGCTCTACATGACCGACTTGCAGGCAGCTGCTGACATCGCCCGCGCGGCGCTCGGCCTCGCCGCGGAGCTGAGCTCGTGAGCCAGCTCACCGTCCTGCCGGTCAGCGGGCTGCCGGAGATCACCGCCGGCGCCGACCTGGCAAACCTGATCATGACCGCGGCGCCCGGCCTGGCCGACGGCGACATCGTCGTCATCACCTCGAAGATCATCAGCAAGGCCGAGGGACGGGTGATCAGCTCCGACCGCGAGGACGCCATCGACCGTGAGGCGGTCCGGATCGTCGCCCGCCGGGGCGCGACCAGGATTGCCGAGACCAGGCACGGCCTGGTCCTGGCCGCAGCGGGCGTCGACGCCTCGAACACCGCGCCGGGCACCGTGGTGCTGCTGCCCGAGGATCCGGACTCCTCAGCCCGGCGGCTGCGCAAGGCACTGGGCGACGCGATCGGCGGCCGGATCGGCGTGGTGATCACCGACACCATGGGCAGGCCGTGGCGCGTCGGGCAGACCGACGCAGCCATCGGGGCGGCTGGTGTCAGGCCGCTGCGCGACCACCGCGGTGAGGCTGACACTTTCGGCATGCCCCTGGAGGTAACCATCGCCGCGGTTGCCGACGAGATCGCCGCGGCCGCCGATCTGGTCAAGGGCAAGACCCGGCAGGTGCCGGTCGCGATCGTGCGCGGCCTGGCGGAGCTGGTGACTGACCAGGACGGTCCGGGCGCGGCGGCACTGATCAGGCCAGCCGCCGAGGACATGTTCCGGCTCGGCGCCGCCGACGTGCTGCACGAGCGCCGCACGATCCGCGAGTTCACCGCCGGGGCGGTCGATCCCGGCGCGGTGCGGCGGGCCATCGGGGCGGCGCTCACCGCACCGGCCCCGCACCACAGCGAGCCCTGGCGGTTCGCTGTCGTCGAGTCCGGGGCGGCCCGGACCGCACTGCTGGACGCCATGCTGGCGGCCTGGCAGGAGGACCTGCGCGGCGACGGGTTCACCGCCGAGCAGATCGTCCGCCGGGTGCGCCGCGGCGAGCCGCTGCGGCGCGCTCCCCTGATCATCGTGCCGTGCCTTGCTGCCGATGCGGCGCACGACTATCGCGACGAGCGGCGAAGCGCGGCCGAGCGGGCGATGTTCGTCGCCTCGATGGGCGCCGCCGTGCAGAACCTGCTGGTTGCACTGGCCGTGGAGGGCCTCGGCTCCTGCTGGGTTTCCAGCACGCTGTTCTGCCAGCCGGTCGCAGCCGCCGCGCTGGAGCTGCCGCCCGGCTGGGAGCCCATGGGCGCCGTCGGCGTCGGCCACCCAGCAGCGCCCCCGTCGCCGCGCCCGGCCCGCGACCCCGAGCACTTCATCACTGTCCGCTGAGGCCGCGGCACTGCCCGCCGCGGCACTCCGTTAGCCCGAACTTACGTGATCTTGAAATTGGTCATGGCGTGCTGATCAGAAGTAATGCCGCGCGCCGAGGGGCTGGCGGCGCTTGTTGAGTGGCTACTTCAGGCCCAGCGGGACGGCGGTGCCGAGCAGTTCGAAGGCGCGGGCCTGGACGGGGGTGGGGGTGGTGAGCTTCTCGATGCGCTGCCCGGCGAAGCTGATGGTCTGGCGGTCGAGGGTGGACAGGTGGCTGAGCAGGTCGCGGTAGCGGTAGGCGGGCAGGCCGCCGGGGGTGTGCTTGGCGGCGTCTTTGGCCCTGGCC
>CABEAR010000145.1_pt1 | contig 54239 bp, 50 predicted proteins | sample 3422041 | NCBI WGS metagenome assembly CABEAR01 (sample SAMEA5534326, study PRJEB31848) | metagenome | biome: tundra; feature: field; material: soil | place: USA | collected 2013-05 | depth 0.15 m | reverse complement strand
GCGTCGATAAGGCCGTGGGTGACCTGCCGGAGCAGTTCTCCGTGTTCGGCGGTGTCGAGCTGTTCGTGCAGGGCCCGGAACCGTACGCCACGGCGGTCGAGGGTGGTGAGCAGGTCGGCCAGGTGTTCCAGGGACCGGCTGATGTGGATGAGGCGGCACACGATGAGGGGGCCGCCGGTCGCCAGTGCGGCGAGCGTGCGGTCGAGCTGGGGCCAGTCGGCGCGCATGGAGACCTGCTCGTCGCAGTAGACGGCGACGCAGCCGGCAGCGGTGAGCTCGGCCCGGATCGCGGCGGTGTCGTCGCCGGTGCGGGTGCGGGCGTAGCCGATGGCGGTCACAGCACCCCGATGACCAGGGATTCGCGGGCGGCCTCGATGACTTCTTTGGTGACCACGGTCAGCTGGTTGATGTCCAGGACCCGTTTGATCTGGGCGACCAGGCGTGCGGTGAGACGGAAGTTGCCGCTGGTGATGCGGATGATCGTGGCGAGGGCCTCGGCGGTGGTGAAGTCGTTCGGGTCGTGGAGGCCGAGCTCGGGCCAGTGGCGGGCGAGCACGAACGCCTGTTCTTCGGCGCAGAGCACCCGGAAGTGGTGGACGAACCCGACGCGGCTGTAGAGCTGCGGGTAGCGGGCCAGGCGTTTCTCGATGCCGGGCATGCCGATGAGGATCAGCCCGACGCCGGTGCGGTCGTGGCGGTCGCGGAGTTGCTCCAGGGTGGGGGTTTTGAGCCGGTCGGCCTCGTCGACGATGAGCAGCTCGGCGTAGCGGCCCTGGTGGCGCGTCAGGTCCGGCGGCTCGTGCTCAGGGTGCTCGAGCGTCTGGATCGCCCAGGACAGCCGGTCCTGGACGAAGGCCAGTTCCTTGTCCAGCCGGCCGGGGCTGTTGTGGACCTTCGGGGTGTAGACCGCGCTGCGGGTGTCGAGGATCTCGCGGGGGACGTTGTGGGTGTGGAAGAACTTGAAGTGCTGCACAGCGGGTTCGACCAGGTCCCATCGGGCGTACCGGCGCGCGGACAGGGTCTGGCCGACCCCGGTCGGGCCGTAGCACAGCCCGATGTAACGCTCGCGGCGTACCGCGTCGGCGAACTCGGCTATGCGTCGGTATTCCTTGGTGACCACGAACGGCGCTTCGGTCGGCGGCTCTTCTTCGGTGGTAGGCAGGGCGGGCAGTAAGGCGATGGCCGCTTGCTTGGCGGTCCACTGCTCGGGGGTGTCCTCGACGTCCTCGTTAGTTTCCGCCATTGCTCACTCCTCTCGGTAGAGCTTCAGCGCCGGCGCGGCGGGCGCGGCCGGCTCGGGGTCCGGTACCGCCGGTGCGGGTTCGGGTGGCTGGTGTACCGCCAGGAGCCGGTCGACGACGCTGGAGCGCTGGGTCAGCCCGTGGGTCAGGCCGCGGCGGCGGGCGTTGCGGGCGGCGGAGATCTCCTTGATGCCGATGGTCTGCGCGGCCAGTTCGGGGCAGATCGCCCGGCATAGGAGCCGGTTGTCGTGGAACACGCGGATCTCAGCGACGTCGCGCGGGTCGTAGCGGATGGTGACCGGTTCGCCGACGTAGTCGCCGAGCACGGTGGTGTCGAGGTAGCGCAGGCCGAACAGGTGGATGCCGTCGGGGTGGACCTTGCGCGGCTTGGCGATGGTGAGCAGCAGCAGGTCGAGCTGTTCGAGGCTGTCCGGTAGGTGGGGCAGGAATCCGGTGGCGTCCCAGCGGGCCTGCGGCGGCTGGCCGGTCTCGCTGTGCGGCTGCTGGTTGTACTCCGCGACGATGAACCGGCCGATCGCCGCGTCGAGCTCGGCGAGGCTGAGCTTCGCCTGCCCGGCCCGGTCCTTGGTGCCGCGCGGGGCGTAGCCGGGCAGTGTGGGCAGGCACATCTGGTTGATCGTGGAGAAATACCGCTCGATCTTCCCGCGGCCGCGGGGAGGCCGGCCCTGCCGGGAGAACATGAGCCGGATCTTCAGGTCTGCGGCGACCTGCTCCAGGTGATGGGAGGTGAAGTCCGAACCATGATCGGTGTAGAAGGCGGCCGGGATGCCGCAGACGTGCCAGCCCGGCTCGCTCTTGCGCCAGATCGCCTGCCGCAGCGCCAAAGCGGTCTGGATCGCCGACGGAGCGGTCGCCGATCCGCGATGAGCGCCGGCTGGTACGAGGTCCGACAGACGGTCGCGGAGGTCTGGCAGGAAATGAGAGCCGATCAGCAACCACTTCCGGTGCTCTACCTGCTGTGCGACGGCTGCGCACAGGTCACCCCGCGCACCAGCGTGCAAAAGTCGTTCAGTGGTCAGCCGCGCGGAGGCGCATGTTTCAGGCGGCGGAGCGCTCGTTGAGCGGGCGGCGGCGCAGCTCCGTCTTCTGGATCGCCGGCGGCACGTATGCCTGTGCCTGGTCGAGGGTTCCGATGTCGGTTCCGGGCGGCACGATCTCATCGATCCGGTCGAGGACGTCGTCGGAAAGGACGACGTCCACACCTGCGAGAAGGTCGTCGAGTTGCTCCATGGTGCGGGGACCGAGCAGCGCGCTGGTGACACCCGGGTGCGAGATCGCGAAAGCCATTGCGAGGCGGGGCATCGACACCCCCGCCTCCTCGGCGAGCGGGATCAACTCCTCCACCGCGTCCAGGCGCCGCTCATCGCTGAACGCCGTGAGGAACTTCGCACGAATGACGTCGTTGTCCTGCCCGCGACGGACCCGACCCGTGAGCATGCCTTGTCCAAGCGGCCCCCAGACCAGGACGCCCATACCGTACTGCTGTGCCACCGGAAGGACTTCACGCTCGATGCTGCGGTTGAGGATCGAGTATGGCGGTTGCTCGGTGCGGAACCGTTCAAGGCCGCGCCGTTCTGCGACCCAGTGCGCTTCCACGAGGTTCGATGCCGGCATCGTCGAGGTTCCGAATGCGCGGATCTTGCCGCTGTGGACGAGGTCGGTCAGCGCGGAGAGCGTCTCCTCGATATCGGTGTCGGGGTCGGGTCGGTGGATCTGATAGACGTCGATGTGGTCGGTCTGCAGCCGTCGCAGCGAGTTCTCCACCGCCGTGATGATCCACCGGCGGGAGGCACCCTGCTGGTTCGGGTCGCTCCCCATGGGGCGGCTGACCTTCGTCGCAAGGACTACGTTGTCACGGCGGCCCTTGAGTGCCCGACCGACTATTTCCTCCGAGTCTTCATAGCCGTCAGCGGTGTCGACGAGGTTGATCCCCGCGTCGAGCGCTTTGTGGATGATCCGGACCGAGTCCTCAGGGTCGGGGTTGCCGACCCGGGTGGCGAACATGAGCGTGCCGAGCGCGTAGGGGCTGACCTTGATGCCTGTTCGGCCGAGGTTTCGGTACTGCACGAGGGTTCTCCTGACGTGAGCATGACGTGGGTAGGCGCATCCGTCGATGTACGCTGCATCAAGCGGAAACTCTTTCCGAAACTATACGGAAATTCTTTCCGGTTATCAAACACAGGAGGACCATGGCACCCGAGTCGGCCAGGACGACGGCTTCGTCGACGAAGGGCAGTGTCGACGCGTCTCGGCGTCAGCGCTCTGACGCGAAGCGGAATGTCGTCGCGCTGGTGGAGGCCGCAAAGACCGTGTTCGCGGGCAGCGGGGTGGACGCGCCTGCGAAGGAGATTACGGATCTTGCGGGAGTGGGCGTGGGAACGCTCTACCGGCATTTCCCTCGCCGATCCGACCTCATCGTCGCCGTGTTGCAACACGAGATCGACGAGTGCATCGAAGCTGCGGAAGTGCTCGGGACCACGCGCGGTCCGTGGGAAGCGCTCATGGGTTGGATCGAGCGCTTCACGGACTTTGTCGGCACCAAACGTGGGCTCGCCTCGGCGCTACATTCCGGTGACCCGGCCTACGGTGACCTGCCGCAGCATCTCTTGGACCGGCTCGAGCCGGCGCTCCAAACGCTCCTCGCCCGAGCGGTAGACGGCGGGTACGCGCGCGACGACGTTACGGCCCGGGAACTCCTCACGACCATCGCCCTCATCTGTCAGCCGGTCCGCAGCGAGCAACCAAGCTTCAACCAGCGCATGACCGAAGTGTTCTTGGACGGACTGAGGTCGGACAATTCGAGCAGGCGCTGGGCTGACAGGGCGGCCTCCTGATCATGCCGCGAAGTCCGGTTGAGGATCCGTTCTGGGACGGCCGAAGCGCCAGATAGCGCTGCAACATCACCGCCACCTACCGTTGACAGTCACAGCTCAATGGCCTGTCCGGTACCAAGATAGCGATCTTCAAGAAACGATCGATTCTTGAAGACCGACGCTGTAGATGGTCCTCCCCGACAGTGGTGATGAGGCGCATCGGAACGATCAGTCCCGGCAACGCCCGATCAGCACGGAGGTCAGGCGGGACTTCTCGTTCCGACGTTCCTCCAGCCCCGGCTCACCGGAGAAACTACTCCAACCTGGCGAGACGACCCGATCGAACTGGGCGAACCATCAGTGACCTAGATCAAATGCCCTCTCAGGGTGAGGCCAGCCGCCCCAGCTGAGCCGGCACGCGCGCCGCCGCGGCGTTGTCCAGCAGGTACAGCGTCTGCTGCCGGCCCCGGGCGCCGGCCGCGGGCACCTGCACGGGCCCGGCACCCGACAGGGCGAGCCGGACCGCGCCGGCCTTCTCCCCGCCCGAAGCGATGATCCACACCTGCCGGGCGGCGCGGATCGCCGGGAGGGTCAGGGTCAGCCGGGTCGGCGGCGGCTTCGGCGCTCCGTGCACGGCCACCACCGTCCGTTCCTCGTACAAGGCGGGCTGGCCGGGAAACAGCGAGGCCACATGCCCCTCCGGGCCGATGCCGAGCAGCAGCACATCGAACGATGGCACCTGGCCATGGTCTTCTGGCTGCGCCGCCGCGCGCAGCCAGCCCGCGTAACGCCCGGCCGCGGCCTCCGCGTCGTCGCCGTCCGGGCCGTCCGGTCCCGGCATCGGGTGGATCCGGTCCGGGCTGGCCTCGACGTGATCCAGCAGGGCCGCCCGCGCCCCGGTCTCGTTCCGCTCCGGGTCTGAAGTCGGCAGGAACCTCTCGTCGCCCCACCAGACGTCCAGGTGCCGCCAGTCCACTGCGTCCCTGGCAGGCGCGCGAGCCAGCTCAGTCAGCACCTTGGTGCCGATGCCCCCGCCGGTGAGCACTACCGAGGCGTGCCCGCTGGCCGCCGAGGCGTCGACCAGGGTGGTGACGAGCCGGGCCGCGACGGCCTTGGCCAGCAGGTCGCCATCGCGATGAATCAGCACCTGGGGGGCGGTGATGACGCTACCTCCCCTCGGCGGCGGCGCTAGCGGCGAACCAGGCCAGCGACTCGGAGTAGATGTCATCGGGGTCAAGCCTCCGCAGCTCCTCGGCCAGCAGCTCGGGGGCATCGCGCCGGTGCAGGGCAACGTGCCGCTCGGGCTGGTCCGGCCGGATGAGCGTTGCATTCCGGCCGTCCGGGCGGCTGATCGTGATATCGCCCTCGCTGGTGGCGAAGCTGATCTCGGTGATCCCCGGGCCGCCGGAGTCGTCCCGGCGGAACGGCACGCCGAGCCGGCCAGCCAGCCAGGCCGCGATCAGCTCAGCGGTCGGATTGTGCTCTTCCGCCACGACGGCGCCGCCAGCGATCGCCGCGTGCGGCTGGTCGAGGGTGGCGGCCAACAGCGAGCGCCACGCGGTGGCCCTGGTCCAGGCCAGATCGGTATCGCCGGGCCGGTACGCCGAGGCCAGGGCCGCCAGCATTTCGCCTGGCACGCTGGCTGCGGCGGAATCGGTGACCCGGCGCTGGGCGAGCGCCCCGAGCGGAGCCGCCGACGGAGTAGCAGGCGCGTTGCCTGGCCACCAGGTCACGACCGGGGTGTCAGGCACCAGCAGCGGCGCGACCACGGAGTCCGCATGCAGGCTCATCGGCCCGTACATGCGCAGCAGCACAGTCTGGCCAGGTGCGCCCTCGCCGGTCCTGATCTCGGCGTCCAGGCGCGACTCGCCCCGCGGGTCCCTGGCGATCACCCCCAGTACCCGGCATGGATGCTCCCGGCCGGCCTGGCTTGCGGCCCGGACCGCGTCATGCTGCGACGCCTCATCGGTCACGATGATCAGGTTGAGGACCACGCCGGTCGTTGGGCCGCCGAGCTGATCCCTCGCCTTGGTCAGCGCGGAGCGGATATCCCCGGTTGTCGTATCGGTCAGGTCGATCAGCATGGCGGTACCTTCCTGTCGCCCAGGCTTTCTGTCTGCGTCACCGCCGGACCCGCCGCGCGCTAGAGCCGCCGCCAGGCGCGGCCCTCTTGCCCCAAGAGGACATCAGCGCTGGCGGGGCCATGCGTTCCGGCTGGGTACTGCTCGGGCTTGTCATGAGTAGCCCAGAAATCCTCGATCGGATCCAGGATCTGCCAGGACAGCTCGACTTCCTCCTGGCGCGGGAACAGCGGCGGGTCGCCGACGAGCACGTCAAGCAGCAGCCGCTCATAGGCTTCCGGGCTCGACTCGGTGAAGGACTCGCCGTAGGCGAAGTCCATGTTCACGTCGCGCACCTCCATCGCCGTCCCCGGCACCTTCGAGCCGAACCTGACTGTCACCCCCTCATCCGGCTGAACCCGGATCACCAGGGCATTCTGGCCGAGCTCCTCGGTGTCGGTGGCATCGAACGGAAGGTGCGGGGCACGCTGGAACATCACGGCGATCTCGGTCATCCGGCTCGTCAGCCGCTTGCCGGTGCGCAGGAAGAACGGCACTCCGGCCCAGCGCCTCGTGTCGATCGTCAGCCTTATTGCCGCATACGTCTCGGTCCCGGAATCCTGCGGTATCCCGTCCTCCTCCAGGAACCCGCTGACCTCAACGCCACCCTGCCAGCCTGCCGCGTACTGGCCGCGCGCGGTCCCGGCGGCGATGTCATCAGGGATCTTGACCGCCGACAGCACCTTCTCCTTCTCGGCCCGCAGCGAGTCCGCCGCGAACGACAGCGGCTCCTCCATCGCGGTCAGCGCGAGCAGCTGCAGCAGGTGATTCTGCATCACGTCGCGCGCGGCCCCGATGCCGTCATAGTAGCCAGCCCGGCCGCCGATGCCGATGTCCTCGGCCATGGTGATCTGCACATGATCGACATAGCCGCGGTTCCAGATCGGCTCGAACAGCGTATTGGCGAAACGCAGAGCCAGCAGGTTCTGCACTGTCTCCTTGCCGAGATAGTGGTCAATACGGAAAACCGAATGCGGCGGGAACACCGCGTCGAGCATCGAGTTCAGCTCGCGTGCGCTGGCCAGGTCGTGGCCGAACGGCTTCTCGATCACCACCCGCCGCCAGGGCTGACGCGCGCTCGCGTGCGGTTCCGGCGCGTTCGAGAGCCCGGATCGCTTGAGCTGCTGCACGACCAGCGGGAATGCCTTCGGCGGGACGGACAGGTAAAACGCGTAGTTGCCGCCGGTTCCGCGCTCATCATCGAGCTGGACGACCGTCTCGGCGAGATTGTCGAAGGCCTCGTCATCAGCGAACTCGCCGGGCACGAACCGCACGCCCTCGACGAGCTGCCGCCACACCGCCTCCCGGAACGGGGTGCGCGCGTGTGCCTTCACCGCATCGTGCGTCAGCTGCGCGAAGTCCTCGTCTACCCAGTCCCTGCGGGCGAACCCGACCAGCGAGAAACCCGGCGGCAGCAGCCCTCTGTTGGCCAGGTCGTAGATGGCCGGGAGCAGCTTCTTGGTGGCCAGGTCGCCGGTAACGCCGAACAGCACCAGCACGCACGGGCCCGCGACCCGCGGGATCCGGCGGTCGCGCGCATCGCGCAGCGGATTCGCTGTCATGCGGCTCCTCCGCGCTGACGCCGGGCCGGGCGGGCGGACAGCTGGCTGACTCGGCCCGGGCGGTCCCGCAAGTGCAGCCGGATGGCCGGCCGGCCGCGCGTGCCAGGGCGGCAGAGGCCGGCGGATCGGCTCATCGGCCGCCTGCCGCGGCCATCTGGTTCTTGACCGTCTCCAGCAGCTCGTTCCAGGAGGCGGCGAACTTCTCCACGCCCTCGTCCTCCAGCACGCTGACTACCTCGTCATAACTGATCCCGAGGCTCTCCAGCTGGTCGATCACCTGCCGGGACTGCTCGTAGGTGCCGTGAATGGCGTCGCCGTGCAGCTCGGCATGGGCCGCGGTGGCATGCAGCGTCTCCTCTGGCATGGTGTTGACCGTGCCGGGCCCGACCAGTTCGACGACGTACATGGTGTCGGCGAAGGCCGGGTCCTTGGTGCTGGTCGAGGCCCACAGCGGCCGCTGCGGCCGGGCGCCGCGAGCCTTCAGCGCCTCCCACCGCGGGGTCGCGCTCATCTCCTCGAACAGCTGGTAGGCCAGCCGTGCGTTGGCGATCGCAGCCTGGCCGCGCAGTGCCTGTGCCTCCGCAGTGCCGATCTTGTCCAGCCGGCGGTCCACCTCGGTGTCCACCCGGCTGACGAAGAACGACGCCACCGAGGTAAGCCGGGACAGGTCGCGCCCGGCGTCCGCGGCCTGCTCCAGCCCGGCCATGAAAGCATCGATGACCTGGCCGTAGCGTTCCAGCGAGAAGATCAGCGTCACGTTCACGCTGATCCCTTCCGACAGGCACTGGGTGATCGCGGCCAGGCCCGCCAGCGTTGCCGGGATCTTGATGAACAGATTAGGCCGGTCCACCATCCACCACAGGGCCCGCGCCTCCGCGATCGTCTTCCCGGTGTCCATGGCGATCCGCGGATCCACCTCGATGGATACCCGCCCGTCGAGGCCGTCCGTCGCGTCGTACTCCGGGCGCAGCACGTCGCAGGCCCAGCGGATGTCGTAGGTGGTAATCGCCCGCGCGGCTTCATCGACGGTCACTTCGCGCGCCGCAAGGTCCTTGACCTGCACGTCGTAGGCGTTGCCCTGCGCCAGGGCATGGGCGAATATCGTGGGGTTGGACGTCACGCCGCAGACGTGCATGTCCCGGATCAGCGTCGCCAGGTTGTCGCTGCGCAGGCGCTCGCGGCTGATGTCGTCAAGCCAGATCGCGACGCCAGCCGCGCTCAGCTGGCCCAGGGTGTCATCGGGCTGGGGGTTCATGGCTCTTGCTCCTTGTGCTCACTCGCCGCGTGCTCACTCGCCGCTCAGCCTGGCCAGGCTCGCCCTTGCGGCGGTGGCCACCCGCTCGGCCGTGAATCCGAACTCTCTGTACAGCGTCTGGTAGTCGGCCGACTCCCCGAAGTGCTCCAGGCTCACGGATTCGCCCGCATCACCCACGAACGCCCGCCAGCCGAGTGCAATGCCTGCCTCGACGCTAACCCTGGCCCGCACGCGGCCGGGCAGTACCTCTTCCCGGTAGGAAGCGTCCTGCTCGGCAAACCATTCCACGCAGGGCATGGAAACGACCCGGGTGGCGATGCCGCCGCGCTGCAGTGCCTCGCGGGCAGCCAGCGCGATCTGCACCTCGCTGCCGGTGCCGATGAGGATGACCTGAGGCTCCCCGGCGTCGGCCTCGGCAAACACGTATCCGCCGCGAGCGGTCAGCTCCGCGCTGGCCAGTCCCCGCGGGTTGCCGTCGGAGCGGTCAAAGACCGGCACGTTCTGCCGGGTCAGGCACAGGCCGGCCGGAGTATCGGTCCGCTCCAGGATGGTCCGCCACGCGACCACGGTCTCGTTGGCGTCGGCCGGGCGGACGACGTCCAGGCCGGGAATGGCGCGCAGTGCCCACAGATGCTCGACCGGCTGATGCGTCGGCCCGTCCTCGCCGAGCCCGATCGAGTCGTGCGTCCAGACGAAGGTGACCGGCAGCTCCGATAGCGCCGCCAGCCGGACCGCGGGGCGCATGTAGTCGCTGAACACCAGGAAGGTGCCGCCGTACGGCCGGGTCAGCCCGGCCGCTGCGATCCCGTTGCAGATGGCGCCCATGGCGTGCTCGCGGATGCCGAAGTGCAGCGTGCGACCGTAAAGGCTGCCGGGGAACATCCTGGTCTGATGCTCGGGCGGGATGAACGACGGCTCGCCTTTCATCGTGGTGTCGTTGCTGCCCGCGAGGTCGGCGGAGCCGCCCCACAGCTCGGGCAGCACGGGCGCGAGCGCGCTCAGCACCTGGCCGGACGCTTTTCTGGTGGCCACGCCCTTGGCATCGGGCTCGAACGTGGGCAGCGCGGAGGTCCACCCGGCCGGCAGCTCGCGGGCTGCCAGCCGGTCCAGCAGGGCCTTTCGCTCGGGCTGCGCCGCGGCCCAGGCGCCGAACTGCTCGTCCCAGTGCGCGTGCAGCTTCTTGGCGCGCTCGGCGACCTGCCGGGCGCGGGCAAGCGCCTCGTCCTCGACCGGGAAGGACACGGCAGGGTCGAAGCCCAGGATCTCCTTGGTCGCGGCGACCTCGTCGGCGCCCAGGGCCGAGCCGTGCGCCTCGCCGGTGTTCTGCTTGTGCGGCGCCGGCCAGCCGATGATGGTGCTCAGCGCGATGAACGACGGCGCCTCGGTGTGCTCCCTGGCGGTCAGCAGCGCCTGGTAGAAAGCCTCGACGTCCTCTTTATAGCCGCCGGGCTGACGGAAGCTGACCCGCTGCACGTGCCAGCCGTACGCCTCGTACCTGGCACACACGTCTTCCGACTTGGCGATGTTGGTGTCGTCCTCGATCGAGATGTCGTTGTCGTCGTACACCACTGTGAGGTTGCCGAGCTGCTGGTGGCCCGCCAGCGACGACGCCTCGTGAGTGATCCCCTCCTCGATGTCGCCATCGGAGGCGATGACGTAGACGTGGTGATCAAACGGGCTGGTGCCGCCCGGCGCATCGGGGTCGAGCAGCCCCCGCACCCGGCGGGCCGACATCGCCATGCCGACGCCGTTGGCCAGTCCCTGCCCGAGCGGCCCGGTAGTGATCTCCACGCCCGGCGTGTGATGGCGCTCGGGGTGGCCGGGCGTCCTGCTGCCCCAGGTGCGCAGCCGCTCCAGGTCATCAAGGGTCATGCCGTAGCCCGACAGGTACAGCTGGATATACAGGGTCAGGCTGGAATGCCCGCAGGAGAGCAGGAAACGGTCCCGGCCGATCCAGTCAGCGTCGGCCGGATCATGCCGCAGGACCCGCTGGAAGAGCACGTAGGCGGCGGGCGCCAGGCTCATGGCGGTGCCCGGATGACCCGAACCCGCCTGCTCCACCGCGTCCATGGCGAGCACGCGGATCAGGTCCACGGCCCGCTCATCTGTCTGTGTCCAGTCAAGCGCCCCGCGCACGTCGCTGCTCACCGTGGATCAGGCTCCTTCCCGCACGTTGGCGATCTCAGGGAACGACACTATCCCGGAGCGTGCGCGGCTAACCTGACGCACCCGCTAACCGTCGGTGAAGCTCCCGGCAATCGCGCCTCGGCGGCCGGGCAGGCCATGCAGGAAAGCGAGCAGGGCCGCATTCACCTCGCCCGGATGGGTGAGGTTGGAGGCGTGCGATCCGCCCTCGATCAGCACCAGCTCAGCCTCCCCGCCCAGCCCGTCCGCCAGCGCCTGCGCCATCGGAACCGGGATGGCGGCGTCACTGGTGCCGTGCACGACCAGCGCCGGGCAGGTGATCTCGCCGAGACGGCCGGTAATGTCATCGCGGTCCATCAGGCAGCGGAAGGCCAGGGAAAGCCCGGCGGCGTCCTGGACGGCCCACCTGGCGAACCATCCCGCCCATTCCACCGGTCCGAGGATGATCGACGCGACCACCTCCTGGACGGGCGCCGATCCATGCTCCAGCCACGTCGCCTCGAGCTGCTCGTAGCTGTCGGCGAGGGCTGGATCTTCCTGGCCTGCCTGGGTGTCCTGCAGGATGAGCCCGCGCACCCGCTGCGGGGCCAGCAGGGCGGCTCGCAAGCTCACGAATCCGCCCTGGGACATGCCGCCCAGCACGGCCCGGTCCACGCCGAGATGATCGAGCAGCGCCAGCGCGTCCCTGGCGCTGTCCCAGTAGGAGAAGGGGCCTGCGGCCCTGGTGGCGCCGAAGGCCCGCTGGTCCCAGGTGATGACCCGGAACTCCGGGGCCAGCGCGGCCAGCTGCGGATCGAACATGGTGTGGTCCATCAGGAACCCGTGGCTGAGCAGGACGGCGGGGCCAGTCCCGCCGCTGTCGGCGTAGGCGATCTCGGTCCCGTTGACGGTGGCGGTCGGCATGCCGGCAAGCTACCGCAGCTGTGCAGTCATGGAGAAGGCAGTCGAGGTGCCGTCGAGCAATGGCGGGGAGTCGAGGTGGTGGCGGTAACGTAGCGGTACAAGCACACGGGAGCTCGGGCCGACCGGGCTGAGAGGGTGGCTGGCCATACGGCCTGCGCCACCGACCGTTTGAACCTGACCGGGTAATGCCGGCATAGGGAGGCAGTCATGGCGGCCACCAGCACCTCCGTCCCTGGGCCGGCCGATAGAGACTTCGCCACCGTTCCCGGAGATCGCCGCTCCGGGGATCCCGCGCGCTCGCAGAGCCGGTGCCCCGGCCCGGCCTGCTCGAGCACGTCGTCCCGTATCAGCCGAGCTGGCGGCTCGCGCGATCGCCGGTCCTGGTCGCGGCCAGCTGGTTCCCCGACTGCCGGGGAATCCAGCCGGCGGACGAGCTGGTGGCCAGCCATGCCAAGTGGCTGGCGGACTTCGGCGCCCGGCAACGCGCGGCGCGACCACCAGCGATCTCGTCCCCGACACAGCAAGGTCAACCACATGAAAACCCAAGCACGCCGAAAAATAGCCCCGGCGCTGGTGCTCGCCGTCGCGGCCGCCCTCGGCGTGGCCGCCTGCACCTCAGGCGGCGCGGCCGGCGGCACCGGCAGCTCGGCCAGCGCCGGCAAGCCGGTCCAGGGCGGCACCGCGTACTTCGCCGAGCAGCCGCTGACCACGCCGACTTACATTTTCCCGCTGGTGTCCGGTGCACTTTTCACGGTCGAGAACACGGCAGATCTGCAGACGCTGCTGTACCAGCCGCTCTACTGGTACGGCGACAAGGGGAACACCTCGGTCGACTACCCGCTCTCGATCGGCGACGCGCCGGTCTACAGCGACAATGACCGCGTGGTCACGATCAGCCTCAAGCACTACGTCTGGTCCGACGGCGAGACCGTGGGTGCTCGCGATGTTGGGTTCTGGATCAATCTCCTCAAGGCCGACAAGGCCGACTGGGCGTCCTACGTGCCCGGCGGGTTCCCCGACAACGTGGTCTCCTGGAAGGCACTCAGCCCCACCACGGTTCAGCTGCAGCTGAACGCCAGCTACAACCCGTTCTGGTTCACCTATAACGAGCTCTCCCAGATCACCCCGCTGCCCATTGCCTGGGACCGCACGTCGCTGGCCAGCCCGGCCCCGTCGGCCGCGGCGCCGAACCTGCCGGACACCACAGCCGCGGGCGCGCGGGCCGTCTACAACTTCCTGAACGGCGAGGCCAAACAGATCTCGGGATACGCATCGAGCCCGGTGTGGTCGGTCGTGGACGGCCCGTGGAAGCTGGCCAGCCTCACCACCGACGGCACGACTACGCTCGCGCCCAACAAGAGCTACTCAGGCCCGCAGAAGCCGCACCTGGCGAAGTTCGTCGAGCTGCCCTTCACGAGCACCACCGCGGAGTTCTCCGTCCTGAAGGCCGGCTCGGTCAGCGGCGGCCCCGGCAGCTCCGGCCAGCAGATCTCGGTCGGCTACATGCCCGACAACGACCTGCCGCAGCAGTCATCGCTGCATGCGCAGGGGTACCAGCTGATCAAGGACTTCCCGTTCGGCTTCGACTATTTCGAGCCGAACTTCAACAACCCGAAGGTCGGCCCGATCCTGCGGCAGCTGTATTTCCGCCAGGCGTTCCAGCATCTCGTCGACCAGACCGGGTGGATCCGCGCTTATTACGGCGGCCTGGGCGTGCCCACCTACAGCCCGGTGCCGGCCAGCCCGCCCAATCCCTACTCCGACGCCAACGCGGCGGTGAATCCCTATCCCTTCAGCGTGCCGGCCGCGAAGGCGCTGCTCGCCGCGCACGGCTGGAAGATCGAACCGAACGGGGTCAGCACCTGCGCGCGCCCTGGCACCGCGGCGAACGAGTGCGGCGCGGCCATCAAGTCCGGCGAGCCGCTCAATTTCACCCTGATGTACCCGAGCGGCCTGCCGTATACCGATGGCTCGATGACCGACCTGCAGTCGGTGGCCAAGCAGGTTGGAATCGAGATCTCGCTGGACCAGGTGACATTGGCGACCGTTACCTCGACGATCTTGCCGTGCGCTGCGTCGTCGGCCGCCTGCAGCTGGGAGCTCGGCCAGTACGGCACCAGTTGGGTATTCGAGCCCGACCATTACCCGAGCGGCGAGGAGATCTTCGAGACTGGCGCGGCCGGCAACGTCAGCAATTACTCCGACCCTGCCGTCGACAAGCTGATCGTGGCGACGACGACGACCTCGGCGGCCGGCGCCCGCGCGGCACTGAACGCCTACGCTGACCAGGTGAGGCTGCAGCTGCCCGATTTCTGGCAGCCAAGCCCCGGCAGCCTGGACACCACCCAGTCAAACTTGCACGGCTACGTGCCGAATGCATACGGCTTCATCAGTCCCGAGGAGTGGTACTTCACGAAGGGCTGACGGCATGATCGGATACATCATCCGGCGGCTCGCGCAGGCCGTGATCGTCGTGCTCGGCGTCACGGCGGTGACGTTTGCCCTGGAGCACCTGATCCCGGGCAGCCTGGCCAGGGCGATCCTCGGTCCGCGGGCCAGCCGGCCCGAAGTCGCGGCGTTCAACCGCGCCAGCGGCCTGGATCACCCCGTCGTAGTGCAGTACCTGATCTTCCTGGGCCGGCTGGCCCGCGGCGACCTGGGCTACTCCTACCGGCTGAATCAGAGCGTCAATTCGCTCGTCCTGCACCAGCTGCCCAATGATCTGCTCCTGGTGGGCACGGCGCTCGCACTCGCGCTGGTGATCGCCATTCCGCTGGGCATCGCCCAGGCGGTGCACCGCAACCGCGCGGTCGACCATCTAGCCACGTCCGCCGCGTTCACGCTGTACTCGATGCCGTCGTACTGGCTGGCGATCTTGCTGATCGCCGGGCTGTCCATTGCCGTGCACGTCTTCCCGCCGGAGGCGCCACAGGCGGCAACCGTCGGCGGGCTGATCGCCGACCCGCGGGGCCTGGTCCTGCCGGTGCTCACCCTCACCCTGATCAACGTCGCGCTGTTCAGCCGGTACATGCGGTCGGCTGCGATCGGAACCCTGGCCGAGGACTACGTGCGGGTGGCACGGGCCAAGGGCCTGGCGAGGCGGCTGGTGCTGAGCCGCCACGTCGTCCGCAACTCCCTGATCTCGGTCACCACGCTGATCGGCCTGTCGGTCCCCGCGGTCCTGACGGCCGGGCTCATCGTCGAGTACGTCTTCAACGTCCCAGGCGTCGGGCTCACTTACTACACCGCGGCGGTCAACGCCGATTACCCGGTCGAGCTCGGCATCACCGTGCTGGTCGGGATCGTCACCGTGCTCGGCAACCTTCTCGCCGACCTAGGCTACGTGGTCCTTGACCCCAGGGTCCGCTATGACTGACGGGCTCCGCTATGACTGACGGCCTGCGGGCAGCGAGCGAGGCAGACTTGCTGCGGGTGGCCGCCCGCGGCAGCGAGCACCAGGACGGCCCGGCGCCGGTCGGCGGTCCCCCGGCCGGCGGTCCCCCGGCGGCCGGACCGCCCGGCGCGGCCGCCCGGAGCTCGGCGCTGCGCGCCTTCGCCAGCCATCGCCTTGGCCTGGTCGGCCTCGGGCTGATCGCGGCCCTGGCGATCTTCTGCTTTATCGGGCCGCTGGTCTACCACACCGATCAGATTCACGCGAACATCCAGCTCACCAACCTGCCGCCGGGCAAAGGGCGACCGCTGGGCACCGACAACAACGGGTTCGACATTCTCGGCCGCCTGATGATCGGCGGCCAGAGCACGCTGGAGATCGCCTTCGCCGTGGCAGTTCTCGCGACGATCTTCGGCGTTCTCTGGGGCGCGGTCTCCGGATTTGCCGGCGGGATGCCGGATGCCGTGATGATGCGGGTGGTCGACATCGGGCTGGCCATCCCCGCGATCTTCCTGCTGATCTACCTGTCGTCGGTGTTTCGGCCGACGATCCTGCTGCTGATCCTGGTCATCTCACTGCTGTCCTGGCTCGGGCCGGCCCGGCTCGTGCGCGGCGAGACTCTGTCGCTGCGCACACGCGAGTTCGTCCAGGCGGTCCGGGTGATGGGCGCCCGCGGACCGCGCATCGTGCTGCGGCACATCGTCCCGAACACGTTCGGGACGATCGCCGTCAGCGCGACCTTCCAGGTGGCGGACGCGATCATCCTGCTCGCGACGCTGAGCTTCCTCGGCTTCGGGCTGCCGCCGCCTGCGGTGACCTGGGGCGGCATGCTCTCCCAGGGCACTGCGTACCTGCTCGACGGCTACTGGTGGCAGGTTTATCCGGCCGGATTCGTCATCACGGTTACCGTCGTGGCGTTCAATCTGGTCGGTGACGCATTCCGGGACGCGCTCGATGCCAGGCTCCGGTAGACCGAGCGCCACCGCGCCTCGGCGGCGCTGTCACGGTACGGCGGACGAGCTAACTGACGCTCGCTCACTGACCGCAACGGTGTGCCTAGTCCGGCATCTCTCTCCTATGTCCCACGATCCCCCCCGACAGCCGTCATGGTGTGCCACCCGAGAGGTCGTCTGCAGCCGGGCTCGCGCCAGCAACGATGAGGTCAAACGAGGCAGGCGGGCGGATCAGGCGGAAATAGGCCTGCTCGGCGCGAAGCCAGTGCGCGTCCCAGTCCTCGGGAGCGATCCGGCCGCGCAGCCGGCGCAGCCGTTCGTGCTCGGGCGTATCGACCAGGACCGACCGGTCGACCAGATCGGAGAGCTCGGGCGCGGCGGCGAACACGCCCTCCAGCAGGATCAGGTCGCTGTGCCTGACCGTGACGGCGCCGCCGGGGCCGGTGCCGCGCTCCCAGGGGAACCGGCGGAACGTCGCGTCCCGTCCCGCTCGCAGCGGCTCGATCGCCTCCGCCCGGAGCCGGCCCCAGTTGTAATACTGATCGAGCGCCTGGCCGCGGGCCGGCCGGCCGCCCGCCGGGACTGGCAGCTGCTGGAAGAAATCGTCGGTATGCACCAGCGCCGCACCGGTTGCGTACGCGATGGCATTGGCGATGGTGGACTTACCCGCGCCGCCGTGCCCGTCGAGGGCCAGTACGAACTCGCCGGGTTGCGCGGCCCGCCATTCGTCGACGGCCCTGATCACCCGCCTGGCGGCCTGGTCACCGCGCGACCGCCGAGCAGACGTCATTCCCATTACCGCCTAACCACGCAGGCCGGACTGCGGGTGCGCGGACGGCCGGCCCGCGGACCTGCCGGCCCGCGGCTGGCCGCCGGCTCGCGCCTGCCGGCAGGACCGCCGGAGTGGCCTCGGGCCCGTTGCACACTGCCCATCCTCTCCCGCGCTGCCCGGACCGCTGGTGCCGGCGTCGTGGCTGGCTGCGCATCTGCGGCCGCCGCTCGTGGTGCTCGACGCGGCCGTGATCCTGCCGCCGCCAGCCCGCGACGGTGACAACCGTCCGCGCAGCGGACGCGAACAGCTCGCGGCAGCACACATTCCCGCCGCCCGGCACGCGGACCTGCTGGATGCTGTGCTGGATCAGTGTTCAGGCTGCCGTGCTGGATGGCGGCTGGCAAACGTGGCTGGCCGCCGACGGCCCGGCCGAGTCCGGCGGGCCGGGCAGTCTGGCGGCCTGATCGATTGATCTGCTGCGGGACTGCGCGCTGGCCCGCTTCTCGGCCTTTAGCCTCAATGCGAGGCGACGGACGGAGCCGCCGGAGGATAGTGCGGGCGCCGATGCCAGGGCAGCTATCGCAGCGGCATGTCCCGGGCACCGGCGCCGGCTGGCTCCGCAGCGGTCGTTTCGGCCAGCACCGCGCCGGCTCCGGCGGCTGCCGCCACGGTTGCAGCCGCGCGGCCAGACATCTTGCCGCGGTCGCGAAGCGCGAACAGCAGCAGCAACACCGTGATCCAGATCAGCACCGAGCCGGTAACGTGCACCCAGACCAGGCCTGCCGGCAGCCCGCTGAAGTACTGGCTGTAGCCGATGCTGCCCTGCGCGATCACCAGGGCCAGCAGCAGCACGCCCAGCCGCCTGGCCCGGGTCGGAGCATCACTCAGCCGCAGGCACAGCGCCAGCGCGATCACCAGCCCTGCGAGCAGCCAGCCGATATCGGCATGCAGCTGGGTTGCTCCGGTGAGCGGCAGGTGATACCGCGGGGCTGACCGGGCCCCGGCCAGCGGCCCGGTGCCGGTGACCACGGTCCCGGCCGCGAGCATCAGCGCAACCACGGCGACGATGCCAGCGCCGAGCAGCCTCACCTCGGCCCGGACGAGCGGCCTGGCAGGCTGGCGGCTTTCGGCGGACCGGATATACAGGGCGAGCGCAGCGGCCACCAGCGCCATCGATGCGAGGAAGTGCACGGAAACCCATGCAGGGTTGAGCCTGGTCAGCACCACGATGCCGCCAAGGACTGCCTGCACGATGATCGCGGCAGGCTGAGCCGAGGCGAGCCAGACCAGGTCGCGGCGGCGGCGGCCGCCGCCGTCCCGGAACCGCCAGGCGGCAACACAGACGATTACGGCAATCAGGAAGATCGCGATGGTCACCAGCCTGTTGCCGAATTCGATCCAGCGGTGAATCAGCGGGTCACCGGTCGTACCGCTGGCCACGGCGCTCGTCGCGGTGCAGGCGGGCCAGTCCGGGCAGCCCAGGCCGGACTGGCTGAGCCGGACCGCCGCGCCGGTCAGAATAATCCCTGCCGACGCCAGCAGGCCGGCCAGCGCGATCCGCCGCATCGCCGTCGGGGAGGGCGCCAGCACCACATCAGCACACTGCCGGGCCGTCCGGCGTGCACGTCCCGCCGGGGGTGCGGCTGTGTCGGGTGCGACTGTATCTGCGGGCACATGTCCATCGTAGGAGCACCCGGCCGGCCGGGCACAACGACCGGCTGAACTGCGCCCTGCCGCTGCTCGCTACGGCGCCGCTGTCTCGCTACGACGCCGGCGGCGGAACCTCCTGCGGCCCGGCTGCCGCCGCACCGCCCCGAGCGGCGCCTGCGGAAGCAATGATCACGCAGCCGATAGCCGCCCATTGGCCGACCGCCAGCGCCTCGCCGAGCAGGAGCAGGCCCACGAGCGCCGCAACAGCTGGTTCCAGGCTCATCCAGATGCCGAACACGCGTGCCGGGATGCGGCGCAGCGTCTCCAGTTCCAGCCGGTAGGGAATCACCGAGGAAAGCAGCCCGATTGCGATGCCGGTGCCCAGCACGCCGGGCCGCAGCAGCGCTGCGCCGCTGGCCGCGACGGCAGGCGCGGTAACTATCACCGCTGCCACGGCCATGGCGATCACCAGCCCGGACGAGCCGCTGAACCGCCGCCCGGTGGACCGGCTGAGCAAGATGTAGGCTGCCCAGGAAGCGGCCGCGATCAGGGCGCAGATGACGCCGACCGCGACGGTGTCCGGCCCGGCGTGCTGCCCCGCCGCAGCCTGGGGCGCCAGCCGGGTGCCGTCGCGGGCCAGGAGCAGCACTCCGGCTGCCGCCAGACTTACCCAGAGCAGGTCAACCAGGCGGCGAGATGATGCGACGGCGACGGCGAGCGGGCCCAGGAACTCGATGGTCACCGCAATCCCCAGCGGGATCCGCGCGATTGCCTGGTAGAAAGCGAAATTCATCACGCCGAGGGTGACGCCGAATGCGACGACAACCACCCCGTCCCGCCAGGCCCGGTCAGTGACCATCGCGTGCACGGCGCGCAAGAGCCCTCTGCCACCGAAGGCGGCCAGCAGGATGGCCGCTGACCAGAGCCGCAGCCCGGTAACCCCGGCCGCAGCGACCTGGCCGAACATCCGCCCTGCCAGGCCTGCGCCGATCTGGACGGAGACGATGCCGGTGAGCACGAGCACCGACGGGGGCACCGCGCCCGGCGAGTCGGCGGCACTGCGCTGCCGCGCCGCGGTAACGGCCTACTCCCAGCGAAAGAAGCGTGCTGCCAGCGCCATCCCGGCAATGGCCCAGACCGCAAGCACGAGCAGGTCCCGGACTGGCAGGCCGCTGCCGTGCTGCAGGACCGACCGCAGGCCGTCGGAAAGTGCGCCGGCGGGCAGCAGCTTCAGCACGGGCTGAATCGCCGCCGGATACTTCGTCAGCGGGAACACGACGCCGCCGAGCCCGAGCATCACCAGGTAGAGGAGGTTCGCCGCGGCCAGCGTGGCCTCAGCGCGCAGCGTTCCGGCCAGCAGCAGGGCCAGCCCGGCAAAGGCGGCGGTACCGGCGACGATGAGCAGCAGTGACCAGAGCACGGCGGCCGCGCCGCCGTGCGGATTCCAGCCGAGCGCGAAGCCCACGATGACGATTACGACGGCCTGCAGCAGCTCGACGGCGAATATCGCCAGCGCCTTCGCCATGATCAGGCCCTGCCGCGACAGCGGGGAGGCGCCGAGCCGCTTGAGTACGCCGTAACGGCGCTCGAAGCCGGTGCCGATCGCCAGGCTGGTGAAGGCGCTCGACAGCACCGCCAGCGCGAGGATGCCCGGCACGATGAAGTCAATCCGGGCGGCCTCGGTCCGCCCCACGCTGCTGGTCAGCGGCTCAAGGCCGAAGGCGAGCAGCAGCAGGACCGGAATGATGAGCGTCAGCAGCAGCTGCTCTCCATTGCGGAGCAGGGTACGAAGCTCCAGGGTCGCCTGCGCGGCGACCATGCGGGGCAGCGGTGCGGCACCGGGTGCCGGCGGCGGCCAGGCCGCGAACGTCGGGGACTCGGTCACGACCGCAGCTCCCGGCCGGTCAGCTCGAGAAAGACATCCTCCAGGGTTCGGCTCTCGATGCGCAGGCTCTGCGCCAGCACGCCGTGCTCGGCGCACCATGCGGTCACCGCAGCGATGAGCTGCGGGTCCACGGCGCCCTGCACTTCGAGCACGTAATGTCCGGCGGGCGACTCTTTCGCCGCGCTGCCAGCCGGGAGGGCAGCAAGGAGCCCGTCGAGGTCCAGGCTCGGTTCTGCGCGGAATCGCACCTGCCCGGCGGAACCGGTCAGCTCCGCTGGGCTTCCGCTAGCCACTCGCGTGCCGTTATCCACGATCGTTACCACGTCCGCGAGCCGCTCCGCCTCCTCCATGTAATGCGTCGTGAGGATGACTGCGGTGCCGGCCGCACGCAGCGCGGCGATCAGATCCCAGGTCACGTGCCGCGCCTGCGGATCGAGCCCGGCCGTGGGCTCGTCCAGGAATGCCAGGTCCGGCCGGCCGATCACCGCCGCGGCCAGCGAGAGCCGCTGCTGCTGGCCGCCCGACAGCCGCTTGAACGGGGTGCGGGCCGACCCGGCCAGGCCGAGCTTGTCGAGCAGCAGCTGCGGGTCGATCGGCCGGGCATGAAAGCGAGCCATCACCGTCAGGTACTCACCGGCCCTGGCCGAGGTCGGAACTCCGCCGGACTGGAGCATCACCCCGACCCTGGGCCGCAGCGCCTTGGCATCGCGCACCGGATCCAGCCCCAGGACCCGGACCGTGCCCGCATCGGGCCGCCGGTAGCCTTCGCAGATCTCGAGGGTGGTGGTCTTGCCCGCGCCATTGGGCCCCACGATCGCGGTTACCTGGCCGCGCTCGGCGCGCAGCGACAAGCCATCGACTGCGGCTGTATGCCCGTAACGCTTGACCAGGCCGCTGATCTCGACCGCGGGAGCAGTGCTCACGCAGGCGAGTCTAGGGGCTGCCCGGGGCCGGATCTGGCGCGGCCTCGTCGCCAGCGGGCCGGGGGCCAGTCAGCTGCCCGCCCCCGACGAATGCAGCGAGCTGCGCAGATTGCGCCTGGCGGCTCGGCTCATGCAGGTACATCATGTGACCAGCCTGGTAATACGAGAAGTCGACGTTGTCCGCCAGTTCGGCCGGAATCCTCAGATGAGCGACGTCGTGCTCGGCCGCGAAGTAGGGCGTGGCCGCGTCGTAATAGCCGCAGGCCACATGCACCCGCATGTGCGGATTCGACCGCATCGCCTCGGCCAGCTTGTCGGCAACATGCACATGCATGCCCTCGAATTCCTTGTACGACCAGGGATTAACCCGCTCGGTCAGAATCTCGTACGGCAGATCGCTGGCGTAGCCGAGTTCGGCCCGCACGTAATGATTCAGGGCGGCGGTATAGGGCCCGGTGATCGCGTCCATCGACGGGTCGGTGGTCATCTTCTCCTTGCCGTAGCAGCTGTCCCAGCCCGCAAACCGGCCGTCGATACGGCCGACGGTGCGGCGCTGATCGCGCAGCAGCTCGGTGAGGAACCGGACGTGCTCGGGCCGCAGATCGACCCGGTCCACGTAGTCCTCCGACAGGCCGGTCAGGGCCGCCAGCTTGGCGACGGCCTCAGCCCGCTCCGGTGCGGTCAGCCGCGAGCCGCGCGCGAGCACCCACAGATAATCGCGCTGGGCATACTCCTCAGCCTCGTCGAGCACCTCGCGCAGCGGCCTGCCACCGTGGCGGCCGTGGTAGTGCGCGATCGCCGCGTAGGTCGGCAGGTACAGCGCGTACGGGTCGTCGTTGCCGCCGCTGAAGTCCGCGGAGCCGAAGTCGAGGCATGCAGACACCAGAATGAGGCCGTTGAGATACAAGCCGTAGCGCTCTTGCAGATGCCGCGCCAGCGCCGCCGCGCGGACCGTCCCATAGGACTCGCCGCAGAGGAATTTCGGTGACATCCAGCGATCGTTTCGCGTCGTCCACAGCCGGATCACCTCGCCGACCGACTCGATGTCACCGCCGAATCCGTGGAAGTCCTTTGACTTCCCGCCCCTGACCGCGCGTGAGTATCCGGTCGAGACAGGATCGATGAAAACCAGGTCGGAGTGCCTGAGCAGGGTCTCGTAGTTGTCGGCGAGCGCATAGGGCGGCGGCAGCAGCTCGCCCACGTCACCCATCAGCACCCGGCGGGGACCGAGCAGACCCAGATGCAGCCAGACGCTGGACGAGCCAGGGCCGCCGTTGAAGGCGAAGGTGACCGGCCGGCTGCCAGCGTCGGCGCCGCGGACGGTGTAAGCGGTCACGAACACCTCGGCCTTTGCCTGCGCACCGGCGAACTTGTCGTCGGAATGCTCTTCCTTGCGCAGCACGACTCGTCCGGTGGTAGCCGTGTACCGCAGCTCCGCGCCCTCCATGGTGATCGCGTGCTGCGTCGTGACGAAGTCGTCCCTGGGATCCCCGGCCTTCTCTGCGGCGGCCGGCTCTTGCTCCGGCTGATCCTGCCGCGCTTCCTTCTCGGTCATGACTGGCGAGCCTAATCCGGGCCAGACTTGCTGCGCGCGGTTGCCCTGCGGTGCAGGAGGAGCGCCCTGCCCACACGGGGCAGCACCCGCCATGGGCAACACCGCCGGCCGGGCGCGAGCTGATCTGACCTCAGGACGTCAGCGCGGTCGTCGTCGGGCGCCCTGACGCGGCGGCCGCCAGAGCGCGGAACAGGCTCCTGTCCTCGCCGGCCTCGGGATGCCATTGCACCGCCACCACGAAGGAATGCTCGCTCTGGTCAAGCTCGAGCGCCTCGACCATCCCGTCTGCGGCCCATGCCGTGGCCGACAGGCCCTTGCCCAGCCGGTCGACTCCCTGGTGGTGATAGGTCGGCACCACGACCGGCAGGTGGTCGGCGAGGTCGGTCCGGCCGAGGATCCCGGCGAGCCTGGTGCCGGGGGCGACCCTGACCTCATGCGCACCGTAGCTGCCTGGCGTGGGGGAGTGCTCATCATGGCCGACGACGTCGGGCAGGTGCTGGTGCAGGGTTCCACCCCTGGCCACATTGACGAGCTGCATTCCCCGGCAGATCCCGAGCACCGGCAGCCCGAGCGACATCGCCTCGGAGAACAGGGCCATCTCGGCTTCGTCGCGCTCCTGCGAGGTGATGCCGGTCGCGACCGCCCGCTCCGCTTCGTACCGCTCGGGGTCGAGGTCGCCGCCGCCGGACAGCAGCAGCCCGTCGAGCCTGCCCAGCCCTTCGTGGACTCCGGGCACCGGCGGCAGCAGGATCGGGATCCCGCCCGCCTCGGCCACCCGGTCGGCGTAACGGCGCGGCAATACCATCGCCGGAACATCCCAGTGCCCCCAGCGGGCCTGCTCGCTGTAACAGCTGATGCCGATCACCGGGCGGCCGGCATTGCCTGCGGACGACACCGCCCGCCTGCCGTTGCCGGACACCAGATCGCTCACCGCGCCCTCCGCTCGCTTGCTGCCGCCATCACCAGGGCGTGACACCTGCCGCCGTCACACCGGGCTTAACAACCGGTGCCGTCACAACGGTGTCACATAGGCACCAGCGATGCCGCCGTCGACGAGGAACGACGAAGCGGTGATGAACGAGGCATCGTCGCTGGCCAGGAACGCCACAGCGGCCGCGATCTCCTCCGGCTCGGCGAACCTGCCCACCGGAACGTGCACCAGCCGGCGGGCAGCGCGCTCGGGGTCGGCGGCGAAGAGCGCCCGCAGCAGCGGCGTGTTCACCGGCCCCGGGCATAGCGCGTTGACCCGGATGCCCTCGCGGGCGAACTGCACCCCGAGCTCACGGCTCATCGCCAGCACGCCGCCCTTGGATGCGGTGTAGGAGATCTGCGAGGTAGCCGCGCCAATGACCGCGACGAACGACGCGGTGTTGATGATCGAGCCCTTGCCCTGCCGCTGCATGTAGGGGAGCACGTACTTACAGCACAGGTAGACCGAGGTGAGGTTGATTTCCTGGACCCGGCGCCACGCCTCCAGGCCAGTCGTGAGGATGGAGTCGTCCTCCGGCGGCGAGATGCCGGCGTTATTGAACGCAATGTCCACCCGGCCGAGCCGGTCAGCGACCTCGGCATACAGCTGCCGGACCTGGTCCTCGCTGGCGACGTCCGCTGCGATGAACATCCCGCTGGTCTCGGCGGCCGCGGCCTTCCCCGCGGACTCGTCGATATCGACCGCGACGATCTTCGCTCCCTCCGCCGCGAGCCGGCGCACGCTGGCAAGGCCGATGCCGCTCCCGGCCCCGGTGACAACGGCGACCCGATCCTGCAAGCGCTCCATCTGGATCCTCACTCCCCGCCTCGTGCCGCCGCACCACGGGCACCGGCTCGCCGGGCGCCGCCGGGCACCCGCCGCCGGATTACCTTGCTCCGCGTGCTCAGTCGTCGGTGGCGATGAACACGTTCTTGGTCTCGGTGAAGGCGTCCAGCGCATCTGGACCGAGCTCGCGGCCCAGGCCAGACTGCTTGAACCCGCCGAACGGCGTCCAGTAGCGGACCGACGTATGCGAATTCACCGAGAGGTTGCCGCTCTCGACGGCTCGTGCCAGCCGGATCGCTCGGCCGATTTTCTGCGTCCAGATCGACCCGGCCAGGCCGTACGGGCTGTCGTTGGCGATCGCCACCGCATCGGCCTCGTCCCGGAACGGCGTCACGGTGACCACCGGCCCGAACACCTCCTCGGTGTAAGCCGGATCGTCCGCGGCGACCGGCGCCAGCACGGTCGGCGGGAACCAGAAGCCGGGACCGTCCGGCGCGCTGCCGCGGAACGCCACCGGAGCGCCTGCTGGCACGTAGGAGGCGACATGCTCGCGATGCGAAGCCGAGATCAGCGGGCCCATCTCGGTGGCCGGTACCGCGGGGTCCCCGACCACTACCCCGCGCACCGCAGGCTCGAGCAGTTCCATGAAGCGGTCGAGCACGGATTCCTGCACCAGGATCCTGGACCGGGCACAGCAGTCCTGCCCGGCATTGTCGAAGACGGCGTAAGGTGCGGTGGCCGCTGCCCGCTCCAGGTCGGCATCGGCGAACACGATGTTGGCGTTCTTGCCGCCGAGTTCCAGCGTCAGCCGTTTCAGCTGCCGCGCGCAGCCGGCCATGATCTGCCGGCCCACCTCGGTGGAACCGGTAAAGACGATCTTGCGTACCTTCGGGTGATCGACCAGCCGGCTGCCGACGACGCTGCCCTTGCCCGGCAGGACCTGCAGGACACCCTCAGGCAGCCCGGCCGCCAGGGCAAGCTCGCCGACCCGCATCGCGGTCAGCGGCGTCATCTCGGCGGGCTTGGCCACCACCGTGTTGCCTGCCGCCAGCGCCGGCGCCATGCCCCAGGCAAGAATGGGCATCGGGAAATTCCACGGCACGATCAGTCCGACGACCCCGAGCGGCTCGGCGAAGGTGACGTTCAGCCCGCCCGCTACCGGGATCTGCTTGCCAGTCAGCCGTTCGGGCGCTGCGGAGTAGTACAGCAGCACGTCGCGCACATGGGCCGCCTCCCACTGTGCCTGGCCGATCGGATGGCCCGACCCGGCGACTTCCAGGCGGGCCAGCTCATCGGCGTGCGCGTCCACCTCGGCGGCAAACCGGCGCAGCAGCCTGGCCCGATCGCCGGGAGCGACCTCGCGCCACTCTGCCTGAGCGGCCGCCGCCCGCTCGATCGCAGCGTCGGTCTCCGCCGCCGAGGTCAGCGTCACAGTGGTGACGCTGACCTCGGTGGCAGGGTTGACAACCGTGTATTCGGACATGCGCAATCCCCTGCCCTCGTCCGCTGCCTTCCTGCTGCGACGCGCCGCTAGAGCCGCTCGAAGCAGCGCTGCATCTCCCAGTCGGTAACCGCTGCGTCGAAGGCGGCGAGTTCCACTCGCGCGTAGTTGGCGTAGTGCTCGGTCACCTCCTCGCCAAACGACAGCTGCGCCAGCTCGCTCTTTTCCCATAGCTCGAGCGCGTCCCGCAGTGTGTGCGGGACCCGGGCGCTGGTGTCGGCGTAGGCGTTTCCCTCGAACGCCGGCTCCAGCGGAAGCTCGTTGTCGATGCCGTGCAGCCCGGCCGCGATCATCGCGGCGACGCCGAGATAGGGGTTGACGTCACCGCCGGGGACGCGGTTCTCCGCCCGCAACGAGGGCCCGTGGCCGACGAGCCGCAGAGCGCAGGTCCGGTTGTCGACTCCCCAGCGGACCGAGGTCGGCGCGAAGCTGCCCGGTACGTACCTCTTGTAGGAGTTGATGTTCGGCGCGTAGCACAGGGTCAGCTCCCGCAGCGCGGCGAGCTGGCCGGCCAGGAAGTGCTGGCCAACCTCGGAGAGCCCGTGCGGGCCGTCCCCGGCGAGCACCGGCGTGCCGTCCTCGGTCCGCAGCGACAGGTGAATGTGACAGGAGTTGCCCTCGCGGGTGTTCGGCTTGGCCATGAACGTGATGCTCATCCCGTCCTGCGCCGCTATCTCCTTCGCCCCGGTCTTGTAGATGGAGTGGTTGTCGCAGGTGGTGACGGCGTCGGCGTAGCGGAACGCGATCTCGTGCTGGCCCAGGTTGCACTCGCCCTTGGCGGACTCCACGTACAGGCCCGCGCCGGTCATCCCGCGCCGGATCCGGCGCAGCAGCGGCTCGATCCGCGCGGTGCCCAGGATCGAGTAGTCGACGTTGTACTGATTCGCCGGCGCCAGATCGCGGTAGCCGCGGGCGGCGGCGTCCTCGTAGGAGTCGTTGAAGACGACAAACTCCAGCTCGGTTCCGGCCATCGCGAGCCAGCCGCGCTCGGCGAGCCGCTGCGTCTGAGCCTTGAGTATCTGCCGCGGCGAGGCCACGACGGGACTGCCGTCCAGCCATGTCAGGTCGGCGATCACCAGTGCCGTGCCGTCCTGCCACGGCACTTTGCGCAGCGTACCCATGTCCGGGACGAGCACGAAGTCACCGTAGCCGCGGTCCCAGGACGACATCGCGTAACCATCGACAGTGTTCATCTCCACATCGACTGCGAGCAGGTAGTTGCAGCCCTCCGAGAAGCGCTCTGCCACCTCGTCGATGAAGAACTCCGCGGACAGCCGCTTGCCTTGCAGCCGACCCTGCATATCGGTAAAGGCGAGCACAACAGTGTCGATCTCGCCCTCTCCGACTTCGACCCGCAGCCGCTCGAGTGTCAGCATTCCGCGCTGCGTGCTATACGGGCCGTGGCCTCGGTACAACGGCATAAGCCTCCTATCGTCATTGGCGTTAATCCACGTTAAACGCATCCTCCTACCCGGCGAAAGACGGGTCAGGAGGAGAGTTCCCGCTCGATCGCCGCCAGTTCCTCGGCCGTGCCCTGCACCCGCGGCCCGGTAAACCACTTGCGTGCTGAGGCAAGCCAGTAGATACCGGCGAAACCGAGCACGACGACCACCGCCACGACGGTGTAGTTAAAGTCCTTCAGCGTGATCGGGCTGGCCGTAGGCAGCATGAACAGGACAGTGATGAACACCACCCACACGACCGCGATGATGCCCACCGGATAGCTCCACCGGCCGAGGTGCCAGGGGCCGCGCTGGAAGCTCGCGCCCAGGCGCAGCCGCAGGAACGTCGGCAGCACATAGGCGATGTAGAGGCCGATCACCGCGATCGACGTCACCGCAGCGTAGGCCGCGCTGTTCCAGAGATACGGCAGGCCGAGTATCAGCGCGCCGACGGCGGCAAGCCAGATCGCGTTCGTCGGGGTCCTGGTGCGCTTGTTCACCCGGTGCCATACCCGCGAAACCGGCAGCGCGCCGTCGCGGGAGAACGCGTAGATCATCCGCGAGTTCGCGGTGACCGAGGACATGCCGCAGAAGAGCTGAGCGCCGATGGCGACAAGCAGCAGCAGCTTCCCGCCCGTTGCCCCGACCGCGTCGATGAAAATCTGGGCCGGGGGCACGCCGGTCGCCGAGTTGAGCTCGGCCGTATAGTGCTGGATCGCGAACGTGATGCCGATCAGCAGGATCCAGCCCGCGAACAGGGACACAACAATCGACATAACAATGCCGCGGGGACCGCTGCGCGCCGCCGTGTGGGTTTCCTCGGTCATGTGCGCAGAGGCGTCGTAGCCGGTGAACGTGTACTGGGCGAGCAGGAGTCCGAGCAGCAGCACGTAGAAGATGCTGTGCCAGCCGGTGATGTTGAAGGTCGAGGTGAAGACGAACTTGGCCGACTGGTGATGGGAGGGCACGAACGTGAGCACGCCGACGATGATCAGCACGCCGATGATGTGCCACCAGACGCTGACGTCGTTCAGCAGCGCGACCAGCCGGATTCCGAACTGGTTCATCACGCCGTGCACGAGTAGCACAGCTGCGAAGATCAAGATCGTGACCCAATGGTAGGTAGGCGTTCCGAACTGCAGGTTCAGCAACGCGTTGATGAAGAAAGCCGCGCCGAAATCGATGCCGGCGGTCACCGCGACCTGGCCGAGGAAGTTGAACCAGCCGGTGAACCAGGACCAGGCCGGCCCATGCTTGCGCGCGAGCTTCGCCGACCAGTAGTAGAGGCCGCCCGCTGTCGGGAAGCTCGAGCAGACCTCGGCCATCGCGAGACCGACGAACAGGGTCATGATGCCGACTATCGGCCAGCCCCAGACGATGATGGCCGGTCCGCCGGTGCCCATGCCGTAGCCGTACAGGGTCAGGCAGCCCGACAGGATCGAGATGATGGTGAAAGAGACGGCGAAATTGGAGAAGCCCGACATGCGGCGCCGCAGCTCCTGGGCGTAGCCGAGCCGGTGCAGGGTTTCCTCGTCGCTGCTGAGGGGTGCTGGGGCAGCTTGCTCGTTGACCGACACGGCGTGCTCCTTGCGTCGCAGGTCAGTGCTGAAAGGGAGGGCGGGGCTAGGACTGTTGCGAGGGCTGGCCACGCTGCCGCTTGAATGGTCTAATAACAGACCAATGATGGACATGCCGGGGGCAATGTTCAAGACCCCGGCGCCAGATTCATCTGGCGCGCCCCGCCAGAACCCGGTACGCGGGTGCGGGGGGGACCCGCGTGCCGGCCGCGCGGGGTCACCAGCCAACCGCGCGCCAGCCAACCGCGCGCCAGCCAAACGCGCGCCAGGGCAGGCGCCATCCCAGCGGAGGGCCACAGTGGCGAGCATCAACGTCGATCTCACCGGCGTACTGCGGCCGGTACGCCAGGGCAACGCATTCGAAGAGACCGTCGAGCGGCTGCTGACCGTCATCAAGCTCGGCCTGCTGGGTCCCGGCCAGCGGTTCCCGCCCGAGCGGGAGCTTGCCGCCCAGCTCGGGATCAGCCGCCTCACCTTGCGCGACGCGATCCGCGAGCTGCAGCAAGCCGGGTACGTTGAGTCGCGACGTGGCCGTTTTGGCGGCACGTTCATCACCTATCGGCCACCCGCGCCGGACACTGGCGAGCTGCTCCGGCTCGCCCGCGAGGACGGCGATAAGCTCACCGACGCGCTGACGTTCCGGCTCGCTCTCGAGACGGGCGCCGCCGAGGTGCTCGCCACTCTGCTCGGGCAGCGCCAGGCGCGCGGTCGCAGCGGCCACGAGCCCCCGGTACTCCGGCCGGTCACCGCGAGCGCAAGAGCTGCCGGGACAACCGCGACCGCCGAAGTCACCGCGACCGCAGCGGCCAGCTTGCGGCAGCGCGCTCCGGCTGCCAGCCGGAGCAGCCTGGCACCGGGGCAGGGCGCACAGAAGATCCTGCTGGCCAGGCTGGCCGACGTCAATGACGCGAGCCCGCAGGACTATCGCCGGCTGGACACCCTGTTCCATTTGTCGATCGCCGAGCGCACCGGGTCCAGTCTCCTGGCGGCCGCCTGCGCCGATGCGCGGATGCGGCTGAACGACCTGCTCAACGCGATTCCGGTGCTGCAGCGCAATATCCTGCACGCCGGCCGCCAGCACACCGCCATCGTGGAGGCGATCCTGGCCGGTAACCCCGAACGCGCCCGCCGGGCGGTCGCCGAGCACCTGGAGGGAACAGCCGCCCTGCTGCGCGGTTTTCTGGCCTAGGCACGGCCTAGGCACCCGGCCGTGCGGCTTCGATGGCGCTGAAGCCGACGACGAGCCGCTCGGGCCCGCGCAAGTTGATGTTCGCCTTGTAGGCCAGGCCGTCCGCAACTAGCTCCGGATCAACCACCCGGCCGGCGAACGCCTGCAGCACGATCGCGGCTTCCAGCCGGGCCAGCGGCGCGCCCAGGCAGAAGTGCGGGCCCGCCGCGAAGGCAAGGTGGTTCGCGGCGCCGCGGGTGATGTCGTAGCGATCCGGGTCGGCGAAGACATCGGGATCGCGGCCCGCCGCCGCGAGCAGAAGGAGCAGGATCGCGCCGTCCGGCGCAGCGGCTGACCCGATCTGGATGCCGCCGCGAGCGATCCGGGCGGTCATCTGAACGGGGGCGTCGTAGCGCAGGGTTTCCTCGACAGCCCCGGCCGCCAGGCTCGGCTGAGCGCGCAGCATGGCAAGCTGGGCGGGATGCCGGAGCAGGGCCAGGATGGCGCCCGAGATCAGGCTGACCGTGGTCTCATGGCCGGCCACCAGCAGCAGCACGCAGGTGGCGATCAGCTCATCTTCTGTCAGCCGCGCGCCCTCATCCTCCGTCCTGATCAGGTCGGACAGCAAGTCGGGTCCCGGCCGCGCCCGGCGCTGCGCGATCAGCTCGCGGAAGTAGCCGGCGAACTCGGCCCTGGCGGCCTGCGCCGCCGCGGGCCCGGCAGTGTCAGCCGCGCCGAACTGGGGCTGCACCGAATGCGCAAGCCGCGCCGACCAGCCGGCAAAGCGCGAGCGGTCCTCGGCCGGGACGCCGAGCAGCTCGGAGATGATGCGCACCGGCAGCGGGTAGGCAAGCTGGCTCACCAGCTCCAGCGGCGGCCCCGCCAGCGCCGCGGCTGCGAGCAGCTCGTCAGCCAGGCTACGGACTCGAGGCTGGAGCAGGGCGATCACCCGTGGCGTGAACGCCTGGGACACCAGCCGCCGCAGCCTGGTGTGGTCGGGCGGGTCCATCGAGAGGAAGGACTGCGCCCGCGGCGTCCCCGGCGGGCCGAGCAGCGAGCGGTTCCGCTCGCTGCTCGCTCGCGGATCCCGCAGGATCCGGGAGCAGTCGGCGTGCCGGCCGAGCACGACAAGAGCACCTCCCGACTCGGCGAACGGCGAGGCGTCCCGCAGCCGGGCCAGCACCGGGTAGGGGTCCGCCAGCACGTCCGGCTCGGCGAGCCGAGAAAGGGGCGGCCGCGGTGTCCCGGCGGCGCCCGCGTCTGCGTGCTGCGTCATACCCGCTTCCGTTCTGTGTCAGCGCCCGGCAGCGTCCGCCTCCGGTGCCGGAACTCCGACCGGATTCGGAAACGGCAAGCCGGCTGCCGCTGCCCGCGCGACCGGTCCCAGCGCCGCAGCGATTTCATCGGTTGCCTCCATCCCGATCCTGGCCCACGGCCGCGCGGCAGCACGGTCATTGCCCTCTTCCACGGCGCGGTGCGCGGCAGTCCCGGCCGGCGTTGCGACTCCCGCGGCGTCAATCAGGCCGCGCTCTGCCAGCCGGGCGGCTGCGTGATCCCACTGCGCATCGTTCCAGCCGCGCAGCGGCTGCACCTGCTCCCGCGGCCAGCTGAGCCCGGTCGCCGCCCCTTCAGGCCGCCGGGCAGCGGCCAGGTCAGCGGCCGTCCGCAGCACCAGCGCCTCGCAGCCATCGAAATCGGACCCGCAGCGCCTCCGGCGGGCTGATCAGCTCCCAGACCGCAGGGACTGCCCCGGCGACCATGGACGGCGCGAAGGCGAAGAATGCTGCGACGACCGCCGGCGCGCCGGCGGTCGCGCGGCCGGCGAAGTAGCCGCGCCAGAATCCGCGCAGGCCGGCCGCCTCGAATGCGTGCTGCGCTTCGGGGCCGAAATAGGTGAGCGTGTGCACCGGCTCGAAGAGCCGCCACATCCGCCGTGCAGCCAGCGCCGCGTCATCCATGTCCGGGTATCGCCTCCAGCTCAGGCCAGGTCCACTACCGTCCAGCGTGCAAGCCTGGTCAGCTGAACAGTGCGGGCCCGAGCGTCAGCGGCCCGGCTGGGCCGGCTCAGGGGCCGCAACCGCGACGGGCCAGGGGCGACGGCGCGGGCGGACCAAGGCCTGGCGGACCATCGAGATACCCAGCGCAAGGCTGATGGGAACCGCGAGCGCGGTGGCAATGTTCATGCCGACCATGTGCCTGGGCGTTGAGATCGCCTCGGAATAGGCAGCGGGGATGAACGCGGCGATCGCGCAGCCGGTCATGCACAGCACGAGGACCGCACCGTCCCGGCGCCAGGCCTCCCCGCCCCGCAGGAACAGCGCGACGATCGCCATCGCCGCCATCGCCGACCACAGCGGCACGTACCAGAGCAGGCCGAGCGTCGGCGGCAGCTTGCGCATCAGCCAGGTCACTGCCACCACCCGGTTCTCGATCGCGCCTGGCGGGTGATGGGCACTCGGCAGGTAACTGCCCATGTTGGTGGCCCGGAACTGCTGCGCGTCGGCAGCGGCCAGCTGCCCGATGCTGATGATCCTGTTCGGATGGGTCAGCAGGAAGTGCGCGATGTTGGTGCCGGACAGCTTGGCGCCGTACCGCTCATAGAGCGGATCATTGCGGACCGAAACCTGGGTGAAGTAGTCATGGCCGGCGTACCTGGCCCAGCTCGCAGGCAGCCCGAGCGCCCGTAGGTCAGCGCGGACGTTGTCGTGCCCGCTGACGATGTCAACGAAGATCACGTCCACGGTCTGCTCACGGTGCAGGTGCGCGGCATAGGCACTTGTGCTGTCCCAGTGCACGTAGGCCGCGGCCAGCACCGTCAGGACCGCGGCAACCGCAACGGCCGCGCCTGTCTGCCACCTAAAGAACCGGCGCGGCCAGCGCCCGCGGCCCCGGACCGCGCTGGCGAGTATCAGGGTGAGGCAGATCGGCACGACCAGGATCACGTACTGCTCTTTCGCCAGGATCGCGAGAAAGCCGCCCGACCCGGCCAGGATCAGCCCGAACACTGTCGCCGCCCAGCTCCGGCCCAGGTAGACAACACCGGCCGCCACCAGCAGCAGACCTATGAGCGCAGCCGAATCACTGAACGGGCTGGCGTAGACGTCGAAGAATGCCGCATCGGCCATGATCAGCCACACGACAGCCGCCACCAGCAGCTGTGCCCATAGCCGCAGCCGCAGGCCGGTCGCCAGGCTCGCGATACCAGCCGAGGCGATTGCGCAGGTCAGCAGGCCCAGCGCGATCAGGTTCACGGTGCCAGGCAGGCCCAGCATCGGCGTCAGCCACTTGGCCAGCCCGAGGGGCACTCCCTGCGACGACCGATAGAGGCTGACCCTGGCGCAGCTCGCAGACGGCGCGAACTCGAAGAAGGCGTAGCTGAACCACCGAGCTGAGCCGCCGGTGACCGGCTGCACGCCGAGCGCGCACATCAGCCGGGGGCCATCGTGATTATCAGCCTGCCCGACGGGCGTGGGAACCAGGAAGCGGACGACGAACAATCCGAGCGAGACAGAGAAGATCGACAGCCACAGGCCCGCGGTGCCTACCAGCCGTCGGCGATCGGAACTGCCTGCCTTCGGCACTGCGGGCTTCGGCACTGCGGGCGCACGCGCATCACGAGTATCCGGTTGCGCCGCTCTGCCGCCTGCCGGCTCCTGATCCGCGGGCTCCCGGCCTGGCACAACATCACCCCCCAGCGCTTGTCACCTGCATAGCATCATCGCTAGCGCTCCGTTAGCATAACTTCTGCCCGATTCCGGGTTGGCTCGATGTGCGCAGCCATGACGGCATCTTTACCGGCCAATTCCGATTTACCGGCCAATTCCGACGCTTGACGCCGCCAGCGACAGAGCGGACCACTGACCGCTCGAGCCGTTGAGTCCGCCGACCCCGACGGGGACCCGGTGCCCCCGCCGGGGGCCGGATTGCGCCCGCGGAAGCATTTACGGCACAATGATGTTGTGAAAAGCATGGGACCGAACACGGCGGCAGAAGCGGGCACCCTCAGCGGCGCCGGCCTTGGCGCTGCGCCGGTACCGGCAGGGTCCGATCGCGGTACCCGCGGGCGGATCGCCCGGCTGATCCTGGAGAACGGCCCGGTGACCACCGCGGGCCTGTCCGTCAGGCTCGGCCTCACTCCGGCAGCCATCCGCCGGCATCTCGACAACCTGCTGGCGGAGGGCATGATCGAGACCAGGATTGCCCGGACGCGGGGGACCAGGGGCCGCGGCAGGCCTGCGCGTCTTTTCGTCATCACCGACGCCGGCCGGAGCGCTTTCGAGCACGCCTACGACGACCTGGCGACTAGCGCGCTGCGCTTCCTCGCCGAGACGGCGGGGCCCGGCGCGGTGACCGCATTTGCCCGCAGGCAGACTGCCGAGCTGGAGGGCAAGTACAGCCGCGCGGTGCAGTCGGCCCCTCCGGCGCTCCGGGTCCATGCCCTGGCCGAGGCCCTTTCGGCCAGCGGCTACGCGGCCTCGGCCAGCGGTGCGCCCGGCGCGGCCGGGGGAGAGCAGCTCTGCCAGCACCACTGCCCGGTGGCGCACGTCGCCGCCGAGTACCCCCAGCTTTGCGAGGCGGAGACCGAGGCATTCGGCCGCCTGCTCGGGACGCCCGTGCAGCGCCTCGCCACGATCGCGAACGGTGACGGCATCTGCACGACGCATGTCACGGCACCGTCGCTGACAGATATTCGCAGCACCACGACACAGTCCGGAGGAACCTCCGCATGACGACAATCGCGCGCCCGGAGATCGAGGGCCTGGAGCGTTACAAGTTCGGCTGGGCCGACTCCGACGCGGCCGGCGCCATCGCGCGCCGCGGCCTGTCCGAGGAGGTCGTCCGCGACATCTCGGCCCTGAAGAACGAGCCACAGTGGATGCTGGACCTGCGGCTTAAGGGCCTGAAGCTCTTCCGCCGCAAGCCGATGCCGACCTGGGGCTCCGACTTGTCCGGGATCGACTTCGAGAACATCAAGTACTTCGTCCGGTCGACGGAGAAGCAGGCGGCCAGCTGGGACGACCTGCCCGCCGACATCAAGAGCACCTACGACCGGCTCGGCATCCCGGAGGCCGAGAAGCAGCGGCTCATCGCAGGCGTGGCGGCCCAGTACGAGTCCGAGGTCGTCTACCACAAGATCCGCGAGGACCTGGAGGAGAAGGGCGTCATCTTCAAGGACACCGACACCGCGCTGCGCGAGCACCCGGAGCTGTTCCAGGAGTACTTCGCCACGGTGATCCCGGTGGGCGACAACAAGTTCGCCGCCCTCAACACCGCGGTCTGGTCCGGCGGCAGCTTCATCTACGTGCCGAAGGGCGTGCACGTGGAGATCCCGCTGCAGGCCTACTTCCGGATCAACACCGAGAACATGGGCCAGTTCGAGCGGACCCTGATCATTGTCGACGAGGATGCCTACGTCCACTACGTGGAAGGCTGTACCGCGCCGATCTACTCTTCCGACTCACTGCACTCCGCGGTTGTAGAGATCATCGTCAAAAAGGGCGCCCGCTGCCGGTACACCACGATTCAGAACTGGTCAGCCAACGTGTACAACCTGGTGACCAAGCGGGCCGTGGCGCAGGCAGGCGCGACCATGGAGTGGGTCGACGGCAACATCGGCTCCAAGGTGACGATGAAGTACCCGGCGATCTACCTGATGGGCGAGCACGCCAAGGGCGAGACCCTGTCGGTGGCCTTCGCCGGCGAGGGCCAGCACCAGGACGCCGGGGCCAAGATGGTGCACTGCGCGCCGAACACCTCGTCGTCCATCGTGTCCAAGTCGGTCGCCCGGGCAGGCGGCCGGACGTCCTACCGCGGCCTGGTCCAGGTCCAGGAGGGCGCGGCCCATTCGAAGGCCACCGTGAAGTGCGACGCGCTGCTGGTGGACACGATCAGCCGGTCCGACACCTACCCCTACGTGGACGTCCGCGAGGACGACGTGGAGATGGGCCACGAGGCCAGCGTCTCCAAGATCTCCGAGGATCAGCTGTTCTACCTGATGAGCCGCGGCATGACCGAGGACGAGGCGATGGCGACGATCGTCCGCGGGTTCGTCGAGCCGATCGCCCGCGAGCTGCCGATGGAGTACGCACTTGAGCTGAACCGGCTGATCGAGCTCCAGATGGAAGGATCGGTTGGCTGATGTCCGTCCTGCAGGGGGCCGCCGAGAGCTCGGCGCCCGTATCGAGGCTGCACGAGCAGCAGTCCTACGATCCCGCAGACTTCCCGGTCCCCACCGGGCGGGAGGAGGAGTGGCGGTTCACGCCGCTCCGCCGGCTGCGCGGTCTGCAGACGGACCAGGCACTCGGCCAGGGGAAGGTGTCAGCCGAAGTCGATGCCGCCCCACGAGTCATCGTTGAGCTAGCGCAGCACGGAGACCCGCGCCTCGGCAGCACCTTCGTGCCGCCGGACCGGGTCAGTGCGCGGGCATTCGCCTCTTTCGTAGATGCAACGGTCGTTACAGTGCCGGCCGGGACGGAGATTGCTGAGCCGACGATCATCTCGGTGCGCGGCGAGGATGCCGCCGCCGGCGCTGCGTTTGGCCATCTGGTGGTCAAGGTGAACCCGAATGCGCGGGCCGTAGTCGTGCTCGACCACTCCGGCAGCGCTACCTATGCCGACAACGTCGAGATCGTGGTCGGCGACGGGGCTTCGCTGGCCCTGGTGAGCATGCAGGGCTGGGCCGACGACACCGTGCATCTGTCCCACCATCATGCGCAGCTGGGCCGGGACGCGAAGCTCACGCACACCGCGGTGACGCTGGGCGGGAGCGTGGTCCGGCTGGCGCCGACGGTCCGCTACGCCGGGCCGGGCGGCGACGCCCAGCTGCGCGGCCTGTACTTCGCCGATGCCGGCCAGCATCTGGAGCACCGGCTGTACGTCGATCACGCCGAGCGCAACTGCCGCAGCCGGGTCAGCTACAAGGGCGCGCTGCAGGGCGACGGCGCACACGCGGTCTGGATCGGCGACGTGGCCATCCGGCCGGAGGCAACAGGCACCGATACCTACGAGTCCAACAGGAACCTCGTGCTGACCGACGGCACCCGGGTGGACTCGGTGCCGAACCTGGAGATCCTGACCGGCGAGGTGCAGAAGGCCGGGCACGCCAGCACCAGCGGCCGGCTCGAAGACCAGCACATGTTCTACCTGATGGCCCGCGGCATCCCGTTCGATGAGGCGCGGCGGCTGATCATCCGCGGCTTCTTCGGCCAGCTGATCGCCGAGATCGAGGTTCCCGAACTGCGCGATCGCATCACCGCGGCGATCGAGGCGGAACTGGCATGACGGACGCGAGCAACTACCAGCGAGTCTGCGCCCTGGCGGACGTGCCGGCGGACGGCGCGCACGGCGTGGAAGTCGACGGCGTGCCCGTGGCGGTCATCCGCGCGGGCGGCGAGATCTTCGCGCTGCACGACGTGTGCTCGCACGAGGAGGTCCCGCTGTCCGAGGGCGACGTCTACGACCGCACGGTGGAGTGCTGGCTGCACGGATCCTGTTTCGACCTGCGCACCGGCAAGCCCACCGGGCCGCCGGCCTCGGCGCCGGTCGCCACCTACCCAGTGAAGATCGACGGCGATGACGTCTTCGTCACGCTGTCTTGACGGTGCTGTCTTGACACAGCAGACCAGGAGAGATGATGTCCACCCTAGAGATCCGTGACCTGCACGCCAGCGTGACGGATGCGGCCGGCGAAAGCCTCGAGGTGCTGCGCGGCGTGGACCTGACGGTGTCGGCCGGGCAGACCCACGCCATCATGGGGCCGAACGGGTCGGGCAAGACCACGCTGGCCTACGCGATCGCCGGCCATCCCAAGTACCAGGTCACCCAGGGCTCGATCACCCTCGACGGCGAGGACGTCCTCGCGATGAGCGTGGACGCGCGCGCCCGCGCCGGGCTGTTCCTCGCCATGCAGTACCCGGTCGAGGTGCCCGGCGTCTCGGTGTCGAACTTCCTGCGCACTGCGATCACCGCGGTCCGCGGCGAGGCGCCCAAGCTGCGCACCTTCGGCAAGGAACTGCGCACGGCGATGGACAGCCTGGCGATCGACCCGGCCTTCGCCCAGCGTAACCTGAACGAGGGGTTCTCCGGCGGCGAGAAGAAGCGGCACGAGATCCTGCAGCTCCAGCTGCTCGACCCGAAGATCGCGATCCTGGACGAGACCGATTCTGGGCTCGACATCGACGCCCTGAAGGTCGTTTCGGCAGGAATTAACAAATACCGCGGGAACCCTGGCCACGGCGTGCTGCTGATCACCCACTACACCCGGATCCTGCGGTACGTGCAGCCCGATTTCGTGCATGTTTTCGTCAGCGGCAGGATCGTCGCCGAGGGCGGCCCGGACCTCGCCGACGAGCTGGAGGCCAGCGGCTACGAGCGGTTTCTGAGCGCGGGCGCAGCGGTATGACGGCCACCGATGCGGTGACGACGAGCCGGCGGGCGCTGGACACCGACGCGATCCGGGCGGACTTCCCGATCCTGGGCCGGTCTGTCCGCGGCGGCAACCCGCTGGTCTACCTGGATTCCGGGGCGACGTCGCAGAAGCCGCGCCAGGTGCTGGACGCCGAGCGCGACTTCTACACCATGCACAACTCGGCCGCGCACCGCGGCGCGCATCTGCTCGGCGAGGAGGCCACCGACGCCTACGAAGGCGCGCGGGTACGGATCGCGGAGTTCATCGGCGCCGACCCCGGTGAAATCGTCTTCACCAAGAGCGCCACCGAGGCGCTGAATCTCGTCGCCTACGCGATGAGCAACGCCGCCACCGCCGGGCCGGAAGCGGCCCGCTTCCGCATCGGCCCCGGTGACGAGGTCCTGGTCACCGAGCTGGAGCACCACGCCAACCTGGTGCCATGGCAGCAGCTGTGCCAGCGCACCGGAGCCACGCTGCGCTGGTTTGGCGTGACCGCCGATGGCCGGGTGGATCTGGGCAACGCAGCCGACCTGATCACCGACGCGACGAAGGTTGTCGCGGTGACACACCAGTCCAACGTCACCGGCGCGATCCCGCCGGTCGGCGAGATCGCCGCGCTGGCGCACGCCCGCGGCGCGCTGGTGGTCGCTGACGGCGCGCAGTCGGTGCCGCACCAGGTGGTGAACGTCGCCGCGCTCGGCGCTGACTTCCTGGCGTTCTCCGCGCACAAGATGCTCGGACCCTCGGGCATCGGGGTGCTGTGGGGGCGGCGCGAGCTGCTCGAGGCGATGCCGCCGTTCATCTCCGGCGGATCCATGATCGAGGTGGTCCGGATGGAGGGCTCGACCTTCCTGCCGCCGCCCGAGCGGTTCGAGGCCGGAGTGCCGGCTGCCGCGCAGGCGGTCGGGCTGGCCGCGGCCTGCGACTATCTGGACATGCTGGGCATGCCCAGCGTCGCGGCGCACGAGGAGACACTGACAGCGCACGCGCTGGCAGCACTCGGCGACATCGACGGGGTAGCGATCCTGGGCCCGGTGAGCACGGACAGCCGCGGCGGCGCGGTGTCTTTCATCGTCGAGGGCATTCACCCGCATGACGTCGGACAGGTCCTGGACGAGCTCGGCATCGCCGTGCGGACCGGCCACCACTGTGCCTGGCCGCTGCACCGCGCTTTGGGCGCGCAGTCCAGCACCCGCGCGACCTTCTACGTCTACAACACCCTTGCTGAGGTCGACGCACTCGCCGACGGCGTGCGCCAGGCGCAGAAATTCTTCGGGACCGTCTGATGTTGCAGGCCCCGTGATGCAGCTGGAATCCATGTACCAGGAGATCATCCTGGATCACTACCGCCACCCGCACCACAAGGGCCTGCGGGATCCGTTCGATGCCGAGGTCCATCACGTCAACCCGACGTGCGGCGACGAGGTCACGCTGCGCGTCGCGCTGAAGGACGCAGGCGGCGAGCCCGCGGTCGCCGACGTGTCGTATGAGGCGCTCGGCTGCTCGATCAGCCAGGCCAGCACCTCGGTGCTGGCCGATGCGATCATCGGCCGGCCCGTCAGCGAGGCAATGGAGATCAGTGCCGAGTTCCTGAAGCTGATGCAGTCTCGGGGCGCGGCCGAGCCGAACGAGGACGTGCTGGGGGACGCGGTCGCGTTCGAGGGCGTGTCCAGGTACCCGGCCCGGATCAAATGCGCCCTGCTGGGCTGGATGGCCTGGAAGGACGCCACCGCGCGCGCACTAGAGGAGCACAGATGACCGAGGACACCGCCGGAGCTACCGGCCAGCTGACCACCCCCGAGACCGAGGACGTCCTGGAGGCGATGCGCGACGTCGTCGACCCTGAGCTCGGCGTCAACGTGGTCGATCTTGGCCTGGTCTACGGCGTAAACGTCGCCGAGGACCGGGTGGCGACCATCGACATGACCCTGACCAGCGCGGCCTGCCCGCTCACGGACGTGATCGAGGACCAGACCAGGGCCGCCCTGGAAGGACTGGTCAGCGACTTCCGGATCAACTGGGTGTGGCTGCCGCCGTGGGGTCCGGACAAGATCACCGAGGACGGCCGCGAGCAGCTGCGCGCGCTCGGCTTCAACGTCTGAGGCCGCCGGGCCTGCGCACCGCGATCCGCCGTTGCCATGCCGCCACAAGGACCAGGCACGCAGTGTTCCGGCCCTAGAGCGCGTGGCTGTCCGTGTTACACTTATTCCGTGTAACACGGAGGCGCTAATGACCAACCTGACGCTGTCAGTGGATGAGAAGCTCTTGCAGCGGGCTCGCATTCGCGCCATGCAGCAAGGAACTTCGGTCAATGCTCTGGTGCGGGACTATCTTGCCCGGCTCGCGGGGGAATCTGAGGCTGCCGACGGAGCTGCGGAATTCCTGGCGATCGTTTCCGGAGCCGACGTGAGTAGCGGGCCCAGCGGCCGGATGTGGACTCGCGGCGAGCTCCATGAGCGGTAGGTCATTTCTGGACACGAATATCGTGGTCTATGCCGCAGATGCGAGCCATGTCGAACGTGCCAAACATCTGACTGCCGTTGGCCTGCTTACCCGGGAGCCCGACAGGCTAGTTCTGAGCACCCAGGTGCTCCAGGAGTTCTACACCGTCGTGACGCGCAGAATCGCGCGGCCACTCGATCAGGTGCGAGCCGCTGCCGCAGTCCGCAGCTTGTGCAAACTAGAGATCGTCGGGGCTGACGCAGCGCTGGTTCTGGCAGCGATAGAGGTAAGCCGCGAGGCCCAGCTCTCGCTGTCGGATGCCATGATCATAGAAGCTGCGCGTCAGGCGGGCTGCGAGCGGGTGCTGACCGAGGATCTCTCGCACGGGCAGGTAATCAGGGGTGTCCGGGTGGAGAATCCGTTCCTGCCGCCAGACAGATAGCACAGACAGCCGATAGCTGATCGCTGGCCACGTGCCGGCCGAGTGGGCTATCCTGGGTTGGTCATGATGCGCGAGCTGCTCCTTCGCAGCCGCGGCGAGGCTCGGTAACCATCTCTGGTCGGCCCCTCGTCGCGGGCCGCAGTGCTGCGCCGGCCGCACGATCCCCGGTCACATCCCAGGAGCAGCATCATCATGAGCAATCCCAGCGCACGGCCTTCTTCCAGCACGCAGCCCTCGGCCAGCACGCAGCGTTCGTCTGACAGGCAGCGTCCCTCCGGCATGCCCTGCCACCGTTACCGCCCTTTTCCCGCCATCGACCTGCCCGACCGGCAGTGGGCGTCGCGCACCATCAGCACCGCGCCCCGGTGGCTGTCAACGGACCTGCGCGACGGCAACCAGGCCCTGATCGACCCGATGAACGCCGCCCGCAAGCAGGCAATGTTCGACCTGCTGGTCACCATGGGCTACAAGGAGATCGAGGTCGGCTTCCCGGCGGCCAGCCAGACTGAATTCGACTTCGTCCGCAGCCTGATCGAAGGCGGCTCGGTACCCGATGACGTCTGCATCTCGGTGCTCACCCAGGCCAGGGAGGAGCTGATCGAGCGGACCGTGCAGTCGCTGGTGGGCGCCCGCAGGGCTACCGTGCACATGTACAACGCGGCAGCGCCGATGTTCCGCAGCGTAGTTTTCGGCTGGGAAGGTGACGGACGCGCCGAATGCAAGGCCGTGGCCGTCGAGGGCACCAGGGCGGTACTGAAGTTCGCCGAGACTTACCTCTCCGGCACCGATTTCGGCTACGAGTACTCCCCCGAGATCTTCATGGACACCGAGCTGGGCTTCTCGCTGGAGATCTGCGAGGCGGTCATGGACGCCTGGCAGCCCGAGCCTGGCCGTGAGATCGTGCTCAACCTGCCGTGCACGGTCGAGCGCTCCACGCCCAATGTGTACGCCGACCAGATCGAGTGGATGAGCCGGAACCTGAGTCGGCGCGGGCACATCGCCCTGTCCGTGCACACCCATAACGACCGGGGCACGGCCATCGCGGACGCCGAGCTGGCAGTGCTGGCCGGGGCCGACCGGATCGAGGGCTGCCTGTTCGGCAACGGCGAGCGATCCGGCAACGTCGACCTGGTGACGCTCGGGCTGAACCTCTACAGCCAGGGCATCGACCCCATGATCGACTTCAGCGACATCGACCAGATCCGGCGCACCGCCGAGTACTGCAACCGGATCAGCGTGCACGAGCGCCATCCCTACGCCGGCGATCTGGTCTATACCTCGTTCTCCGGCTCGCACCAGGACGCCATCAAGAAGGGCTTCGACCACCTGGAGCGGATCGCCGCCGACACCGGCCGGCCCGTCGGCGAGCTGCCGTGGGCCATGCCGTACCTGCCGATCGACCCCAGGGACGTCGGCCGCTCCTATGAGGCGGTCATCCGGGTCAACTCGCAGTCCGGCAAGGGCGGCGTCGCCTACATCATGAAGAACGACCACCACCTGGACCTGCCGCGCCGCCTGCAGATCGAGTTCAGCCACGTGATCCAGCAGCACACCGATAACGAGGGCGGCGAGGTCGGCGCCGCGCAGATGTGGGACATCTTCGCGGCCGAGTACCTCGCCGCCGGGCCGTTCGAGCTGGTCAGCTTCAGCTCCGCCAGCGATGACGGTACCGAGCGGATCACCACCACGGTGCGCGCGTTCGGCACCGAGCACACCCTGAGCGGGGTCGGCAACGGCCCGATCGCGGCATTCTGCCAGGCACTGTCGCCGATCGATCTGGGCCTCGGCGGGGTGGGGGTGCGGGTACTCGACTACGCCGAGCATGCCCTCACCGCCGGACGGGACGCCGAGGCGGCCGCCTACCTGGAGATCGAGGTGGGGGACCGGGTGCTGTGGGGCGCCGGCATCAGCGAGTCAATCGTGCGGGCGTCGCTGCGCGGAGTGATCAGCTCGCTGAACCGGGCGGCGCGGCTGCGCCCCCGCTGAGCCGCTGGCTGTCACCGGCAGGCTGCCGGTGACAGCCAGCGGATTTGCCGGCCCGCCAACCCGCGGGCAGCCGGACGACAATCAGGACACCGGCCAGGATGAGGGCGAATCCGATGAACTGCCCGGCAGGGTGCTGTTGCGCCCCACCATCCAGCACCCCGGCCTGTCGGAGGCGCTGACCGACGACGACCGGCGCGCCGTGCACCTGAAGCTGATCAGGGACAGCGACGCGCGACCTGTCGACGCACTGCACGTGCACGGCTACGCGCCGCGCGAGGACGCGCGGATCGTCGAGAAGGCACTCTGGCACCAGCTGTGGCTGAGCAGCGCCGCTCAGCCGCGCCGCTCAGGCTCCAGCTCAGGTTCGGCGCGGAGCGCCAGCTCGGCCTCGTCTGCGGCGCCGCCGATGCCGCCGGAGAAGACGCGGCTGCTGCGCACATCCGCCGCGCTTATCTCGATCAGGTCATCCCGGCTGACGCGGCCGCTGGCCGCGACCAGACGGCCCGCCTGGCGCAGCCTGAGGCGCTCGATGGCGTTGCGGATACTGCGCGCGTTCGCGAAACGGGGCTGGCGCATGCGCAGGGCCACGTACTCGCCGAACGCGTCCCTTGCGTCGGGGGAGAACCGGTACTCCTGCTCCGCCAGCATGAGGTCGGCGATCTGCATCAGCTCGTCCAGGCTGAAATCGGGAAAGTCGATGTGGTGGGCGATCCTGGATGCCATGCCGGGGTTGGAGCGGAAGAAGACGTCCATCCGGTCGGCGTATCCCGCCAGGATGACGACCAGGTCATCGCGGTGCGCCTCCATGAACTGCAGCAGGATCTCGATGGCCTCCTGGCCGTAGTCGCGCTCGTTGTCGGGCCGGTACAGGTAGTAGGCCTCATCGATGAGCAGGACCCCGCCCATGGCACGCTTGAGCACGTCCCTGGTCTTGGGAGCGGTATGGCCCACGTACTGTCCGACGAGATCGTCGCGGGTCACGCTCACCAGCTGGCCCTTGCGCAGGTAGCCAAGCTCGGCCAGCAGCCGGCCCATGTGCAGCGCCAGCGTCGTCTTGCCCGTCCCCGGGCTGCCGGTGAAGCACATGTGCAGGTTCGGCCGGGCGGATGAGAGCCCGTACCGGCCGCGCAGCCGGTCGACCAGCAGCAGTGCCGCGATCTCCCTGACCCGGCGCTTGACCGGCGCCAGGCCGATGAACTCGCGGTCCAGCTCGTCGAGGATCGCCTCAAGGCGCACTGCCTGCTGCTCCGAGGCCAGCTCCACCACGGCGTCGGGCGGCAGCGGCGCGGCGGCCGCCGGATCGCGGCGGTCACCATCGGCGGCAGCACTGCCGCCCCCGGCACCCTGGTTTGCCTGCCCGCTGCCGCCCTCATCCCGCTGGCCGCTGCCGCTGCCGCCCTGGCCGGGTGGCGCGGCTGGACCGGCCGCGCCGGGCCGCGGCATCGCGAAGCCCGACCCTGGCGGCTGCGCTGGCGAGCTCATCCGCTGCCGTGACTGCCGTTGCTGCTGTTGCTGCCGTTGCCGCTGGCGTAACGCTCGCCGGCCGGCTTGTCGGTGGCGTAGGCGTGCAGGGAGTACCTGATCTGGCGGTCGCCTGTCTCCTGGCGGTCGAGCCGGAAGCCCGGCTCGTGCGCCGGGCGGTTGACGATGAAGCTGAGCGCTGTCGTCTGGCGGCCCAGTCTCGCGTCGTAGGCGGTGACCTTGATGTAGTGGCCGGGGTAGGCGGACCGGCATGCGTCTACCTCGTGCAGCGCGGCGGCGGCGTCGGTGATCTCGAACATCGGCAGCCCCCACATCTCCCACAAGACATTGCGGGGATGCGGGTCATCGGTGAACTCGACGGCTACTGCCCAGCCCTGGTCGATGGCGTACTGGACCTGCGCCCTGACCTCGTCGGTGGTCAGATCAGGCAGGTAGGAGAACGTGCCCTGGGTGATTCGCATTACAGGCTCCTGGTCAGGTGCGGTGACGCAAGCAGGCGGGCCGGGCGGGCGTCAGGCGGTCGGCGTGGCGATGACATCGGGGGTGTCGGTCGACTCGTAGTTGAAGGTGATGTCGCCCCAGGTGTCGAGCGCGGCCTGCAGCTCGCGGCACTGCTTGGCGGCAGCGGCAAGAATGTCATCGCCTTCGCGCAGGAAGTCCCTGCCCTCGTTCCTGGCCTTGATCATCGCCTCGACCGCCACCCGGTTGGCCGTGGCGCCGGCGGCGATGCCCATGGGGTGGCCGATGGTGCCGCCGCCGAACTGCAGGATGACGTCCTCGTCCAGGTAGCCGAGCAGCTGCGCCATCTGGCCGGCGTGAATGCCGCCGGAGGCCACCGGCATGGTGCCCGGCATCGATCCCCAGTCCTGGTCGAAGTAGATGCCCTGGCCCAGGTTCTGCGGTACCTGCGCTTCGCGCAGCGTGTCGTAGTAGCCGCGCACCATCGCCGGATCGCCTTCCAGCTTGCCGACGACCGTTCCGGCGTGGATGTGGTCGACGCCGATCATCCGGCACCACTTTGCGATCACCCGGAAGCTTACGCCGTGCGACTTCTGCCGCGTGTAGGTGCCGTGGCCGGCCCGGTGCAGATGCAGCAGCACGCCGTTGGCCCGCGCCCAGTTGGACATCGAGTGCAGCGCCGTGTAGCCGATGGTCAGGTCGACCATGATGACGATGCTGCCGAGTTCCTTGGCGAATTCGGCGCGCTCGTACATGTCCTCCATCGAGGCGGCGGTGACGTTGAGGTAATGCCCCTTGATCTCGCCGGTCTGCTGCACGGCCCGGTTGACGCCCTCCATCGAGAAAAGGAACCGGTCACGCCAGCGCATAAAAGGCTGGGAATTGATGTTCTCGTCGTCCTTGGTGAAGTCCAGGCCGCCGCGCAGCGCCTCGTAGACGACGCGCCCGTAGTTGCGGGCGGAGAGGCCGAGCTTGGGCTTGGTGGTCGCGCCGAGCAGCGGCCTGCCGTACTTGTCGAGGTACTCGCGCTCCATCACGATGCCGTGCGGCGGCCCGTGGAATGTCTTCAGGTAGTGCAGCGGGATCCGCATGTCCTCCAGGCGCAGCGAGCGCAGTGCCTTGAAGCCGAAGACGTTGCCGATGATCGACGAGGTCAGGTTCGGGATCGAGCCTTCCTCGAACAGGTCGATGTCATAGGCGATGTACGCGATGTACTCGCCGTCGCGGCCGGGTACCGGATCGACCCGGTAGCACTTGGCCTGGTAGTGGTCATACGCCGTGAGCCGGTCGGTCCAGACAACCGTCCACGTCGCCGTCGACGACTCGCCGGCGACCGCCGCCCCGGCCTCCACAGCCGGAACGCCAGGCTGGGGCGCGATCCGGAACGCGGCCAGCACGTCGGTGTCCTTGGGCGCGTAATCGGCATCGTAGTAGCCCATCTCGGCATAGGGCATCACGCCCGCGTTCCAGCGGCTCTTTTCGGCAGCCATGTGCCCTCCCATCGAGTGGTGACCCGTGCTGCCATCATCCCAAGCGAATTGTTCAGCGTCTAATGAATGTTTTGCGATAATTAATAAACAATCACTTAAAGGTCACGTCGACCGGCCGGGCCCGCAGGATTTTCCCAGGCCGCGCTGGCGGTGAGCGGCGCGGCGCCGCGGCCGGGCTGTCCGCGCGGGGGGCCGCGGCGACGGGCCGGTGAAAGCCGCCGCCTCCCAGCGCCTCGTCCACCATCCACGCAGCCGGCACGGGCAGCGGCCCGGGCCGCGCGACCAGGTACCAGTCCCGGTGCAATGGCGTTCCCGGAACAGGCAGCTCGACCAGCCGGCCCGATGACAGCTCGGGCACGACGGCGTCCCGCGACACCAGCGTGACGCCCAGGCCCACGCCCGCCGACTCGCGAATAGCGCCGTTGGACCCGAGCGTGAGTATCAGCGGCACGATGTGCAGATCGGCGAGCAGCGCCTCGGTTGTTGCCCTGGTGCCGGATCCGAGCTCGCGCAGCAGCCATGTCTGGCGGGCCAGCCAGGCAAGCAGATCGGTGCCGGCCGCCGAGGCGGCCAGCCCCGGTGCCGCCACGACAACGAGCTGATGCGGGCGCACCGCCTGCACGGCCGCATCCCGGCCCGGCTCCGGCCGGCCCCCGAGCACCAGGTCGACCTGATGACGGTCGATCAGCGCGCTGACACGGTCCCGGTTTCCGGCCTCGAGCAGCACGCCGACGTTCGGGTGCAGGTGGCGGAACCCGTTGAGAAGCGCCGGCATGATCTGCTCGGCCGCGGTCGTGACGGCGGCGATGCGCAGTTCGCCGCGCTCGGGATCGGCAGCGGCGGCCGCCGCCCTTGGCGCCTCGTCCAGCAACCCGACTGCCCGCCGGACATATCCGGCGTAGGCGGCGCCCGCCGCGGTGAGCCGCAGCCCGCGGCCATCCGGGCACAGCAGCTGAACGCCCAGTGACTTCTGCAGTGTCGCCAGTGACGCTGAGACCGCTGCCTGGGTCACGACCAGCTGGTCGGCCGCAGCGCGGACCGAGCCGCTGTCGGCCACCGCGAGAAAGGTCCGCAACTGGTTGAGCGTCACAAGGCGCGCCTCCGTCACGCTGTCTACCCATAAGCTCGAGTACTCATACCGCGAGTAACCCTTAAGCCCAGGCTAGGTTATCGTGACGCCCCGCGCGCGGGCGCCAGAGCCTCCGGCAGCTCAGAGCCGCCGGTAGAACGGCGAGGCAAAAGCGGAGATCCAGTCGTCGATGGGATCGGGCTTGCCCTCGCCGGGGAAAGTCACATCGATCGGGAACCCGGCGTCCTGCGGGGCTGCGCTGACAGCCTGCTCGACCACCTTGATCACCGCCTCCTGCGCAGCGGCGTCGGCCGGCTCGTCCAGCGTCACCGAGATGATCAGCCCCTCGCCGGCGAACTCCACGCACAGCCATGCGGCAGCCGCGTCCCTGGCCGACGGCACTGCGGCCAGGCCGTCGCGTATCCCGCCGAGCAGCGCATCGGGCTGGGCCGGCAGCGGGCCCACGGTGATCCGGCCGCTGGCGTCCGCCGCCGACGGCGACGCTGCTGCTGCCGACGCTGACGCCAGGTAGGCGACGCCCTCGGGGTAGACCGGGACGCTTGCGCCGGCGCCCGGATTCAGGGCTATGCCCAGCGCGGGCGGAAGCAGCCTCGCCAGGTCGGCGGTGCGCACGACCACATGCGGCACGATCACCGGCTTGCCGTCTGCCTGTTCGGACGCCTCCTGCAGTCGCTGCGCGGAGGTGAAGGCGGGAACGAACTCGCTGCCCAGGTAGGTGACGGTGGGCAGGGTCACAGCCGAGCCATCCGTCACGGGCTGCCCGTCGTCGGGCAGGGGCACCCATAGCCGGGCCCGGCGCAGTTCGTCGAGCAGGTCACCGACCCTGGACGGCTCTTTGACCGCCGCGGCGAGCGCCCTCTCGACGTCGCTATCGGCAGGTGATGCGGCGTCGCCGTCGGGCGCGGGGCGCGCAGCGCCTCCGGCTCCAGTGCGCAGCAGTGCGGGCGTGGCAGTGTTGTCATCTGTGACGATGGTCATCAATGCGTCCTTGCCCTTATGGCGCCCCGCGGCAAGGCCCGCAGGCAGGCGCTGTCGGTGGCCGACGCTGGCTGAGTCGGCATTGGATTCACTTGACGGATAGTAGGCGTTCGGAGGCGTTGCGTAGTGGCAAATGGCGGACGTGACCGCGTGCGCTGGATCGACGTCCCGCCAGAACGCGTCTGCGCCTGGCTCGATTCGTTCGCCCGGCGGCACGGGACAGCCGTCGCGCAGCGCTCGGCCGCGGTGCTGACCTTCCGCGCCGCCGACGGATCAGTCGCCGAGTGCCATGTCCCGTTCCCGCCACTGCAGGGGGACCAGGCGGCCGCCAGCGGCGCTGAGATCGCCGCGCACGCCACGGCCGAGCGGGTCGTCGGGGTACTGCTGGTCCGGCTCGGCGGCTACGCGGCCGGAGTGTTCGCCGGGGCTGGCCCGGAACTCGTCGTATCGAAGGTCGGCGCCCGCCTGGTTCATGGCCGCAGCGCCGCCGGCGGCACCTCGCAGCACCGCTTCGCCCGGCGCCGGCAGAAGCAGGCAGCCGAGGCCCTCGGCGCTGCTGCCGACACCGCCGCCGCCGTGTTCGGCCCGTATGCCGGCCGGCTCGATGCCCTCGTGCTCGGCGGAGACAAGCGGGCAATGGCCGGCCTGCGCGAGGATCCGCGGCTGCGGCCGTATTTCGCCCTGGCCGTCGACCGGTTCCTGACCGTTCCCGATCCGCGGCTGGCGGTCCTGCGCGGGACGCCTGCGCAGTTCCGCGCGATCCGCATCAAGCTGGCCGAGGCGCAGGGCTGACGGCCACGCCGCGGGCCGCCTGGCGGCCAGGCCGCCCCGCCGCCGAAGGGGCGAGCCGCGAACCGCCCGAAGGGGCGATAAACTGGACCTGGCGATCCTGAGCACGGGCGTACTACAGTCAACGCCAAGATCCACGCGCGGGAGGTGCCGATGGCCGCGATCGATGCCGCTGCGACCTCGGACGGGACGCTGGCAGCGCAGGAAAAGGCGAAGCTCCGCAAGGTGCTGCGCCGGTTCGATCTGGTGCTGTTCACCGCCTGCGCGATCGTCGGCCTGGACAGCGTCGCAGCCGCGGCGCAGGCCGGGGCTCAGGCGATTACCTGGCTGCTCGTCTCCCTGGTCGTGTTCCTGATCCCCTACGGGATGATCACCGCTGAGCTGGGCTCCGCCTTTCCGGTGGAGGGGGCCCTTATGAGTGGGCGAGGATGGGATTCGGCCGCCCAGCCGGGGCAGTGACGTCGATTCTGTACTGGCTGTCCAACCCGGTCTGGGTCGGCGGCACGCTGACGGCGACCACGATCGCCACGCTGAACAGCTTCGTGGTGAGCAAGCCGCTCGGCACCACCGCCGAGATCGTCATCGGCCTCGTCTTCATCTGGGTAACCGTCGGGATCGCGATCGTCGCGTTCCGCATCGGCAAGTGGGGCCCGAACATCGGGACCTTCGTGAAGATCGCCGTAGTCGGGCTGTTCACGATCCTGTTCATCGCGTTCCTGATCCAGCACGGTCGGCCGGCCGGCCGGCGCCTCCACGGCGGCCGACCTGAAGCCCTCGCTGAACGGGTTCCTCACCGCGATCGGGATCCTGGTGTTCCTCTGGGTCGGCTTCGAGCTGTCCAACGGGGCGTCTGAGGAGATGCATAACCCGCAGCGCGACGTGCCCAAGATGATCCTGCGCTCGGGCATCGTCGGCGCCCTGCTCTACGGCCTGGTGATCCTCGGGATCGTCCTGGTGATCCCGAAGACGGGCCTGTCGAACGTCAGCGGCTTCACCGACGCCTACTCCGACGTCGCCGGCGTATTCCACTCGCACGCCCTGGACGCGGTGTTTGCCGTGCTGGTGATCGTAACTCTGGTGGGCAGCGGCTCAGTCTGGCTGGAGGGCGCCGACCGAACCCAGGCCATCGCCGCGCTGGACGGGGCTGCCCCGGCGTGGCTGGGGCGCTTTACCAGCTTCGGCACGTCGATCCCGGCGACGCGCGGATGGACGATATCCATCGCCACCTCCCTGTTGACCCCCCCGCCAATGGAAACGGGCGCGCCGCCCGCGGAGCCCGCAACAAGATCAAGATCCTGTAACACGCGCTCGCAGCAGCAATCCGGGGTACCTACCGGGCGGGCTCCAGCGTCCATCTATCGGACAGGCACATAGCACCAAGGCGCAACGACGTCAGCGGGGGCGCACCCGCAGGCAGGCAGTTCCCGCCGCAACGCACCGTCGGGTTCCAGGACGGGTTCCCTGCCCGGACGAGGCGGAAGAGTCCTCCGTCTACGGATGGTTCCTGGAGCGTCATCGTGGCACTTTGGACGAGGCTTTCTTCCGGAAGGTCCTTGTTACCGTGCGGTCAAGTTTGCCGGTGACCTGACGGCTATCCTGCTGCGAGGCAACCCGATTCGGGCTCGCCAGCCCGGCCACCCCTCAGGGGGGATCGCGCCGGTCGTCGGCTGCCTTGCTGGAGAGTTCGTATGGTCAACGGTGCAGTGATCATGGAAAGCTTGCGCCCTGGAGTCGTCTTCGACGATTCGCAGATCTGCCTGCGACGACTGTCGCGGTTCGAGGTGTCGAACGCGACACCGCAGCAGCCGGATGTCTGGACGCTGGTCGAGTTCTCCAGCGCTCTGGAGGCCGACGCCCTCGCCTCGCAGTTCGCTGAGGCGCTCGCCGGGCCGGGCTGGTACGTGAACTTCGACACCGACGACCAGACGTTCGTGGTGTTTCCCGGCCGCGTCTTCTGTTACCCACACGGCGATAATCAGCGCCGCGACGAGGTCATGGCGTACGCCCGTACGGTGGGAGTGCCTGAAAGCCAATTGGACTGGTGAGCTGGCGTCGGCCGGATGATCGACCGCCGGTAGAGGTCAGGGCACTCAGAGATTGACCACCAAGGTTGACCACAACGAGACCGGATACATACCGTCTGCCGCCTACCGGCCACGGCGGCCACCGCCAGGGCCGCTGACCTGGTGCCTGGCAGGTCGGACACCGCCGCTGACGACCTCCTGAGCAGTCGATCATGCTGCCGCGCCGCTTCCGGTCCTCGATCGCTGACGCTCCCTGCGGTCCGGGTCGGCTTGCCCCGAATTATGCATAGCCGGGCCGCATGGCCGGTGGTTCGGCCAAGATCACTGCCACGAGGACGGGGCTGGAAGGCTTGGTTAGCTCATCTGTAAACGGATTTGTAAACCGGACGCGATGGAACAGCCTGAGACCCGGCGGACAGGACCGGGTGACGAGATAACCCGTGCCGCATTCGCCGAGGTCGGCACGAGGAACCGAGATCACCCGAGACGGCAGAGACGACGGTCGTACGGCTCATAACCCAGCGATGACCGCTCGAAGTGCCTGCCTCCGGCGGGAGCGCTCGGGCTCCGGGATGATCGGGGTAGGCAAGCGAACCCCCGGCCGTAGATGGCTGAGGTGGGCCTGATCGTCCCGTCACCATCGACCCGGGCGAGCCAAGCAGACCACACCGCCGGGGTCAAGGTCGTTCGTCCGTGGGGCGCTGACACATTGACCCCGCGGGCCTGGACCGCTCCCCTGACGGGCGGGTCGACGGCAGACGGGATGATCAGGCAGGCAGGAGTGCGCGCACGCGCACACACCAGCAGAACTCCCGCCGCATGGCCAGGCGTGGGGGAGGAATAACCTAGGCGCCATGGCCGAAGATGACGCTGCGAAGCGAGACCGTTACGAACGCGCTACAGCGTCTGGACTAGGTGCGCTTGTCGGCGCGGCTATTTCAGGCCCAGCAGCACCTATCGGCGCCGTTGTCGGTGCGACCCTGGGACCACTACTTGAGCCTATGGCCGTGCGAATCCGGGATGAGCTTGCGAGCGACGCTAGGAAGCGTGGTGGTGAGGTTCTTGCGGCTGCGGTACAGGCTACCGGGAGTTCAGAAGAGGAGTTTGAACGGCTGATCCAAAGCGGTGACGAGACCCGGCTGCTAGCCGGGATTGCGTTGTCCGCTGCTAGTCGTACTACGCATTGGCCCGCCGCGTGCCAGGCGGGCCTCGGAGGGGCGGAGCCTGGCGCTGGTGCCGGGCCAGCGGCGCCGCTTGCGGTGCCGCCTTGACCTAGTACGGCTCAATTCGGCAACGGAAGGGCTCGCAGTCTCAGCACGAGGTCGGCGAGGCTGGTGACGGTGGCCTCGGCGTGGGCTGACGTCAGGTTCTGAACTGCTTGCGTGCGGGCGTAGGCAATGGTGGCGATCCCGCTGGCGCGGGCGCTGGCCAGGACGCTCGCGGATTCGGCAACGAGCGTGCAGGTGGCCGGATCTGCGCTCAGGGCGCTGAGGGCTCGACCGACCAACTGGCGTTCTGCGGCTGCCTCCGGGGCGTCGCCTGTGCGGCCGACTACCAGGCCGACCAGCTCATCAAGGCTGGCCCTGTCGAGATAGGCGAGGACTGCGCGGGCTGAGCCGCTGATGACGGTGATCGTGCGATGGCCTTCGCGGGCGCTGGCGATGACGTCGTGACTGTATCCGGCGGGCTGAGCTGTCGCGGCGGCGCTGAGTTCGTATCGGGTTAGCTCCGCGTCGGCCTGCTCGGCTAGCTGCGGGCTGATGCCTGCGGCGTAGGCCAGGACGGCGAGCGGGTCAGTCGCCGTCGCGACGGCGCTGGGTATCTCGCGGATGTGCGGGGCGAGGATCTCTCGCAGTCGGTCAGCGGCCAGCCGGGCGGGCTTGCGGGCGTAGAGGGTGCAGACGGGTCCGTCGAAGTCGAGGATTAAATGCCTGGTCCGGCGGAGTATGCCATCCAGGGCGGCATACGGCGGGGTCGGAATGGTCATGCGGCTGGCCTTCGCTGATCGCTCGTGCGG